>Ga0070746_10001868_pt1 | contig 12484 bp, 14 predicted proteins | sample VirMetDEL_Mar_21_FD_77016 | JGI IMG/M metagenome (GOLD analysis project Ga0070746, IMG submission 77016) | Aqueous microbial communities from the Delaware River and Bay under freshwater to marine salinity gradient to study organic matter... | ecosystem: Environmental > Aquatic > Marine >... | reverse complement strand
TCCTCTAGGGTTAACTCTTTGTTTTCTTCCATTGTATTAAATTTTAAGGTTAAGCCTCAAAATTAAACAATTTCTTCGTATTCTACTACATCTGTAGCCACTGGGTTAAACTCCTGAGCGTCGATAAAAGCCTTAAACGCCGCCTCTACCTCTGCTAAAGTGGACCCCTCCGCTAGTGTGTCGTCGTCCCATCTGAAATAACCCTCGTGGATTTTTACCTCGTTGTCATCGTAAATGTAAATATTACTTTTCTCGCCTCCTTTTGTCGTGAAGCAATGAAAAGAATCATTAACCTTACATTTACTTACCCCGTATTTATCCAAAGCTATTTGTGCTAAGTCAATTCCTAATTCTGTACTTTTTTCTGAAATTGTCATTTTATTATTGTTTTAAATTATTAAAGTTTTATCCATACTCCATTCTCTCTACCCCAAAAACCAACACTTGTAAAAGTTGCATCTGTTGAGTTTACGTAAATCATTTGCCCGTCTGCCGCTGTTATCCCACTTGCTTTTGCTGCTGTTATTGGATTAAAAAATAAATGTGCTCTATCTGTTGTTGTATTTGAAGATGTAATCGTTAATACTGAGTTTGCATTCCTTATGTTACCTGGGCTATCAGCTAAACCTGTTAATCCATCACTATCAATTGTCATTGGTATCTCTGCTGTTCCTGCTGTTACAAATGTAGCAACGTTTGAACCAGCTGCTCCTAATACACTTAACCTACCACCAAGGTTTGATGTAAATCCAACGATTAAATCTTTTTGGAAGAAAGCCACATCGTTTGCTTGAATCCCAAAGACAAAAGGAGTTGTTGCATCAACCCTTAATGGTGGTTTAGATGCTGACCCTCTAACGAACAACGCATTCCCCTGTGCATCTGTATAGTTAATACCTAATCCACCACTACCATTAATGTAATTATCTAACGCTCCACTATTAACTTTTAAAGAGCCATCTATTTGAGTATTACCACCTAGTAAAGTAGTGCCGCCTACGTGGAGCTTTGCGCTTGGACTTGTTGTTAATCCAATCCCTACGTTTCCGCTTGTATAAGCAAATCTAATATCGCCATTATCTTGAAACCAATGTTGTAAGTCTGTACCGCCTACATTGGTGTACATTGTCATTAAATTACCGCCTCCTGTAGCGTTACTTCTAACCTCTAGGGCTGCGTTTGGATTTGTATTAGATGCCGTGCCACCGCTATAAAAACCATGTAAACCGTTCTTAGCAATAAAGAAAGGCTTCATAGCCCCGCCAACTCTAGTGTCTAAACTCAACCAACCGTCGTTATCTCCATTGTTCCAACCTATAACCCGCGCGTATTCGGTTTCTACATTTAAAGAGTTATTTAGAGTAAAGTCAATAGACGTGCCCCAACCCGCTGGTCTTTTACGGTAAAGTATTAAAGAACTTAATAAGGCATCATCATCGGTTACGGTTTTTATTTTTCCGCCTGAGAACTCTAAAACCGTAGCACTGTTTGTATCAAAGTCAACTGTAGTAACTCCCGTTGGTAGCGCTCCATTACCATCATAAATCCCGTTACCGTCTGCGCCCCCTACATTACTAGCCAAAACCTTTTTTAATACGCCCCCGTCATTAATCAAAAATTCTTCTGTTCCTGATAAACTTCCTAACGTAGACTTTCCACTAATCAATGTCGGATTTGCCGTCAAAATTCCACTACCTGACATATCACCGGAGTGATTTGCGTTAGTTACCTTTGAATTATTAGCCTCTACCTCGTCGAATTTTGCCTTACTCATTACCCCCGCTCTAATAGTACTCGCGGGCTGTAAAGTTGCGTTAGTTCCGTCGGAGCTGTTAACGTCTACCGTTGTAGTGGTGGCCGTACCCTCGGTTAAATCCGTGGTAACGTTGCTAACTTTCGCCGTGTTGGCCGTTACGTCCGTGTTATTACTTACCTCCGTGTCAAAATCGCTAATTGTGCTAGCCGTTTGCGTCCCTGTGTGGTTAGCTCTGTCCGTTGCGTCTACGTTAGGCACATTAGATAGGCCTACGTCGGTTTTGGTTACTACTACCGTCCCCGTCTGCCCGTTTACGCTTAAAACCTTGTCGCTATTGTCTTGTAAATGCCAGTCCGCCGCTGTGCCTGTCCCCGCGTTGTCTACTACCGCTACTACCGCGTCGTCTGGGTTTATTTCCATGCCGTCAATGGTCCCCGTCCCTATACTTATCCACGTCCAACCGTCTTGCGCCGTTCCGCCTCCTGGGAAAACTCCCCCGCTAGGGTCGAAAGTTCCTTTATTAATCCTCGCCCCCTCTAGTGCTGCTATGTCGGTCTGCATCTGGTCCAAGTCCGCCGAACTTGTAACGGTAATAAAATCTAATTTAGCCTTATCCGCCGCGCTTAAAGACGCGTATAAATCCCAGTCCGCCGGGGTAAATGCTCCCGGTCCTGTTACCTTATTAGAAATGTAAATATCCCCGCTAACCGTTACCCCTTGGCCACTCTCATAAGCTACCAAAGTGGAAAAGTCTTTTAACCCTACTAGGGCCGCGTCTGTGATTTTATTGTAGTTACTAACCGCTAAATTTTCGGACATTTCCCTAACGTCCGCCGGGCTAATCTGTTGAGTAGTGTTGTCCGGTTGGTTAGTTGCCGCCTGTGTTAATAAATCGTTGGTGTTCTTAGTTACTGCCATTAGTAAAATCCGTTTATTGTAAAACCATCATCGAACCCGCTCCCTTGTAAAGGGTTGCCCGTTCCTGTGTTGGATGTTTTGTTTTTATTGCTTAAAAATGTCGAAACCGTAAAGCCTAGCGGCGGGGTGTATTCTACTACCGTCCCCCCAGGTATCAACTTACCGAACCCTTGTAAAGTTGGGTTATCACTCAATAATTTAACGGCGTTTGATGCGTTGCCGTAAAGCTGTACGCTTAAATCAAAAATAGTCTGCCCGCTCTCTGTTGTATATTGTGCCATGCTAATTTTTAACTCTTTCGCCTGTTATGTAAATTTCGTTTCCGCTAACCTTAATATTATCCGCTCTATAGTTGTCGCTTTTTAGCTGTAGTTTAATCTCTCTTTTTAAGACTTGAAAACTACCCGGACGCCCTAAATACCTTTTAACCCCTACGCCTATAGTTGGGAATTCTTTATACCAACCTACATAGCAATTAATAATATCTTTAACGTGCTGAGTGTCGGACTCCGTTAGGGCAAAGTCTCCCGTGTTTGGGTCTATAAATAAATCGTTATTATCTAGTTTTAAGTCCTTAGCCATGAACCCAAAAATAAGAAAAAACGCCGTTAGGGGGTTGTAAGTGGACTAAGTATTTTAACCGTGGTTAACGTTTTCGTTTTCTAGGTCCGCCCTTTGAGTGGTTGGAGCTATTGGGGTTTCTTGGCTTAAAGGTGGCGCGGTAGGGTTAGGAGCTGGCCCTGTTGAAATAACATAGGGGTGTCCGTGAGAATTAAATTTACTAACCAACCCGTTAACCTTGTCCTCTAAGCGGTTTAACTTACTAACTAACTCCTCGATCTTAATTAACCCGCCGAACTGATCGCCTCGAATGGCTACGCTCTCAATTTCTGAGTAGAGGCTTATAAATGCCGTGTCCTTACTTAAAAAGGTGGCTATAACTACCGAGTCTATAACTGGGGTAATTAAAAGAGGTGTTTCGGAGGCTCCGGCTGTTAGTTTTACGTCCAATAGGTCCGCGTCTCCATTCAAGGGCGCTAACGTGGCCGTCTCGCCGTCTACCTCCTTAACCTTACAAGGTAAACTATAAAGCTCCTCGTTGTTCTCTGTTAATCTTCTAATTAAATCCCCTAAATCCTGAGTCCCCGCCATTATTCACTAATTTTTACCTGGTTGCCTTCGCTGTCCAAGTCGTAAACCTTTTGTTTTATGTAAATATCCTGTCTCCCGCCTATACCCCAACCCGCGCGCGTTACTACTCTGTCGCAAATATAACCGCCGCTTTGTTCTGGTATCTCTGAGTTTATTAGCTCTATAATATCCCCATGGTTTACCGCGGGAGTGGCAAAGGCTGTAAAATTACCCTCGTAACCTGAGTATTTTAACTCTTTCGCTAGTCTTTTAGCTGTGTCCTCTAACGCTTTTTTAGTGTAGTTGTTAAAATATAACGTTCTGGTTTCCCCTTCGTCGTCCCCCGCTTTAACCTCTAAAGTGTTATTAGCATTGTCTATAGACTTACATACTACTTTAATTTTGCGCTCGCTAGCATCTAAGTAGTTAAGCGCCTCCGCTGTTATTATCTGAGGGGTAAAAAAGTTAAAAGTGTGCGTTTTTTGAATGGCTGAGACTACACTAAGCCCGACGTATAAAATACCATTTCTAAAAAAGGAATAAATACCATGTTTTTTCCTTAACTCATTTAAAACCTCCGCGGGCGTTGCGTTGCTTATCCTCCATTGTCCTAGATTTTGCTCCGCTGTGATCTCGTAAACTATCCCAGTAGGTAAAATTAAGCCTAGTAAATCGCTTAACTTTGGATTATTTAAAGAAAGGGTTACACTAGTTTTTTTTAACTGGTATATTTCGTCTTGTAACTCGAATTGTAAGGGGAATTTTTGTCTAATCCCACTAATAAAACCTTGGAAAATCTGCGTTAACTGCCCGTTATAACCTAGTGAAATTTTAACCTCGTCGCCCGTTTTAAATAATGGATTGGACCCTCTGGTTATACTGTCCGCCTCCGTGCCGTCCTCTTTTTTATACCTAATTTTTTTAGGGATTATTAATTTAGCCTGGTCCGTTAAATTGTCATAACTAGAATCTATATTTAACTCCGTTAAAAAACAAATCTCTTGAACTGCCGACTCCTCAAAGGCCCGTCTAAACTCTATTTTACTATCTAGCCTATCCATTTAAGTAGTCGCCCCCTCGCTTAAATTATTGTTTAAAACCGACAACTCTACCGGCTCGTCTGAGACTGCCGAAATTTCAAAAAGTTGGACATTTTGGTAGCCCTCTTGTTGTGGAAACGTAAAGGACTCTACTACTATGTCGTCGATACTAAAAATATCATTTAAAAACCTACTCGCTACCCCTATAGCCGTCTCCGCCTCTAAATATTGCCTTAATTGTTGCGTCTGTATTTCTGGATATTTTAAAGAACTCTCCTCAACTAACGCGCCTCTTATAGTAATTTGGTAGTCTCCTTTGCTAATGTATTCTTTAACCGTGCCCGCTACGCCTTGGATATTCGTTTTAATGATTTGTTTTTGCTGTGAGACGTCTATTAATACCGTGTTAACTACAAAGTTTTCGTTACTCTTGTCGTTGGCGTAAATAGTGCCATAACTTATAGGTTTACCTTTATTATCTTTATATTTCCCAGGAATAAACGTAAGGTTAGCAAAAACGGGAGTACCTAAATAACTGTCTCCGTCGGGGTCGTTTCCGTCCTCCTCCTCGGCCTCTAATAATGAGCCGTAAAATTTAGCTTTTAAAGCCTGTAGCCCGAAGCCTTTTAATACTATTTCGGGGTCTACTGTTGGGGTAAATTTACCCGTTATTTTCTGAGGTTTTGGCATTATCTAGCTATGTTATTAACGTTATTAACCGCGCTTAAAAGCGCCTGAGCTACTAGGTCCTTAGTTTTGTTATTAATGTCCTCTAAGTTAGTCGCTGTTACGTTAAACGTCTCTATTAGTTTCCCTATATCTATATTTATATTTGTAGGCCGTCCGGATTTTACCCCGTTTAATTTAGTGCTTGCCTTTTTACCGCCCGCTCCCGCTAGGCCCGCCGCCGTTGTGCCTCCTGGTCCTCTCGCTCCGCTTTTTAGTACGTCGTCGAAATTTGCGGGCTTTGCTGAGGTTAACCCTTTAACCTTTAGGTCTGGGGTGTCGAATCCTTCGTTAAATCCTTTTCTCCATGCGTTAGAAAAGTTTTCCCCTAAATCCTCGCCCGTTCCCGCTAGTCCTAAAGCTAACCCCTTTAAACCTTGTTTAATTTGCGCCGTGTCTCCCGAAAATACCCCGCTCAAAAGGTCGCCTACTCCGCCTAAACGTGTTTTAGCCTCCTTCGCTATAGTAATAAAGCCCTCGCGAATAACAAAAACTAAACCGCGAAAAGTTTTCCCAATGATCGGGAAACGTGTTAAAAGTCCATCGAAAGCGCCCCATATTTTTACTACTTCTTTAAATAAAGTTTCAATTATCCCTAAAATGCTATTCCATAAAGGCTCTAAAAATCGTAAAACTTTACCTATTCCAGTTAACGCGCTTTTAAACATTTCTATAATTGACTGGCCGCCGCTTAACTCACTCAAAAAGTTAGAGTAAATCTCTCTATAACGGTTAAATAAATCTATTAGCGGCTGAAAAGCCACTTTAATAGCGTCTATATTTCTCTTTAAGAATTGAAACCCCTTTTTAAAGGCGCTCATTACACTATTAACAACTGGTAACAAAGTACGGCCTAAAATTAATTTAATCTCTAACATGGTATTGTTAAAGCGGTTTAAATTAGCCTGAGCGCTGTTAACTGACTTCTCTAACCCCGGGCCGAACGTCTTTTTTAACTCGTCGCTAAACTTTGGTAGAAAGTCCTCAGCCATTAACTCGCCGTTAGACATCATTTTATCGAGTTCCGCCGAAGTTACCCCCATAGCACGCGCCGCAATGTTAAACGCCCCCGGGATACGCTCCCCGAGTTGTCCCCTAAGCTCCTCCGCGCTAACTTTTCCCTTACCCATCATTTGACTAAGGGCTAAAAACGAGCCTTTAGCGTCGTCCGCGCTTAATCCCATTACTGAGGCCGCAACGTTTACACCGTCGAAAATATCCCGCGTAGCTTGTCCCTCTAAACTGGTCCCTATCATTGCCCCGCTAAACTGCTTAAAACCCTCTGTAGTGGCTAATAAGTCCGTCCCTAATAGCTCGGACCTTTGGCGCAAAAACTCCATATTCTTAGCCCCCTCCTCTACTGAGCCACTAGCGAAATTAATAGCGTTTGTTAAGCTCTCAAAGTTTCGCGCCTGAGCTACTGACTCACTAGCGAATTGAAACCCTTTAAAAGCTGCCGCCGCAAGTGCAAGCGGACCCGCTAGGCTTTTAATAGCCCCGCCAAGCATTCCCATTCCCTTAGAGCCTCTTTTAGAGACTCCCGACATTTTATTATCCAACCCCGTGGCGTTAGCTATTGCCTTTTTTAGTCCTGGACTTAACTTGTCGTTTAACTCTATTACATACTGGGTCTTTTCTGCCATGTTAACAAAAATAAGAAAAGGGGGTAAATAACCCCCCTTTTTAGTCCTTATATTTTTCGTTTTCCGTTCTAATAACCCACTCTAAGGAGGCCAGAAGTTTAAAATATTCTTTATCCTCTAACGTGTCGGGGTCCACTTTAAAATGATACCTTAAAAGGGCGTCCCATTGCAAGCCGGGGTTATTATCGACGTCTAACTCCTTAATTTTAGCGTCGTAAAAATTAGCCGCTCGAAAGTTTCCGAACTGGTGGGCCAGTCTTAAGTCTAAACCCTCTAATATTTTTACAACTTTGTTACGTTTCCCACTTTTGGGGCTATGATCTCAACAAGTAAAGGAGCCGCCGCCCTTAGCGCGTTAAAATCCTTAATAATCTCCTCTACGTCTACTGTCCCCCCAACTGTTAAGGACCTTAAAAATAGCTCCGCCGCCTGTAGTTCGTCCTTTTCCATGATCTTAGCCCCGGCGCTATATGTTACGCGGTCTAAGGATTTTAAAATTAACGTTTCTTCGCCCTCTGCCGTTGGAATATCCAGGCGGTAAATTGTGCCATGTTCGGCCTTTAGTTTTTTAATTTCGTCTTTTTTCATGCTGTTGATTTTAATTTTAACAAAGGTAACAAAAAAAGGGGGTTAAAAAAACCCCCCTTTAAACACATTGAAAAAATCAAAAATCCCCCTACGAAAAAAGATTATCTTTAGTTAGGCGTTCCATTGAATATGCGAAACCGCCAACTCTAATTCTGCTACTACGTTAGAGTCGCCCTCTGTTGCTCCTCCTACGGTGTTTTTAAATCTGCAATTTTTTAAAATGTCTGTTTTTGGAGCGCTCGCCTCCGGTACGTAAGAAACCGTAATATCAAACTCGCCTATGTTTTGTAATCTGTTGCCCGCTGCCGCTCCTATTAAAGCGTTTAACTCGGCCCTATCTATTGTAATAGTCGCCTCGCTCTCAATTTTGCCTAATCCTCTGGATACTGGGAACCTCCCCGCTCCAAAGTTTTCCGTTACTTCCTGGCTATCGCTGTAAGATACTGCGGTAATCCCCGCAAGTGGGGACCCCGCAATAGTTACAATAATATCCGCGTAAGCGTAGGCCTGTCCGTTTACTAATGGTGTAAAATCTGCCATAATTTTATAATTTTATAAGTTAGGGACAAAGCCCAAATTAATTACGATCTCGCGCGCTACGCCTACTGGCACCAACTTGACTGTTATTTCTAACTGTCCGCTTGTTACTACGTCCTGAGCCGCGTTAATAATAACCTCGTAAGCGCTTAACTCGCCGTCTGCCTCCATTTTAGATAGTGCAACGTCGCCAAGTGCTTTAAAAGTTTTTATTGTGTCCTCTCTTAAAGTTCCGTCCTCGTTAACTCTTAACGGGCTACCCAATTTAGGAACTATTAAAGTTCTTAAATTTCTTGTAGCCTTGTCTATTGTTCTGTTATTCTCAATAGTTGCCAAATCGTTAGTAACCGCTACCGAGCTGTAAGAATCTGAGTTGAAAGTGTTAGAAAATCCTACCTCTTTAACTAAGAAAATGTAGCCTTTGTCGTCGATTGCCTCAACTAATGCCGTAGCCGCTGTACTTACTAAGTCGCCGTTAGCAAATGCGGGAGTGTCAAACTCCGTCCCGTCTGTTACCATTTGGAATTTCTCATAGTAAGAAATTGACTCGTTAACATTTGCGTTAGATACTGCCCCAAGTTTCGCCCCTAGGTCTGTTACTGACTTTGAAGTTGACACAAATAAAGCCGCGCCTTTTCCGCCTCCGTCTTGTCCGATACACACCGAAACGTTAGGAGCTGTTAAAAGTCTTTGATCGCTCAACGTTGATAAATCCGCCGTCCCGCTAATGTCTGGGCCGTATAAGATACTCAAAGGCTTAGACTCCCCTTTTAAGGTAGTCGCTACCGCTTGCAATGCCGTAACCTGAGCGTCTGCAAATGCCGCACCTACGAAAAATACGCCTACTTGTCTAATAGTTCCTAAAGCCGTGTTTTGCAACGTCGCAACCTCTAAGAAGTCCGGCGCTCCTACTGGCTCCGCGAAATATCCAAGCCATAACTCGCCGCTTGGCTGTTTTTGGAAAAACTCTCTTATGTGATACCACTCTACGCCGTGGTCCGCGCTACCTTCGATAATTCCTAAGCCTTCCGCCTCCTCTAGAGAAAAAATAGTTTTTATTCTCTCGGATACTGAAAAGCCACTAGGTAAAACATCGTTATAGAACACTAAACCGCTAATGTGATCTTTAGACGCTAAAGGAGTGCCTAAACCCGCGGTGTTAATGTTAAAAATAACCTTATTTAGTGCCATTTTTTACCTTTTTTTTAGGTTTCTTAAATTCTTTAATTGTTAAGCCATTTTTTTCCGCGTGTCTTAGCGCGTAGGGATATTCTAAAAAGGCTAACCCGTCGGAGGTTATAAATACTACCTCCGACTTGTTAAAATACCTTTTAGCTAATGTCTCTAATTTAGAGGCCATTATTAAACTCCTTGGATAAGTGAGTAAATCCCTTTCTCGTCTGTTCTCGAAGCTGTTCCGCCCGCTCTAACGCTAGCGTTAAAGATTGAACCTAAGTAAAGTGGGTTGTCGATATCCGCGTAAACTTTAACCGCTCCCTCTGCTCTCCTTACCATGTTGTCCGCCCATGCGATAATTGCTAGGTTATCGTCTACCGCTGTAGCCGCTCCAACCGCTTTTTTAACGCCTGATACATCGTGATAAACTGCTTTACTTCTCTTAAACACTTTCATTCCAAAAATCTCCCCTACTTGTCCGTCTACAACTGGCTTTCTGTTAGTGTAGTCAAAGTTAATAAAAGAATCAATTTTCAATAATTGAGCGTACAATCTAGCATCTACTAGCATATTTCTAGCGCCTTCTGGCACGTCGTCAATATCGAATTTAATAGCCAAGTCGCTTAAATCTTCTCTAGTTAACGCCTTTCTTGTTCCTGTTGCTCCTGGAGCCAATGCCGAACCGTCCGCCGTTCCTGTTGTAAAAGACTTGTTAGCCGCCAAAGTTGGAGCCCATGAGTAAGCGATCTCGTCCGCTATTCTAGTGTTTAACTCTCTAGTGTGGTCCTTTAAAATGTCCATTCTTTTAGAGTAGTTTGTAACGATTTCGTTAACGTCCTCGATATGGATTGCGTCTGTTGCGTATAAGTCTACGTTGTACGTCTTAACGTCGTCTACTCTTTGAGACGGTGTTAAAGGAAATGATGAAGGGTTAACAACTACACCAGGAACCGCCCCCGCTTGTGGTACTTCTACGCTCCCGAATTTTGCGCCTATGTTTCCGTCTACTTTTGACTGCTTGTAAAATTCGTTTTTAGGAAATAAATTCTCCTGTAAATCTTTGCTAAACAGTTTAATTATTTGTTCTGCCATTTTTTTAAATTTTAATTATTAATATTTTTTTTGTTAATCTTCTAAATATGCGTTAAATAAAGCCTCGAATTTTTCGGAGTCTTCATTTTTCATTCTCTCTAATCCTTTTGGGTCCTCTTGTCCCCACTTTTGAAAATCCCACTCCTTGCGCTCGTTTTCTACCTCGTCTACTACGATCTCGTTAGAAAGTTCCACCGCCTTAGCGCTTGAACTAATACCGCTTAAAAGTGATTTTGTAGCCTCTAGGTCGTTAGTAGCTTGCTCAATCCAGTTAGTTTTAGACTCCTCTTTAATTTGTCCCGACTTAATAGCGTTCTCAATTAATGAAGTAGCCGCCTCCTTTTTCATTTCTGAAATATTAGCCTCTAACTCTGTAACCTTAGCCTCTGCCGCTTCAACTTCTGAAACTTTAGCCTCTAACTCTGTAGTTTTAGCCTCTAAGTCGTTTTTTAAGCCTTCAACCTCTCCGGCTGTAGCTTGTAAACTTTCTACAGTTTCGCAAATTTGCGTCTCTGTAGCGTTTTCTAATTTTAAAATTTCGCTTAATTTGCTCATTTCGTTGTTATTTGTTAAAAAATTGTTTGTTAATTCGTATAGGGTTTCAATAGTATTATTAACCTCTAAATTAGGTTTTAACCCTCTAGTTACTTCGATCTCATCGAAAAACCCCTTTTGTTTCGCCTCTACCGCTGTTAAAACATTTTCGCCCTCTAACATTTCGCTAACCTTGTCCTCTGGTAGGTCTGTTTTTGCGCTAATCATTGTTTTTAAAGAGCCTAACATTTTGTTTAAAAGCTCCTTTTCTACCGTTTTCCCCTTTGGGACCTGTGGCCCGTGGCTGTGAAATAAAGCATAATCTAAAATTACTCGCTTATCTCCCGCCTGTGAAATTATCCCGGCCATTGATGCCGCTAAACCTATTACTCTAGTAGTAGTTTTTAAAGGTGCGTCCTTTATAGCTGAATAAATAGCGAATCCCTCGACTATTGAGCCGCCGCCGCTGTTTATATCTATAATAACCTCCTCTACTCCGTTAGCTGCTAAAAATTCCATTTCTCGCCCGAACACTTCGCCGTTTATACCGTTTTCGCCTCCTATAGACTTACGGATAAACATTTTAGCGGTGTTTTGTCCGCTTATGAAGTTCGTTATAAAGTTGAAATTTTCCATTTAAACACTAAAATAGTTAACTTTAACGGGTTAATTTTGTACTTTTGTAAGTAGTTGGGCTAAGTTGGTCCACTTAAAAATTAAGTTATGAGTATTAAAATAGAGGTTAAATGTTGGATACATGGCCGCCGCCGTATGTTATTCCAAAAATTAAAGCAAAAAAAAGAGACCTCTACGGCCTCCCTTTTACGCGAAATATTAGATTTCTATTTTGAAAACCACCCGACTAAGTGATATTTAAAAAGTCTTTTTTGTAGCTGTAAGGCGTTGGAACGGTTGTATTTCCGTAAAATTTCGCGCTTATAACTATCTCTACATCTATGCCAGGCCAACCGGCTAACGGCTCTTTTACTCTAATACCTCCGTCGCTAGCTATTAAAACGGGGTAATAGTTGTTTCCGTCTGCCACTGAGTTTAAAGGAATAGACCCCAACGAATTAACGTTATAAGCTCCCGAGGGAACAATTGCAAGTATAGGAGTACCCACCTGGTTAGCTACTTTTAAGTCTACTGAGCCATGTATTTCCGTTGTTCCGTCGTTATTTACTCTACTAACTAAATAAGGCAAAGCCGCTCCCACTGTATTAGTACCATTAAGAGGGACCGAAGTAAAAGCCGGCTCCGTAAGTTGAGCGCCGAACTCTGGCAAATTTAAAGCCGCCCGAAGTGTAAAATAATCCTCGCCCTTAAACGGGTCGTCTAATCCT
>Ga0070746_10001864_pt1 | contig 12491 bp, 5 predicted proteins | sample VirMetDEL_Mar_21_FD_77016 | JGI IMG/M metagenome (GOLD analysis project Ga0070746, IMG submission 77016) | Aqueous microbial communities from the Delaware River and Bay under freshwater to marine salinity gradient to study organic matter... | ecosystem: Environmental > Aquatic > Marine > Coastal... | reverse complement strand
TGACACAGAGTTACCACCATTAGCTGCAGCGTAAAACGTAGCAAACTTAAAATACTTTTTAAAATTCTGTGAGCAACACTCTTTTGGTGCGGCGCAAGCAGCTAGTGTTATACACATTATTACTATTAGTTTTTTCATATTATTCCCAAGAGGCTTTTAATGTTTTTAATTTTTTTGTTTTTTTAGATTTTTTTCTACTTTTAATTTTTTCTTTTACCGCTTGTATTTCTTTATCTTCAACACCTAAATCCCAAGTGTTCCAACCCATAATCAAAGCCATACGTTGCCACATTTCGTTTTCTTCGTTTAAAGCCTCGCTAGCATTATTTATTTTTTGTATTGTTCTACCTAAAGGTAAGTTTGTAAACGCTTCTACGGCTGTTCCTAAAGCAGGCACTAAAGGATTATTAAAGTCAACACCCATTTCTTGCATTACTTTTTTGTTAAACTTTCTTGTTTGTGTAGACGAATAAAGTTTTCTAAGTTTAGAACCAATAGGCGGCGATATATTTGCAAATGCTAACATAGTATACGCGTGGTCTGCTCTGTAATCTTTTTGATCTTGTTTCCAAAACTCTAAAACTACATTTTTTGCAGTAGAAACTACAGCCCCGTATATACCAGTACCTCTTAATAAAGAGTCAACAACAGTGTTTGCTAGCCTTTCAATTTTTTTATCTTTATCTTCTTCCTCAGCTTCATCGTCAAAAGCTAAAGCAAACAGCGCTGACTGTAAAGAAGAGAATATTATGTTTTGTATTGCCGCGTAATAAACTATTTTACTCGCGTTACTTTTCCAATCACCTCTACCTTTTATTAAATCTATTGCAGCTTTTTTAGTTAATCTAGCATACTGCATAGGTGTGTTTTGAAAAGCTAACACAAACCTACCTAGTATACTAGCTTGTTGTTTAGATATTAAAGAAGGATCAGCAGACTGTTGTGAAACTTCAGATATAGCTTGCATGTCAGCAAATGCTTTTGTTTCTGCTTCTTTTTTTGTTAAACCCTTTTTGATATAAGTATTAACTCTGTTTCTATAAAAAGTTGCACCACCAGAAGCAATTGCAAAACTATCAGCAATCTGTGTAGGCGCAAAACCTTTTTTAAGTAAATAAGCTATTAATGCTCTTGCTTTATCTTTTTTATTAGCCATTGCATTTGCTATAGCAGCTTCGTTAACGTCTGTTTTTAAACCTGAGCGTCTTTGTTTTAAAAAGTCAGAGTTAAATATCATTGCAAAATCTTTAGCAAACTGAGGTAAATTTGCCAAGGCCATAGCTGCTTTAGCAGGGTTATTATCACTCCAGTTTACAAAGTTAACCGATGATATAGTTTGTAATAAAGCAGATCTCATGTTTAAGAACATAATAGCACCTACAGAATTACTAATCCAAGTTGTCCATTTTGTAACTTGTTTATCTGTTTGTCCGTAGTTTTTGTTTTTACCGGTTTTCATTCTAAAGATCATGTCTTTTAACGCTTCAACATAATCAGTACCGTATATAGCTTCAATTTTACTTAAGTTTTCTGCAGAAAAAATTAAATCAACATTTTCAATAAACTCATTTAAAAATTCTTTTCTACCAACCATGTTAGTTGCTACATCTAAATCTGAAACTATAGTACCGGCAACCCAGTCAACTTCAGGTTTTACATAGCCTTCTTTTCTTTTAGAAATCATGCTAAGAACTTCAGAGAAATTAACAATGTCTTTATTGTTTTTAACAAATCTTATTAGTTTGTTTTTTGCAGTCTTAGATATATCAGGTATATCAAAACCAGCCTTATCCCATAAATAAACTCTTATAGCAGCATCTACTGTAAAATTCATGCCAGGCACGGTTTCTCTTAATTGTTTTTTAACGCTAGGAAACTGTTTTAACAAAGCTTTGTAATCAGTCTGAACTTGTTGCCTTGCTGAGTTTATTTTTCTAATACCTTCTTGATAAGGTTTTAATATATTATCTTCAAAAAACTTTATTTGTGCCTCACCTTTTTTACCTCTTGCACTTGCAATGGCATACATTAAACCCATAAAGTCTTCAGCTCCTGGTGGTATATAAAGCTTAAATCTACCCTTTTTAGCACCTCTTAATTGAGCTTCTGCTTTTGAAAATACTTTTTCAGATGCGACACCTTCGTTTTCTTGTATAATATCGTTTAATTTATCACCTAGACCTAAACTAAAATTAACTCTAGCTTGTTGCACTTTCGACTTAACGTCAAATTGATCTAATATATTTTTAACAGCTTGCACGTTTTGCAATGCATCATCAGCAAAATAAAAATCATTAAAACCTTCACCAACCTTTTCAGCAACCCATAGCGCTTTGGCTTCAGAAGTAGAGTTAGCTAAGCCAGTAATATTTTCTAAAGGTATGTTTAGGCCGTTTGCAGTTAAAAAATCAAATATAGCTTGTTGAGCTTGTGGCGGTCTTGCAGTTAGCACAAACATGTTTTTAGGTCCAAACTTGTTTTGCAACTTTAAAGCCTTTTTAAATAATGGTGCTAGCTTTCCTTTTACAACTTTGTTAAAATCAGAAAAATCAAACTCATAGCCTTGCTCTAACAAATCTTGATATGTATTAGCGTATTGCTCTGCATTTAACGTTCCTATAGTGCCGTCTGGCGCAGTAAATTTAACTAATGACTTAGTAGTAGCCAATGTGTCGTCAAAGTCTAATATAGTTATACCTTTACTAGCATTTACTTTACTGGAAACAACAAGTCCTTGATTTACTTTTTTCTCTTCAAGCTTGTTTTCTTTTATTAGCTTACCAGTATTAACAACGTTAAATTTATCTGCAAAACTTTTTCCATCTAAATCTAGTATTAAATTAGGATCAATACCTCCGTCTTGCTTAGCAACTTCTATGTTAAAATATCTATCGTACCAATTATCAAGTAACAAATCCCAACCTTTAGGCATTGTAGTTCCTAGTTTTGCAGCTCCTAACTTTGCGTTTTCAGCAGAATCTAAAGCTATTAACTTGTAATTTTCCATAACCAACTCGTAAGTTACATCAAAATTAACATCTTCATTAAAAGCTGCATCTAGTAAAAATATATAAGCAGCTGTTGCAGGCATAGCAAGCTCATATTCGTAAGCCACTAAATTTTTACCTTTTATTTTACCAGCAGGTTTTGGTGAATAACCAACAAAAGCCGCACCTAATTTATGCCAATGATTTGATTGACTTGCTGTAAGCTTTAAATAGTTACCTATAGCGGCAGCTGATTTTTTATCTTTTTTAATAGTAGTGTTTATTCTACTCCACAAAGCCTCATGTATTTTACCCACTTTGTCATTAAAAGCTTTTACTTTACCGTTTGCAATATTAGCTGCTATTGTATTAGCGTCTTTAAATATTGACCCGTAAGCTTGTCTTGAAAAATCATTAACACCATCAACTTTTTCACCAAAAGCGCTATCAGGTAAATTTCTAAGCTTTTGCATTTCTGGCTTGTAATAAGTTTGGTAAACCTCGTAGTTTTTAGCTTTACTTCTAACACCAGGCGTAAATTCCGTACCCCATGTTTTAATATCTAACTCACGTATTGTTTTCTTTAACAGCTTATTGTCTTTCAGTGCTTTTTTAAGTTTTGGTTTTGCTGTTTTAATGTCTAAATTATACATTTCGTAAAACTTATCACCAAATCTTTCAAGCTCTTTCTTTATTTCTTTTGTATCTATAAAAGCCGGCTGTCCAAACCAAAAGTCTCTTGGCATTAAAGGTAATACGTGCTTTTTTAACGCTTCGATATATTCATCAACTTGAGCTTTTGTGTTTAACTTGTAAGTTGACATGCCTATTTTTTCTTTTAATAAATTGTCAAGTTTTACCTCTACGTTAAATTGACCTAAAACATTTAAACTAAAAGCAATTCTACTTTGTGCAGCCGTAATATCAGCTATACGTTGTGGATCTGCTTTTTTAGCGTCTAATTTTCTTTGTGCAGCAGATATTGCTTTATTACTTGCTGTAAAATTAGCAAAACCTTTTAAGTTTTGTCCTATTTTTCTATTGTAGTCATTTAGCTCTCCAACAGGTGTTATTCCAAAAAACTCTTTTTGAGCTTTTTTAACAGTTTCTGTTGTAGGATTTATAAACTCATCTTTTAACTCCCACAATGGAACTTGAGATTTTTTACCTTTTGATCTAGCTCTTTTACCATTTGGTTTAAACTTTTTATCATAAAAATAGTTTAAAACATTATTTGACAAACCTATGGCTATACCTGAAATTTCTCTAGATACTGGCTGAGTATCAACTTCGTTAATGTTAGCATCTTCAACTGTAACGTTAGTTCTTGGAAGAACTCGTATTTCGTTTGTTAAAGCAGGTTCAAAAGCATAATAATTTTGAATATTACCAGCTTCAGAAGACTCAGGTATACCGTCTGTTATTTTTTTAGCATAAGTTAAATTATCTTCCTTGTTTAATATTTTATTAGCAGGAACGTTAAATACTATTTCGCCAACTTTACCCGTATTATTTTCTTTAACTTGTTTAAACGTATCTCCTTTTTTAATTTTTACAACTTTAATTACGTCTTGCTCTGTTTTGTTTTTACCTACCTTAAGAACATTAATTTTTGGTGTTTTGTTTTGAGCTAAGTTTTCATCTAAACTAGCTTCGTCTTTTGCTCTTTGTTTTTCAATTTTTTGTTTAACACCTTCTTGCTCTTGTGACTGTATTATCTCGTTATATCTAGGGTGTTTTTCATAAAACTCTTGTAGTCTAACGTCAAATAAACTTCTTTTTGTTTGAGGTACAAAAGCGTTTAAATAACCCATTACACTATCGTTTTTAGACCTATCGTATTTCATTATAGTTTGAAACAAACCTCTATTGTTATCTATTTGACCAGCAAAATCATAAGCTATACTTTCTTTTGCGTCTTGGTCTAAGTTAAGGTTTTGCATACGTCTAATAGCTTCTGGCACTAACTCATAAGACATCATGAGCGCAGTATTTTTCTTTTGTGTAGGGTTGTTCCAAGCTTCTTCGCTGTATAAAGCTTCAACGTTTTGATATACTTGAGATCTGTTTATGCCAGTTTTTTCTTCTTCTGGCGGTATAATAAGAGTTTGCTTTCTAGCTTGTTTTTGAAAACTATCTACATATCTAAATATATCGTCAGCAGTTTTAAAACTTAAAAATAAACTATTACCACCAAAAACCCTGTTGTTTAACCCTTCAAGTACTCTTTTTAAATCGTACAAAACACTTTGGCTTTCTCTACTTATAATACCAGCGCTTTTTAAATCATTTACAAGTGGTATTAATTCTTTTAAATTTGTTTTACCTTTATTGACATTTTTATAATCATTAACTCTTTTTGTAAAGGTGTTGTAAGCTTCTTGAGTTATAGAACCATTGTCTAGCTTTTCTTGCATTGCTTGCTCTATAGAATTTACAGCATCAAGAGCAGAGTCATTTATTTTACCGTCTTTTTCAATCCCAACTTTTCTTACATCTTTATGTATTAATTCATGTAGTGGAGAGCCAGCAGCAAATGCAGCTGCAGTTCCACCAGCTAGTATAGACTTTTCTATATTATCTTCTAAAAACACAATATCATTGCCAAACTCAAAAGCATTGTTATCAGCTCCTTTAAAAACCTCAGCAACATCTTGTTGTGTTATAACTCCTTTTTCAATTTGTTGAGTTAAGTACTCAAGAAGTTTTGGATCAGATATATTTTGAAAAGATTTAACTTTGTCTTCACCAATTACATTTTTTAAAACGTCTCTTTCAAACTGATGTCTACCTAATTCAAAAGCAGCATCGGCAGCGTTGAAAGTAACATCAGTACCAAACTCTACGCCATTTTCTTTAGCAGCTTTTTCCATTTTCTTCAAAAAACGTTTTTGAGGATTACCTAATATTTGCTCTTTATTAGCGTTGTGTTTATTGTAATCGTCAACAAGTTGTTGTCTTTGTCTTTTATTAAAAGCATTTTGAGCATCGCCTTGCGCTCCTAGCTCTTGTAATTGTTTTAAAGCTTTTCTACTTAGTCTATTACTTTCAAATAAATCAGTAATTTCTTTTGGTGTTAATCTAGCTGCTTTTTGAACTGTTTTAACTTCTTCAATTGCAGCTTCTTTTAGTATTTCTCTTTTTCTTTCAACTAATTCTTTTCTTTGTTTTGAACTTACTATACCCCCGTATTTATTTTGTTTAAGAAGCTCTTGTATTTCATTTAGCTCTTTTGCTCTTGCTCTACTAGCATTTCTTTCTTGCAGCGTGGTTAGTTCGCTTTTTAAAACATTATAAGCGTTCATACCCATGCTAGGCCCTTGTATCGCTAAACTAGTAAAAGCAGTGTTAACTAGAAAATCAGTATCTAAACCTTCTATTAAACTTTTATCTTCACCTAAAGCTACTATGTCAATTAAGTTGTGGCCTAATGTTGTTGCAGTTTCTTCACCAAGCTCTACACCTACGTTGAAAACAGCACCTTTAGCTCCATATAAACCTTTTTTAAGTAAACCACCTTTTACTACTTTGTTTGCTTTGTTTAAACCATTTACGTAACTTAAAGTACCAAGTCTTTCAGCGTATGAAGCAATACCACCATACATTATAGATGAAAAAGCTTTTTCAAAAACAGTTGAACTTAAAGCGTTTTCTTGACTTTCTCTTTGTTTTTTTAACTCAAGTCTTTCATCAGGCGTTAAATTTTCGTCTTTAAGCATGATGTCTATTTGATCTATTTTTGGTTGAGCATATTTTTGAGCAACCTCCATATCACCTAATTTACCACCAGCTTCCATTTGAAAAAACACTCCCATAGCTGTATTCGCGGCTTTTCTTTTACCTGCCATTGAAAGACCAGAACTTACACCACCACTAGCTAAAGCAACTAATATACTTGGTGAGTTGTTTCCTAACATTTGCTTAGCTGCTCTTAAAACATTACCACCGTCAATATCTTCTGCTTTTATTGTTTGAGGAAGCGTTGTTTCTATTTCTTCACCAACTTCATCATAGTAGTTTATAGCATTTTTGTAATTATTATTTAACCAATCATAAACTTTTTGTTCTTTTTCAGAAACTTCTGGTTCATCAATACTTCTTGCGGCATGTGAAGTTATTTCTTTATAACCCATACCAATACCTTTCATTATTCCAGCACCAAGAATAGCGCCACCTGCTAAAAATGATTTTTCTAATTGTAAAGCAGTTCTACCAGACAAGCTATAATCTAAACCAAGAGCTGTAAGAGCCATTGAAGAGTCATCAAAAACTTTAGCTTTTGCTAATAAATCTTCACGTCTACTATTTAAAGATTCTTGAGATTTAACAAGCTCATCTACTATTGAGTCAAAACCTCTTTCATTTAAAGTTTTATTAAGAGCATTATATTGTCTTGACAGTTTGTTATACTCTTCAATTAATTCTGGTGACGAAGACTCTGTAACTTTACCTAATTTATTAAAAGCTTTATTAAGAGTTTCTCTTTGACTTAAATCGTCTGCGTTATTTTTTGTAAATTCTTGCTCTTTTAATTTAAACTTTTCTATATCATTGTTAAAAGTACTATTAGCATTAGCTAAATAACTAGCTTGAAATTCCATTGCTTTTTCAGGACTTGTTTCTTTTAAAGAGTTGTAAAGTTCTTGAGGGTTTTTGTACTGTACTGCTTTACCTTGTTTATCATCATATATTTCAAACTCACCTCTTGGCAAGTCTTTATCTTCTATAACATCTGGCAACGATAATAAAGCTATTTTTCTTTCATCACTAGACATACCAGAAGAAGCATCTTCTAACGCAAGCTTTTGTCTTCTTCTTAACGCTTCGTTTGTTTTTTCTTTAAACTTAGAGTGTTTTGGTAAAGTTTTTTTGTCAGGATCATTGTACTCTAAATATTCAGCATATTTTTCTTCTCCAAAATAATTTTTAATATCTGTTTGTTCATCATTTAAAAACTCTCTAAAATCGCTATCACCGTCATAAGGTTTTAATGGCCTTGACGGCATGTTTTCTAAAGAAAAATAATTTTCAACTGCTTCGTTAACTACATCTTCATCACCTACTTTTATACCTTCTTTAGCAGAAAACAACATGTCTACATTATTTTGAGTTGTCTGTTCGCCTAATTTAACAGCAAAAAACTGAGTACCAAAGTTTTCTCTTGACTTTGTATACTCACCACTTTCAGACAAGTAACTATAAAGCTTGTCTTGCGACTCTTGACTAGCAAACTGTGCACTAAAATCATCGTAAGACTTTGTATAATCACCTTTTTCTACTAAATAATTGTGTAGTTTTTCGCTCATATTAAATTTTAAATATCATCTAACACACCCTTCTCCTTACTAGACTCTTCACTGTTTTCTCTATTTTTTATATTAGCTTGTGGGTCAAGGCCAAGTTGTTCGTCACGGCTTAAGTTAGATTTACTTCCAGTTGGATTTATATTTTTATCTTTACTACTTAAGTTTGGGTCAGTAAATATAGTACCAGTTGATGTTCCCATGTTTTTGGCTTTTTGAGTAAACATATTTACAAATCTATCTTGAGTGCCAAAAAATGAATTTATTAATCTATATCTAGTTTCCGCGTCATCAGGTAATGTTATAGGGTTATTTCTATCTCCCTGTATAGGATTTTCTGGGTCTGCAGAGTTGTAATATAACCTCATCTTTCCATCGCCACCTTGTTTAAAAAACGCTGATTTACCAGCGGCAGTTTTTCTACCTTGTAATCCAGAGTAATTTTGTGAATTAGAAAAATCTAAAATTGTTTTAGCAGTTGCGTATTCATTTTTTTCGGTCATATTTAGTTTTTCATACCATGACTTTTCTTCTTTTGCGTTTTTCTTAGCCAAAGCATCAGCCTTAGCTGTGTTAATCTCAACGTTTTTATTTTCAAGAGCGTTAAAAAGTTTATCTTTAAATATTGTTTTTGATATTTCTAAGTTAAAGTTTTCATTATCAGGATTAGTAACAATGTCAATAAAGTTTTTTAACTCATCGTCATCTATTATGCCATCATCATCACCTAAAGCCATAGCAATTTCTTTACTAACGGTTCTATCTGCCTCTAACATTTGTCCAAAGCTTTGACCCATTACATCATCAGCTAAAGCAGCTCTAGCGCCAGCGTCATCTAGCTTGTCTATTGTTTGTGCTAATTGGTTTTTAGCGTCAACACCAATATATGTTCCTTTTTGAATTTTAGCTATTTCTTTAGCCATAACAGTAGTAGTTTCGTAATGCCTTGGCTCGTATAGCTTACGATATTCAGCTTGAGTCATTTCAATATTTTCACCTTTTGTGTTTTGAAATTTAAACACTGGCTCGCCTTTTTCGTTTTCACCATATTCATACTCTTGCGCCTGTATTTTGTTTATAGCATGTAAGTTTTCTTTGCCTATACCTTTTGACTGTTCGTTGTTGTCAATTTTTGTAGCGTAATCAAGTCTAGTGTCTTTGTGATCTTGTATAAATACAGAATGCGCTTGAACTTGTCTTAAAAGATCTAACCTTTGTTGTTCATTACCATTTTGCACGGCAATAGCATATTTGTCTTGTAAGCCTTGCATTTTAGTAAATGTAGCATCAAAAATACCTTTACCTAAAGAACCAGAATTTAATATAACTTCTTCTGCATCTTTTTTTACTTTGTCATTTAATTCTTTTCTTCTAGTTTTTTCAGCTTCTATTTTTTCTCCAAAAGCTTTTTGCATTTCATTACCTTTTTCTGTAATTTTATCAAGACCAGAAAGATCTGCTGGCATTGAAGCCTCACCCATAGCCGCTGCTCCTCTTACTAATGTTACGTCTGCTGTTGTTTTTGCCATAATTAATTATTTATATTTGCTATTGATCTTTGACTGTATTCAACTTCTTCTAGCTCTCCTGTATAGGGATTTACTCTTTTTGAAGTTCCATAACCTTCGTTACCAGCTGATGATGTAAAATTCATGTCAACACCACTATCACCAGATCCACTTAACGTGAAGTTGCTTGGATCAAATTTACCTACACCACCAACTGCTTGTAAAGATTTTGCACCAGCTATATTCATAGCCATATCCGCGCCTGCACTAGCTATATCACCAACAGCACTCATTTGATCTTGCATTGCTTGTCTTCTAGCTGCATCTGCAGCGGCTGCTCTTTGTTGTGACATACCAAACAGTGTAGATGTTTTTTGGTATTCTAAACCTCTACCAGTTTCAGCACCTGCAATTCTTGCTTTTTGTGCTATTAACTCACCTTGACCAGATAATTGTTGGTTTTTAGCGGCTTGTTGTGCAGCTAGTTTTTGATTTGAAGCTTCTTGCATGCCAATACTTGCAGATGCTTTTTGTAAGTTTAATTGTCCTTGATTTGAAAGTGTTTGTGCTAAAGCGGCAATACCACTACCACCCGCAGCACTGCCTAAGCTATCCATAATGTTAGCTTGGCTTTGTTGAAACTGTTGAGCTTGAAACTCTGCCGCTTGCGTATTAACTTTTAAATCCTCCATAGTATTTTCCATGTTTGCATAAGGATTTTTAAAACCAGCCGCTAAGTTACTAGTATCTAAGTTTTCGTACTCACCTTTCATTTTATCAAACTCAGCTTTAGCAGCTCTTTGCTCGTTAATTCTATCTCTACGACCAGCTAAAGACATGCCTAACTTGGCAGCACCACCAGCTACAGCTAAACTACCAGCTACTATTGCTCCTGTTACTAAGAACGCCATATCTTATGTGTTTTTGTTAATATACTTTTCATATTCTTTATAATTTTTTGAAACTATTTCAGCTTCTAATTCATCTAAATTTTGTGTATTGCTAGGATTTTTGTGTATGTTTACAAATATACTTTCTTCATTTGCGTATATAACCCTTTTAACACCTGGAGTTGAAACTACATAACAAGGTGCTATATAATCTTCTGTGGAATCTTCTGTTGCCACTGTGATGTGGCCAGTTAATAAAAACCAAACATGTAGATGGTTGTGTATTGCACCTACAACCATAGAGTCTTGTGTCATTGTCATTTGCCTAACATATATACCGTCTGCAAATGTATGCTTTAATGGAAACTTTTTTGATCTTACTATCTCACCTTTGTTTCCTATAATATTTTCTTGATCAACATTATCTAATAATGTTTTTTCTAACTCTAATATCTTACTTCTAGAGCTTATTTCGTTTTTTGACATATAATATAACTTAAGTATATATTATAGTTACACTTTTTGCTATTTATTTACTACTTTCAAATACTTCAGAGCCTACTGCAAATAATTCTATTTTATCTTTACTATCATTTACAAGCTTTACTCTAGCATAATAACCTAACACACCACTAATGTTTGCTCTATTATCTTTTGAAAACATAATAAAATCTGTTGTAGCAGGAGGTGCTTGGCCTACTGGTTGGTCTATAGTTAATGTATTTCCAGTTATACTTGTTATAGGTCCTATCAACAATATATTATCTATGTCATTTGTGTTGTATTGATTACCTTGTACTCCTTGTACATTAGTAGGTACATACCAAGCAAGATCACCTACTTGTACAGAAACGTTTATGTCTTGACTAAATCCTATTGTTATTAATGGCATATTATTCTATTATTAAAATTTTATCTAGTTCAAATACTAATCCTATATTGTTACTACCAAACGAGCTAACTGTAACATCACCTGTTAAAGTTCCAGTTCTACTAGCTCCAGCAAACTTTAATGTTTGGCCGTTCTCAGGCTTAAAAGCGTTATTTACAGTTATAGTATTACTACTTATGTTTGTTACAGTTGTTGTTGAAGCATCACTAATACCTATACCAACTACAGTACTAACATCATCTTTAATACCGTTTGCACTAGCAAGGTCAAATGTTGTTAAAGAAGAAGTTCCGTTAGCATCAGTATCGTTTATAGTTGTTGAAACTTCGTCTAAAGTTATTTTAAAGTTAGAAATACTAAAATTAGTATTGTTAAATATTTTAGAAGCTACAGGGCCATAACCTCTAAAAGTTAAAACTCTATCAGCAACAAAAGTATTAGGGCTGTTTGCTAGCGTTACAGTTCCACCTGGGTGGTCTATAAGTATAGGATTATTAACATCTGTATTGTCAACTATTTTAGCAATATCATAAACTGGGAATGCTGAAGTTGATTTACCAGCATTGTAATAACCTTTATTTATTGCTGTTATTGTTGTTGGGTAACCACCGTCTCTAGACGCAATACCAGTACCTATTACTTCCATACCAACAGATAACCCTGAAATATCTGTTAATTCTAAATCTGTTCCGCTACCAGTTGTTGCTGTAGTTTTTGATGTATTAAAATAAAAATCATTTTGATCAGGTTGTTTAACTATTTCAAAAGCATCTGAACTTAAAGATAATGCCCATGATATTGAAAAAGTTTTACTAGATACACTACCTACTCTTGTGTCTCCACCACTAATAGTATAGTTAGAAGCGTAAGTTCCATAACGCTCGTCTCCAGCATCTTCTGTAAATGAACTA
>Ga0070746_10001861_pt1 | contig 12501 bp, 23 predicted proteins | sample VirMetDEL_Mar_21_FD_77016 | JGI IMG/M metagenome (GOLD analysis project Ga0070746, IMG submission 77016) | Aqueous microbial communities from the Delaware River and Bay under freshwater to marine salinity gradient to study organic matter... | ecosystem: Environmental > Aquatic > Marine >... | reverse complement strand
CTTTTTTTAACCCCAGCCCTTGCATACTTCGTATATATTGGTTATATTTGGGACTTCTTTTACCCTCAAACCTTCATCATGAAGCAACTTTTCCTTTCTGTGGCCTTGTTGGCCTCGTCAATTGCCTTTTCTCAGGATTTGAAGATTGACAAAGTGGATGACTTCACAGGCTCTGTCATCAAAAAGACCAAATACTACCAAATTGCCAGCGACTCGTATGGTGCTTTGTATGTTGCCCTTGCTCGTGTCGACGATGAGAACTTCATCGAGTTTTGGACAACCAGCGACCTGGGTTGTGGTGGTGCCCTTGGCAACTACATCATTTTGCTGTACAAGGATGGCTCTCGTAAGGAGTTCCGCGAGGACTTGCTTGACATCTCTTGTGAGGACAGGGCCAGTTCCATGTACCAAATCACTTTGGACGACCTCCAGGGTGCGACACGGGTTCGTATCAAGCAGAGTGAACACTATCAGGACTTCCATTTTGATGGCGTGTACACTGTTTTGGAACTTTTCAACGCTGTTCAGTGATGTCTTCCGTCAATAACCTTGGTCTGGAGGTGATTCGCATCCCTCGCTCGTGGTCGACAGGCCATCCAAATCGTCTGTCGCACCGTTTGTATGTTGAGTACAACCTTTACTATCTGTTCACTGAGATGCCAGGAGATTTCCGTTTTGTTCAGATGGATTCCAATGATTCTGGTCGTGGCGTCTTTGCTTGCTTTCTCCCGAACACCCGTGACTGGTTTGTGATATGGGGTGAGTGCAATGCTGACGGCTTGATTTTGAATGGCGAGCGTGCGCATATCATGCACAACCTTTCTGACCAGGAGTTGCGCACTTTTTGTGGAAAACTGGCCAAAGATATTTTGGCTATATCGTTCTAATATATTACATTTGCTGTGATGAGTAAACAATCTTCTATGACCGTTGAGCGCGGTCTTGGCGAGAACCTTGTATTGCGAGCGTCCGCCTTGTTTAAGCGGCACTATGGTGTCGGCAGTTTTTCAATCCAGGCTTGGTACAATGCAAAAGATGCGTCTTGGAACGTCGGCGTCTATATGCAGAGTTCTGAAAAGAAAGCACGTCTTGTCGTTGGCAAGGGTTGGGATTTTGTCCAGGCTTGCGAAATGTTCCGTGGCGAAGTCATCGACTGGTTCAATGAAGAACTTGATGGCGATTTTGTCAACTACGCTGGCATCGAGGATGCGTTGGATGAGCGTGACAATATCAAGCGCAACGATGTTGGCGCTATCGAGGGGGAGGAACCCATTTCAGGCGAGTTTAGTCACGACCAAATTTCAGGCTTGGTCGAACATCTCAAGTCGTTGACCAAGGCGGCTGAGGACATCTTGTCTGCGGCTCAGAAAATTTCCGACAAAACCCAAAACTAACGATATGGACTTGCTGACTGAGTTCCGAAGAGAGTTGATGAAATCTCTCGACAAAATTCAAGCTGATGACTTCCTGACGAAGAAGGAGGTCTCTAATTTAATCAACCAAAGCTATGCCAGAGCAAAGCAACGATGTACTGACGACGAGGTTTCTCTTGCGGATGAGTAAGGCGAACTACAACGCCTTGAAGCAAGAGTCCCAGCGTATGTCTATTTCCATGACAAGCCTAATCAATGTCATTCTTGACAATTTTGTTAAATCCCAAAACCCCCAAAATGATGGCGAAGAAAGCCGAATCAACCAATGATGGTGAATACACCATGAAAGATGGCCAGTTGATGGTCTTCAAGAACACGAACAAGGAGAAGGATGTACACCCCGATTTGTGGGGCAAGTGCATGGTCGGTGGCAAGGAATACCGCGTTAGCCTTTGGACTGCTGAGTCCAAGTCGGGCAACAAGTATTGGAACGGCCAAATCAGCGACTACAAGCCGAAGTCCGAATCTGACGACGTGGACTTGTAAGGCGTTCGATTTTCATCTTAAATTGGGGGAGCGCAACTGGCGTTCCCCTTTTTTTCTCAAAACACTTCCCCTATGAGCATGAGTGCTATGGTAGCCAACAGGTTACTGAAAAAGTGGTTGCAAAAGGCAACCTTAGAGCCAGGTGAACTTCGCAGTGCGCTGATGATGTACGAAGAGGACAATGAGATTCGGCTGGTCAACGTGACGTTGAAAATTAACCAGGAAGGCAAGGTCGAGGTTGCTCGCGTCCTTCAGAACATCAACGTCGACGACGCCATCTGATGCCACAGTTGCCCCAGCGTTATTTTACTCGGCAGTTGGTCGAGCGAACTGTCTACCGTGATGAGCGTGGTCGCTTCATCTCGCGGGAGCAGGCGTTGCGTTCGGGGCGTATGCCACAGACACAAAGGTTTTACCGTTACCGTGACCAAAACGGTCGTGTGCGCAGTGCGACCTTTGTTCGGAGACAGCGGAGGCGGGTCATCACTGTTACCCAAGCTGGTGATTTGTTGCGTCGCGAAAGCGCAAGGACAGCCCAGCAGGTGCAGGAGATGGTTCCGTCTCCGTCGTTTCAGACGATACAATCACAGCAGTTCCGTCGCATCTTGAACGATGCCGTCAGCCGTGGCGTTCGTCTTGGCGTTCAGTTTGGTGACCAGTTGTATGAGATTGCTCCTGACCAGGTGGGAGACCTGGAACGGTTCTTCACGGAGATGGAGTACGAGTACATTCGACTTTTTGAACCCCTCACTGGAGGTGTCTATTTGCAGATGCTCCATGCAGAAAGTCCGAATGCTGAGATTTTTGATTTTGACAGTTTAACCACAGCCCCACAAGATTTCGATGATGAAGAATTGCGTCAAGCCAATGCCGAATTCCAGAGCAACATCCGAGCCTTGTGGCGAAGATACTTTGGGTAGTGAAAAAGAAGGAGGCTATCACGTTGCAGTATAGGTTGGGCAACGAAAGAGATTTCCTGACAAAGATTCTGAAGCAGGAAAAGCGTGTGACGATACGTCGCACCAACTACACGATTAAAGTAGAGACGGAGCGCAGGAACTACCTGTTCAGCAACGCGAATAGCGCGGGCAAGAAAACCTTCATCGCCTACAACAAGATTGTCCGAGACATCAAGAAGAGTGGCTTGGAGACGCCCAGGTTAAATTCCAGGAACGTCAAGTATTGGTGGTTCAAGCACAAGGACAGCTATCCCGAAAATTTCTTCAGCGTGGACATCAACGCGGCCTATCCAACGGCCTTGTACAATGTCGGCGCCATTACGGAGGAGACGTATGACTACTTGATTAACGATATTCCGAAGATTGACAGGCTGAGGTGCGTGGGTATGCTTGCGACACAGAAGGGCGTTTACCACTACGAGGACGGAAAGTTGGCGAACTTCGAGGTCGATACAAGTGACCTGAGTGGCTGGTTCTATATGTGTTGCGTCGTTATCGGCGAGATTATGGACATGGCTCGCCTCAGATTTAAATCTCGCATCTTGCATTTCTGGGTTGACGGCATTGCCATCGAGGGTGACCCTTACGAACTGCTTTGTTACATCGAATACCTTGGCTTCCAGAGCAAAATTGAAGTTATCAACGACTGCACGTTGGTCAACAATTGGCTCATCTATTTAAAAGACGGAAAGAAGAAATACTTACATTTACCGAAGCGAGTACAGGTAAGTGATGAAGAAGTCAAAAGATTCCTTGAGTACAGTAACACTGAGTGATGAGACGTATGCGGCGCTGATGCTCAAAGTCGATGCCTTTTACCAAGGCTTGAGTTCCGACTACACTGTTTTGACCAGCAACTTTGTTAGCGACAGGTTTGCCAAGAAGGCGTACTATTTCGCTGTCCTAAAAAGAACCCGTGACCTGCATGAAGCAAGCACGGGTTCCAAGTGATGAGAAAACGTAGCGAGGCTACCAAACAAAGGTGATGAGTATGAAGTTAGAAATCAACCTGGAGGCTATATCAAAACGATGCCCAGAGGCATACGGCTTGTGCAAGTTCACGCTTGGCGACGACATCTCTGACGAAGACAAGATTTTCGACTGGATGAGGGAAAAGAACCTTCGTTTGAAGGTGTCGATGAACGTGCTGAACAAGAATTGGTTCTACGAGGTGTTTCTCAGGCCCAAAGACCGCAACTATGTCCGCAAGCACGGCATTGTCGACACTTTTGAGGAGGCTTGGGATATGTGCATGATGGAGGCTTGGCTGTTGTTGGAGTATGAGGTGAAGCCCAAAAAGGGCGGTCACACCATTTTGGACAACATCACGGCCAAGCAGATACGTCGTGCCCAGCAGATTGAGTACATGAAGAAGGAGGTTATCAAGAAAAACACAAAAAAGAAGTGATGCAGAAGATTGCGATTTTGACACCGACCCGTGACGGGCTGGTTGACATCAACTACACCAACAGCTTGTTGGCTACACAAAAACTTTTGGCTGGTGAGTGGGAGGTTGAACCCACGCTGGTTAGTGGAACGAGCGACATCACGAGCGCAAGGAACACGCTGTTCAACCTGTGGTACTACACGACAGATGTTGATGTGGTGATGTTCATCGACAGTGACGTGTCGTGGAACCCACGAGATTTAAAGCGTTGGCTCGACAAGGGCTACTACCAGTGCAGTGGCAACTACCCCAAAAAAGCGTTCACGCCAGAGGCATTCCTTCGTGCCGCACACTTGTTGCAACAGCAGGAGGGCGAGATAGACATCAAAAAGGCTTTGCGGGCCAGTTGGGACTACATCTCAACAGGTCGTCACAATGTGATTGCCAGTGGCGACTATGAGGGGTTGATGACTACCGAGGGTGTTGGCATGGGCTTTTTCATGATGCACCGCGATGCGGCAGATATTTTGATGGATTGGGCTGAAGCAAACATGACCAAGACGGTGTTCTACACCTTGAATGAAGAAAAGCCTGCTGAGGGGTATGCTGTCTTCAATCACGTTCAGGACGAAGAGGGCAAAAACTATGGCGAAGATTTCTCGTTTTGCCGTCGCATGACCGAGGCTGGCCTCACCATTTTGCTTGACCCCAAGGTGACGTTGCGTCACACAGGCAATGTGGCCTTTGATGGTGAGTTTCAGTGCTTGGTTGACGTCATGAAGCTGGCCAAGGAAAGTGGCTCTCCAGAGTTGGGCAACAACTTTTTAACGGCAGAGCCGCCCGCAAAGGCATAGTGAAAACCTATCGCACAAGTCAAATCATAAGCAAAATCTATAATGGCAAGAAAACAAGCCGTCAAAGATGTCGACAACGACGTGACAACTTCTCAGGACAACGAAACCCTGGAAAACCGTCCAGAAACCCAGGAAACACGCCAGAAAGGGGGCAAACCAGACCCTGAGAAAGCTGATAGCCCAGATACGGGCGTCATTTCAGGCGACTACATCGACTCTGATAACAGCAACGTCGCGGACTCGCTCACAAAGATTCTTTCTGTGCCTACTGAAACGATTCAGAGTGACACAGGTACAAAGGAATCTCGTGAGGATGTTTTGCAAGGCTTTGGTGGCCCAGGGCAAAATGAGCCTGTGAACCCAGGCTTTAAATCTCAGGGCGACGACGAGGGTGGATACAGCGAGGACTTCAGTGACATGGGTGGCGGGGGTGATGACTCTGGCTATTTTGAGGACAACGAGTTGCTGGCTCAGATAGGCGTCGAGTTGATTGACATGATGTTCACCTACGGTGCTATGGCCATTGCCCGCGATTGGGACAACGAGGAAAAGTACAGCATCAAGGAGAAGCGCAAGAAAAAGCTGGAGGCTCCCCTTCAAAAGATTTTGGAGAACCGAGAAGTCAAGACAGCGCCTGAATTGGTCTTTGCGTTCATGTTGGTGGTCACTTACAGCCCGATGATGATTGAGGCGGTGCAGACGCGACGTGACAAGGCAAGACAATCTGAGGGCGGAGCCGTTAAATCTCAGCAGGGCATTGTGACAGAATCTGTCAAAAAGCGTGCAAACGACTTTAGCGACTTCCTGAGCGTCGAGCCACAGCCAAGCAATGAGGTTCAAACGCCTGACGACGAAGATGTGATGGAGGAGGCGTTGCAGAACTTTAAGCCCAAGCGCAAGATGGGGCGTCCTGTTGGGGCTTCAGATTTAAGCGTTCGCAAGGTCTTGGACGAGGACGAGAGGAAGCGCGAAATTGAAAAAGCCAAGGCTTTGAGGAAGGATGGCTGGGCGTTTAGCCGCATCGCCAAGGAACTGAACGTGTCACAGGCCACGGCCACTCGTTGGATACGGTCATGAGGAAGATACTTGGCGAATACATCGGCTACTGGTTAAATTTCTACCAGGTTCCACCAGAGAAGTGGATGCCCGTCATGGACGCGTTGTCGTATCTGATGGATGAGTTTGACAAAGTGGTTGCACCTGAAGTACAGAAGTCATGGAAGGAGATGCGCAAAATTTCAAACAAGAGCGACTGAGCATCTGCAAGTCGTGCAAGCAGGCCACATACACTTGGGGAGTGGGGCTGACGTGTGGCCCTTTCTTAAAACCCGTCAGTGGCATTCGCTGTGGGTGCAAGTTGACGTGGAAGACGTCTCTGGCAAATCAATCATGTCCACAAGGCAAGTGGACGCAAATTAAAGGTGATGAGCAAAATTGAAATGAAGCAGTTTGGTTTTGGCTGGAGCAAAGAAGTTCACGAAGAGTTCCTTCAGATGGTCGACTCGTTTAAGGACGTACACAAGCGTGAGCCTGTCTTTACGGGTGTGCGACCGCCTGAATCTCAGTATCATTTGAATGTGCTTTGCAATGTCGTTTCGACGTTTTGTGGAGATGCCATTGAAGTGTTGGAAATTGGAAGCTATGTCGGGGAGAGCAGTCGCATCTTTGCTGGGCACTTTGACTATTTAACGTGTGTTGACCCATACGGCAAACGCAACGAGTGGAGCAAAGTAGACGACATGGAAGAGGTTGTACAGCACCAGGACGACCATGTTGACGTAGCGGTGAAGACAAGCGATGAGAACGACTTGGTTCGGTTCATCTTTGAAAACAATGTCGTGGCACGAGATTCCAACATCTCTTTCTACCACTGCACAAGCGATGACTACTTTGAGCATTACGCTGACCAAAAGTTTGACTTCATCTACGTTGACGGCGACCACAGGTACAGTCAGCAGATGCGAGATTACACCAATGGTTTAAAGTGCCTGAACGAGGACGGCATCATGGGGGGGCATGACTGGTCTTGGCCATCTACGCAACAGGTCATCAAAGACATGGGTTTTGACAAGCGTCCTATCTTGCATTTTGGAGACGACTCGTTTCTCATCATTCCTGAATCCCTGCTTTAAATGGCTGAACAGAGAGTTCGACAGGTGCTGTTCTTCATCATCGTGGGCACCAACGGCACGGGCAAGACGACACTGACCAAGCAACTGCTGGCCAATCGCAAGACCCTGGTCGTTGACCCCGATGGTTTGGAGTGGAGCAACCTGCCTACGATAGACATCAACGAAATCACTTTGTTAAAGGATGGCAAAGCCGCAAGAATCATCGCGCCCGAATACAAGGACATTGTGGAGTTGGTCAACTACACACACGGGAACCTTGTCTTGGACGATTGCAGATACTACGTTAGGAGCCGCATCGAGGAGGGTGTTCGGCAACTGCTCGTCAGACGACGACAAAAGGACATAGACATCTTTGCTGTGGCTCACTCGTTAAACGAGGTGCCCCCAACTTTCTGGACGTTCGCAACGCATCTGGTGCTGTTCAAAATTAAAGACAACCCACAGCGTTTGAAGCAGAATATCCCGAAGTACGAGGAACTGACGAAGAAGCACATCCCTGAAATTGCGGCTCACTCAAATCACCACTACTTTCGAGTCATACCTTTGTAGTGATGCTCAACTGTTTGGACTGGGACAACAAGAACGACTTCAATGAGGGCGTAACGGCCTTTCAGATTAAAGTCACAAGCGGAGGAGGGGCTGACTTGCCCCTTCTTTTCTTCGACGCCTATGGCTTAAACGAGGCGATGGCCTATTTGCCTGGCTTCACCAAAGACCCTGACTTGGTTTATGTTCCAAGCGAGTCGACGGTCAAGCCCTCTGTGTTAAAGTCGGTGATGCGCACGAAGCGTCTTGTCGTAAAGCGACTGCTTTATAGCGTCGATACGCCACCACTGGGCGGAACGGTGCAAGACCAGTTTGACAAGACCCTCAACTTCGTTCGCACGAACATCGACGGGAGCATCAAACGCAAGGGCGACATCCAACCAGCATTTAACCGCAGGAACTGGATGTACCAGGACGACTTCCTGGAAATCCCTGGCCCCTTTGAAGTCGATGGCAACACGGGCATGGAGTTGGTGCTTGGCCCCTATGCCAGTGTGACGATGATTTGGGAAATCGACAGCATCGTCTAAAAATGATATACAGCACATCGTGCATTCAAGCGCACGACTTCCTTACTTTGCTGGGAATCATTCATCACCTTTAAAAAAACACAAGGATGAAAGTAGTAAATCCCGACGGCGTATCCGCGTTCACAGTAACGATTGCCAACGCCACTTCTTCGGTAGTAACATACCGTCTTTTTGACGCGACTGATATTGTTCAGTCCGTAACTGGCACAACCCGAAACACCAACTACACGCCTACTGTAGCGAAGGCGGCGTTGGAAGCATCAACCTATGGCAACCCCATCGTGTTGAGTGGTTTCAACTATCAGGTGTCTTCTGACAACAGCCAGTTCGCTCAGAACTTTGACATCGTTCGTTGCTCTATCGACGGTCGTCAGGTCACTCACCCGAACATCATCCAGAAGGCTCGTCGGAACACGCAGTTCGACAGCAAGCTGTTGACCATTCAGGAGCGCGTGGTTGTTGACAGCCAGACGGCTTTTGATATTGCTGTACAAGCATCTGAGACAGTCACCTTGACGTTCTTCGTTGAGGGCTTCTTGAAGGGCTAATTTGAAAATCACGGCTATGAGTCAGGCAAACGCAATGGTCTTCGACCAGCTTCAAAGCGACCCTAACTTTGCCGTTGATTTCATCGTGGACAACAATCCAGAGGAGGTTCTTGCACGTCTCAGTGGCAGGAATCTCCTCTCTGTTGCCCCACAAGAAGCGACGAAGCAAACGATTAAATCGGACATCCGTCGCATCAGTGATGAAGAAACGCTAAGTGAGGTCTTGGATGTGCCGTATGTCAACGAGGCATCCAACTACACAGGCGGCTACGAGGATATGCTTTCCCAGCGTGCAAGCCAGAAGGCGGCAGGTGTTGGGTTAGCTGTCGTCAATGGAATTTTGGCTGTGGGACAGCAGACGTTGGGCTTCTTGACCCAGCGTGCGGCGACCCAGCAACAGCAAATCGCTTCGGAGATGCAAAGTGAGGCTTTGCAGTCGCAAGAGGAGATGCTGGCGGCACAGCAAGAGTTTGAGCGCCAACAACAAGAAAAGAATCGCGTTTTGGGCTTGCCCTTGAACGCTTTCATTACCATCGTGGGCAGTGCGGCGTTTATCGTCGTCGTGGCCATGTTAACACGCAAGTGATGGCTGTAACAGCACAACAACAATATTTTGCAGACGTTGCCCAGGCAGGAGGCCAGGAGCAATGCTGTATCGCTTTGGGTGGTCAGGTCGGTGTTGATGACGAAGGCTCACAAGTATGCGAGATTATGACAGGCAACCTGGGCATCCCAGACCTGTTTTACCTCAACGGTGGTTTTTCAGCCGATGGCGGTGCTTGTGGCTATGCCGCAAGTTTGGCAGGTAGCGCATCGACGCAGGGTGGGCAAGGTGCTGGTGGCATCTTGGGCAACATCACCGCCGAAACCGCACAGACGGGCCTTTCCATCATTGAAGGTCTTGTGGGCATCTTCCGCAAGCCTCAACCCGTGGCACCAACACCTGACGGGGCTACTCCACCGCCTGTTGTGGAGGATAACCAAGTCACCACCAAGCAAATCATCACAGCCGTCGGTATCATCGTCGGTATTTTCGTCGTCGTTTATTTAATCAGAAAAAAGTAAGACCATGTTGACTCGTCAAAACATCATGCTCGCCGCAGTTGTCATCACTGCCGTTCTCGTCTGGAAAATGTACAGTGGCAAGACCTCTGCCCCAGCCGCTACTGCATAATGAGCAAACAGCAAAAGCAAATCCTCGTCGTTGCGATTGTGCTTCTGCTGGTTTGGTACTTCAAGAACCGTCAACCCAACTTCCGCGCGGCGTACACGCCAGCCAGTGAAGGAGAGGGTGAAGTTGGCGCACCTGACGACTACTACTACGGTGGTGGTGGTTCGGGTTATGTGGCCAGTGGTACAGACGCTACCGACAACCAGCATTACGACCCCGATAGCAACTACACGGAGGAGACCATCTTGAACCAATGGGGCTTCGCTGGCGACTTCAAGCCAGGTGGCCGCGTTCCTGTTCCAACACCCGACAAGCCAAAGCCTTCGAGCAAGCCTTCATCGGCCTATAACACGAAGTCGTTGGCACGAATCCTTCGCTAATGGCCGCACCAGCTATCCTCAAAGTGGGCGGACAAACCGCCAAAGCCGTTCAGCCTGTCATCAAATACTTGGTGGCGGGCATTCTGCTTTTCGTCATCTATCGCCTTGTCAAGCGAGGCGCCACAAGTTTGGGCGACACTTTCGTCAACCTGTTTGGCGGCAATGTCCAAGATGTCGTTGACCAGACAACGCCCAGCGATGGCACGACGGTCGATGGCGACTTCGATGCGCAGGCCAAGTCCATTGCCGATGGCCAGTATGCGGCCATGCAGGGCACAGGCACCGATGAAGATAGCTTGTTCACACCACTTCTCAGCCTCAACGGCGCACAGTTGGCCAAGGTCTACGAGAAGTTTGGGGTGAAGGAGGGCATGAATCTGTTTCAGTGGTATGGAGGTGAGTTGAGCAACAATATGTTCACGAGCCTCACATATCACAACGAGGCCAGCGAAGGTTGCACTTCGTGGGCTGACGACTGTCACGAGAAGGACTTCATGCGTGGCATTTGGCAAAAAAGCGGACTCCCAATTACGTTCTGATGAATTTACAGGTAGGCAAACAACAGTTCTCGTTTCCCAACGCTACAAATTGGTTCAACACCAACTGCAACAACCTGCAAATGGTCACGTTGTACGATACGGGGTGGGTGCCGTTGGCTGAACAGGTGCAGTCGTTTTTGATTTCAGCCCAACAAAACCTGGAGACCAACGCCAACACGGTGGTCAGTTGTTTGCAACAACTTGAAAACTACTTGGACAGCGTTTCTTCGGCGGCGCGTGAATATCGTATGTGGGCTTACGATATGGCTGACCGCAAGCACCGCGACAGGCCAGAAGGTTGTCCGCGACAAGACAAAACGTATTCAGAACAGGCCGCAAGAGCCAACCTGATTCACATCAAAGCAGGCAACCTAAAAGACAGCGTGGCGAAGGCCAAAAAAGCGGCACAAGCCTTTTTGGACAGCCAAGGTGAGGGCGGCACAGGATACAACGCTGAACTTGAACGCGCCATCTCTGAGTTGGAGGGGGCAGGCAAGACAGCAGAAACAGGCAAGAAATATGGCCAGTACGCCTTGATTGGCTTGGGCGTGCTGGTCTTTGCCTTCATCATCATTAAATTACGGAAACGATGACCAAGAAGATTGGAATTGGACTTGCGGCGGTGGGATTGCTCGTCGCTTTGTATCTTTTCATGCAACGTCGCAAAGAAAACGCGGAAGAATGAACTTCGAGAAAGCACTCATCTACGGAGGGCTGGGCTACTTGGCTTACATGGCCTTTTTGAAGCCCAAAGCCCCACAAAAGAACCTGGCGCTGACTGGTAGCCAGCCTCTCTTGTCCACAAATCCAGAAGACACTTTGGGCAACGAAGGCAAATACTGGTGGCGCTACATGGGCAGTTCGGCCTTGCGTGTTGACCCGTCTTCTGGCCGTCCCATCGACTGTGGGGTAGCGGGAGAGCCTTTTTCGTCCACGGGCATCGAAGGGCACTTCGCCAAGCGCGGCGTCGCCCCTACGACATACTATGCTGTTTTGCAGTTGGGTACACAGCGTGGCATCATGGAAGGTGCCCTGCAACCGAACTGTAATTTAACAGCCCAGGGCAACGTCGTCAAGCCTGGCGATAGGTTGCAACTGACTGTGACGGGTGGACAGTTTTCTGCCCTTGACAATCAAATCGTTACGGTACTTCAGTTGGGCACGGACGCCTGCACGAGGTCGGGTATGCCTGAGATGATGAATTGCGCTGTCGTGGTCGATATGCCTGTCATCTTGGAAGGCGCCGACGACTGGCAGTATCCATCCCAGGAAGCCATTGGTTATGCCATGCCACTTTAAATTTCGGCCATGAACATTTATGAACAATCAAAGTTTCGTCCTGTCAATACGGACGTAGACGCAAAGCGGGGAGGGTATCGCCCAGGCCGCATCGGTGTGAGTGACTTCCAAGGAAAGATGCTCAACTACAACCGCCCAGGTGTCAATCCCTTGCCACTTGGAGCAGGTGTCTCGCCCATGACGCAACGTCCTCAGCAGACGACGAAGCAAGACCCAGGGGCGTACAACTTGTACAAG
>Ga0070746_10001858_pt1 | contig 12507 bp, 7 predicted proteins | sample VirMetDEL_Mar_21_FD_77016 | JGI IMG/M metagenome (GOLD analysis project Ga0070746, IMG submission 77016) | Aqueous microbial communities from the Delaware River and Bay under freshwater to marine salinity gradient to study organic matter... | ecosystem: Environmental > Aquatic > Marine > Coastal... | reverse complement strand
TGAAGGTCACCCCTTAGCAGAAGGAAAGGTCGAAATAAAATATATGACCGCTAAAGAAGAAGATATCCTTACTAACCAAAACTATATTAAAAATGGAACAGTAATTGACAAATTACTCCAGTCTTTAGTTGTAACTAAGTTTAATTATGATGATTTGCTAGTAGGGGATAAAAATGCAATTATGATTGCTGCCCGCATTTTAGCATATGGAGCCAATTATGAAGTTGATTATGATGGTGTTCCACAAGAAATAGACTTGTCATTACTCGAAAACAAACCTTTAGATGAGGGGTTGTATAAAGATGGTAAAAATGAGTTTATATACACTTTACCACATACTAAAAATGAAGTGACGTTTAAAATTTTAACGGGACATGATGAGAAAAAAATTGACACTGAATTAAAAGGATTAAAAAAAGTAAGCAAAACTTCTTCTAGTGAAGTCACAACTCGATTAGCTAGAACTATTACTTCTATTAATGGTTCTTATGAATTCAAAGATATTAGAGAATTTGTAAATAATTATTTCCTAGCTAAGGATATTCGTGAATTTAGAAAATACTACAAACAAATAAGTCCAGATGTTGATATGGATGTTACCTTAACTAACTCTAATGAAGAGGATGAGGTAGTAACACTACCAATTGGCTTGAGCTTTTTTTGGCCTGACCTCTGAGGCCGCAACCCAAGTTAGGGTAAATTTATTTACACAAATACATGAAATAGTATTTCATGGTCAAGGAGGTTATTCTTGGTATGATGTTTACAACATGCCTACATGGTTAAGAAAGTTTACATTTAATAAAATTAAAAAATATTACGAAGACCAAAATAAAGAATCATCACAATCAGCTGAAAATAGCTGGTTAAGTGGGGAAGCAAAAGAACAAGCTGCTAAAAATAAAATTAAAAGTTTTCCTTCCCCACTACCTAATACGAAAAAGGCGTCAAATAATTGACGCTTTTTTTCTTTAAATATTTATAATCATATTATAAGATATGGCTGAAGAATTTGATCCTAATTTTAGTGCTGACAATTTACGAGAAGTAAATTTAGAGGGGGAAAGATTAAACACTACTTTACTAGGTATAAATCAAGCATTAAGTGATGCTGCCAAAGAAGCATCTAACCTCACACAAGAAGCAAAAGCAGGATACATAGCCAGCGATAGTGCTGCGAAATCACTATCAAACAAATTAGCATCTCTAACTAAAGATCAACTTAAAGGTTTAAAGAAAAATGAAACTTTTAAAAGAGATGTAATCAAATTAGAAGCCGAATCAACCGCTCGAAATGCTAAAATTGTAAGTATACAAGAACAGTTAAATAAAGCAATAGAAGAAAATACATCCGAATCTTTAAAAGAAGCCGATGCCTTAACTGAAGTTTTAATAAGACTTCAAGATCAAGATGAAGCTGCCCAACAAATAAAAAAAAGGTATGAACAAATAATAGATACCTTAGATAAGGCAAGAAAAATAAACCCATTTGAAACTCTATCTACTGTATTACAACAAGTACCAGTCTTAGGTACTTTATTTAAAGGTGCAAGTAGTGCTGCTGAAAAATATAATGAGGTATTAGTAGAAACTAATAACCAAATGAAAGCCCTTTCAATAGCATCAAAAGGGGTAATGAAATCCCTAAGCACAGGATTTTTAACATTTGCAGCTAATAAAGCAGTCAAGGGTATACAAGAGTTCAGTGAAGGAGTTGCAGCTTCTCAAAAAGCATTAAATATAGGAGCAAAATCAGCTGAAAAATTACAAAACGAATTAATAGCCGTATCCCAAATCACCCCAGGACTAACTGCTAATGATCTTAATGAATCTTTAAGAGGGGTAAATGAAAGTTTAGGTACAACTGCTAGATTTTCCGATGAAACCCTTAAAACATTCACCATTCTTACTAAAAAGATTGGAATGTCAGCTGATGAAGCCGGAAATTTAAATAAATTTTCATTAGCAACTGGTCAAACTTTAACAGAGTTTACAGAAAATGCAACAGGTACTATAAAGATACTTAATGCTCAAAATAAAACAGCAATAGATTTTAAAGGTATTTTAAAAGATATTAATTCTACTTCTAATGCTATAAAACTTTCTACAAGAGCACAAGGATATAACTTAGCAGAAGCAGCATACCAAGCTAAAAAAATGGGCTTGGGTATGGAAAAGTTAGATAGTATTGCTGGGGGGCTACTTGATTTTGAACAATCTATTGCCGCAGAATTAGAAGCAGAACTATTACTTGGTAAAGACTTAAATCTAGAAAAAGCAAGAGCAGCAGCCCTAGACAATGATCTTGTTAAAATGGGTCAAGAACTTCAAAAACAAGGTATAACAGCAGGTAAATTCTCTAGAATGAACCGTATTGAACAAGAAGCTGTAGCAAAAGCCATGGGAATGTCCCGTGATGAAATGGCTAATATGTTTGTTGAACAAGAAGCTTTAAATAAACTTGGGGTTGATGGAGCTAAAAATTTAGATGATGCTATAGAAAAAAAGTATGCAGAAATTGCCGCTATGGAAGAGGGAGAAGCTAAACAAGCAGCCCTAAATAAACTAAAAGAAGAATCAGGTAATTCCTCTTTAGTAAACCAACTCCGTTCCCAATCTCTTGCAGAAAAACAAGCTGAGATGATGACCAAAGTAGGGGAAAGTATGGCTTCAGCTTTTTCCGAGACGGGAGGTTTCTCTCTACTTAACTCAACTATGGATACTCTCCAAGATAACATAGGAAAATTAGCAACGGCTATTGAAATGTTATCTGTAGCTATGTTAGGTATAAAGTTAGGACGATTTTTAGGAAAAATTGGAAATGTAGGGGGGGTTTTTAAAGGGTTAGGATCTAAGATTAAGGGGTTTGGACTTAATCTTAAAAATTTAGGATCTAAAATTAAAAACATATTTAGCCCAAAAAGATTCCAATTATCAGCAAAACAAATTCAAGCAGGATTTGGGGGGAAAGCAGCAAAAGATGCTTTAGCTCAAGGGAAAAGTGTTAGAGCAGCAAACAGAATAGGTTATAAAGCAGCAAAAAAGGCTGGTACCTTAGGACAGGGTACTAAGTCTAGTAGTAAAATATTAAGTAATTTAGGTAAAGGTGCTAAATTGCTAAAAGGAGCAGCAGGAGGTATAGGCTCTTTATTAGGAGGGTTAGCTTTAGATTATACTGCTAATAAAAAGAAGAATGAAGCTGCCGAAAAAAGAGCATTAGCCGCTCAAGCTATTACTGAAGAAGAAAGACAAAAATTGTTAGCTGAAGCTAAAGCAGCTGAAACTAAAGGTAAAGGAGCCTCTATAGGAAGTTCTACTCTAACAGGAGCAGGTATAGGAGCAACCATCGGAAGTATAGTCCCAGTAGTAGGCACCGCTGTTGGAGGAGCTGTTGGAGGAGTATTAGGGGCTGCTATAGGTACTGTACAAAATTATGGGGATGAAATAAAAAGTAGTATGTCCCAAGCATTTGATTTTGTTGGAGAAAAATCATCTATAATTTTTGAAAAGTTAAAAGAAAGATTTAGCCAATTTAAAGATATAATACTTCCTTATATACAACCTACCATAGATAGTATTAGGAAATATTTTTCCCAAACATTTGATACTATATTTAATTTTATATCTAATCTTTTTGGAGATGTAAAAGATTTAATAATTAATACATTCTCTAATACTTTTGAATTTGTTATTAATATAATAGATGGGGATTTTAAAGCAGCCTTTGATAACCTTAAAAACATATTTTCAGGAATAGGTATTTTTATTAGGGATACAATTGTAAATTTAATTTCCACAGGAGGAAATGCTATTTTAGATTTAGCTGAATTCTTTATAGATTTAGGAGGATTAGCAATAGATGCTATTAAAAATTTAATGTCAAACCTATCAGAAATTATCAAAAATGGTTTTCAATTTGCCTTTAAATCAATTTCTACATTCTTAGATGATCCTATTGGAAATTTAAAAAAAGGATTTACAACTGCTATAGATTTTATTCAAGAAAAATTTGAAATATTAACAAATATTGTTCCCGACTTATTTTCTAAGTTAAAAGATAAAGTTTTAGGATTTATATCTCCTATTGGTGATACTTTTTCTAATTTATACGATAGGGCTTCTTCTATTTTTGGGGGAGGTGAAGAAGTAGCGGTTAATGTACAACAACAAGTTAACACTTCAGGGGATATTGCGAATGATTTTATTTCTCGCCCTAACCAACCTATACAAAAGTTTAATAAAGACGATATTATCATAGGAGCAACAAGCCCTTTCCGTCAAGAAAATACTTCAAATTTTGATTTAAAATCTATTTTTTCTACTTTAGTAAATTCTATAAGTACTTTAATAAATAAGGTGTCTTCTATTAAAGTACCTTCTATAGATTTTAACCCTATGAATACTTTAATAGATAAAGTATCCTCTATAGATTTTAACCCTATAAATACTTTAATAGATAAAGTATCCTCTATAGATTTCTCTTCTATTAAAGTACCTTCTATAGATTTTAACCCTATAAATACTTTAATAGATAAAGTATCCTCTATAGATTTCCCTTCTATTAAAGTACCTTCTATAGATTTTAACCCTATAAATACTTTAATAAGTAAAATACCCCCAACTCCTTTAGATACTAATCCTTTAAATAGTATAATAGATAAAATAACATCTTTTCCGTCTATAATAGGACCTGAACCCCCTAATATTACTGTTAATCAAAATAATGAAGAATTAGTTAGAGAAATGGCAGCAATCAAACAGTTGCTACAAGGATTAAATGAACGTCCTATAGAAGTGACATCCACAGTAGAAGTAGATGGTAACAAGTTAGGAACAGCTATGGGAATGGGAGCATACAGAATCCAATAACTCATAATATTTATAATAAATTGTAATTTTAACTTTTTTAAAAAAAAACATCATGGGAATTTTAGATAGATTAACAAAAGGAGATTCTGCTTTAAGTACAAATGGAATAAAGCCTGAAAGTCAAACCACTGCTGGTGAAAATGACGTAGCTAGATTTTTTAAAGGATCCGTTTTAGATTTAGATGGGGCTGCTCCCCCAAAGTATGCAGACAATGCCCCTGAAGGACAAAGTGGCAGAATTTAATGGCTTTAATTAATAGAAAGTCTGATCTTACAACTCTTAGATTTGGGAGGGACAGGAGAGGAGGTGGTGACAGTGGACAACCCTATGTTACTAAAAACATTCCTGAAAGGTTACGTTCTATTAATTTTGCTAATTCTTTTTTAGGTAATGATTTTCTAATTAGGGGGGGTGTAAAAGCTGTTTCTAGTGTATTAGATGATGAGATTAGACTAACTAAATATTTTGCTAGTCTTAAATCACCTAATGGCTTACTCTTTGTTGCAAAACAAAATTTACTAGCTAGACAAAACCCTGCTACAGGAGCTGAACCTGATAGAGTATATTTACCTTATACAACTTTAGCTCAAGCAGCCGGTAATCCTGTAGGGTTACATTTTATGAAAGATGGTAAAAAACTTAGAGTAAATGATAAAGATAAGTATTTTGCTAAGACTAAAGAAAAATACAATAATAATGATTTAGGAGCTAATAATACTAATAAATTATTACTTCTTTATGAAACTAAAATTATCTCTCCTTCTGTAAGTCCCTCTTTAGTTAATAATGCTGTGGCTGAAGAAATTAGAGCAATTGAAAATTTTAACGTAATGGGGGCCCAAGCTTTAACCCAAGCAACCCTCAACACAGGCCAAGCCACAAATAACGCTAATATTTTTAATACTAATTTGAGTACTTTTGGTATAGCATCTGATTCTAGAGATATATTATTTTCTTATATAGGGGGTCCTAATTCCCCCTTAGGGGGAAAATCAAAAATTCGTAGGGTTTTTGATACTACCGAAGGGTTTTTAAGAAATTCTTTACTCCCTAAAAATTCCCCAGATAAAATCTTAGTATTTAGCCCAGATCTTTTAAGTAAAAGACCCAAAACTAGATCTACAGGATTTGGCACCGATGGGATTAGAAATTTTGAACGAAGTCTTACCTCAGAAGACACAAATGGTAATGTTGGAGCTCAAAGAAGAAAAGAATTAATAGGAGACCCCACTAGTTATATTGATTTTAATAGAGCTAAAACTTTTGGAGAGGGAGACCCAGGAAAAAGAGGAAGAGATAGATCAGTATATTATAGTACTAACCTTAGAAACAGTTCTTTAGAACAATCTAAATTAGAAGAAATATACCAATATGATAAGATTAATGCTTACTCTTTATATTCTTCCACAGAACCTAGAGAAGATGTTCCTAGTGATTTAATTAAATTTAATATAGGAATATTAAACCTAGATAATCCTGAAGAAACAACATGGGTACACCTTAGAGCATACATTAAATCCTTCTCAGATTCTTATAATGCAGATTGGCAAGGATTTAAGTACATGGGTAGGGGTAATGAATTCTATAAATATAATGGTTATAGGAGAAACATCAGAATGGGTTTTGAAGTAATAGTCCATTCAAAATACGAACAAGCTTTTGTATATGATAAATTAAATTATTTAGCATCTACTTTAGCCCCCAACTATTCTGCAGGAGGATATATGAGGGGCAATATTGCTAAATTAACAGTTGGAGATTATTTAAATGATGTGCATGGAGTAATTGGAGGTATTAATTATGCTATACCTGATGATGTTCCATGGGATATAGCTCGTAATAATGATGGAAGTAAAGATAAAAATGGTTTAGAACTACCTATGAAAATAAATGTAGAAAACTTTGAATTTACTCCTATTCATGATTTCTTAGATAGAAGTATTCCTAATGGTTACACTAATAGTGATTTTCCCCCAAATGAGAGATATATTAGCTTAGATAGAGGAGGAGGTTATAAAGCAACAAAACCCATACCTCCACGTTTGAATAGTATCCCACCAACCCAAATAGATAATAACATACCTACTGCAACTTTACAAATATAAAAATAAATGTCAAGATATAGCCGTATACCTACAATAAAATCTCCTAAAGAGAATAATGGGGCTAAATTTTATTCCACTACATTTTACCCTAGTATCCCCTACTCAGATAGTGATATATTTGTAATAACTGTAAAAGGGGATAGATTAGACTTACTAGCAAATCAATTTTACGGAGATCCTAAATTGTGGTGGGTAATTGCTATGGCTAATAAAGATTTCCCCCAAAATTCTTTAACTTTACCTATCGGCAGCCAGCTAAGAATTCCTACTGACCCAAGTCCTGCTATAAATTTATTTAATGAATACAATTTTTAATGGGAATAATTGGGGAAAATGTTGTAGGAGGTCTTACTCAACAAATTAAAGTAAGACAAGAAAAATTGGGTAAAACCCAATTGGATCCTGAAGATATTATATATAATAATAGTAATACTTCATGGTTAAGAGTAGCTTCAAGTGTTAATGTAAAAGATAGTTCACTAGCTAACCTAGATAACTTTACTTTTTCATCCCCCGCTGAAGGAGATTTATTTGCTAAAAATGGAGTACTTTTTGGACCTGTTACTAATAACAAAGGAACTCTACCTAACAAAGCTCTATCTACTAACCCTAATTTAGATCAACAAATAAATTCCCATTATGGATGGGGGGGAGGAACAAACTTATGGGGCCAATCCCCACCCCCAGGAATACAAAGCTTATCAGTACAGGCCCTTAATAGAGGAGCTATTAGAAAAGCAAATATCAACATAACAGCACATAATCCTGACCAGTTTAGAATTATAGAAGCTTTATACTTAAGACTAGGTTATACTATTTTAGTAGAATGGGGTCATACCCTTTACTATAAAAACCAAGACAAATCCCTCCACCAGAAAAAAGAATTTTCTTCAAGTGCTTTTTCTTCATTCATGAATGGGGCTAGTTTTAATGAAATTAATACTCTTATAAACAAAGAAAAAGAAATCAATGATTATAATTATGATGGCTTTATAGGTTATATAAGTAATTTTAACTGGACATTTAACCCCGATGGGACTTATGATATAAATGTTAGTATAATGTCTAGAGGGGCGTTAATAGACTCCCTTACAAGTAACCACTCATCTGGAAATGAAGATGAAACTGATAATAATTCAAGAGGGGAAATTCTTACTAGTTTTCTAGAAGGTTGTAAAGTAGGACTGAAAAAAATAACTGAAAGATCATTTTATGTTGAAAGTGGTGATAAAAAGTTTAGAACTAACGCTAATAATTTTGATTTTAAATATAAAGTAGAACTTACCCCTCCCCCCGAACCCGAAACCCCACCCTCACCCCAAGGAGTAGAAATTACCCTTGCTTCTAATTTTTCTTCACCTAGTGAACTTGAGTGGATGGAATCTTTAAAAATAAATAAAGGGGAACTTATAGCTTTTAACGCTTTAACTGAAAGTGAGACTGAACAGGACACAGATACTACCCAATATTATATAACTTTAGGATTATTCTTAAGATTCCTAAAAACTAAGTGTTCTTTTTATGATAGGTCAGGAAAACCTATTATTGACATAGAACACGAATATGGGAAAACCTTTATGTTGTCTCACCCTTTCCAAAATTCAGTAGACCCTAAAATTTGTTTTCTTACTAGTGCCTCTCCTAGTGTTGCTGGAAAAAAAGATATAATGACCTACACTTCTTTCCCTGCAGGATGGTTAAGTACTGGGATGGAACTTTCTAGGAATAATCTTCCTTTTAAAAGGGATATGATGAGTATACCTTTAAACATTAACTTTTTAATTAAAGTAATTAATAATACTAAAAGTAGTGAGGGTAAAGTTACTTTAGGGGCTTTAGTAACTGAAGTGTTAGATAATATAAGGTTCTACACAGGAAATATAAATGATTTTTCAATTTCCTTTGATGAATCCACTAATAAAATGATTATTGTGGATAATGTAACTATTCCTGGAACTAAAACTGATACTAGAGAAACAGCTAAAATTAATGTATATGGTATAGGAGGAGGAGGTAGCTTTGTTAAAAATTTAAACTTTACTAGTAAAATATTTCCTAGTATGCAAAATGCTATAGCAATAGCTGCTCAAAATAGTGGGGGAGGAGACGTAGGAGAAAAGGTAGCTTCTTATAGCAGATTAAACGCTGGGTTAAAAGACAGAGTAGCTAAAGGGGCCCAAACTTATAACACTTTGACTAATAAAAGTCCTTACGAAAATTACACTAACCAAATACATAAATTAGCTTTGCATTTTAATAAGTGTTATAATGAAGGTATATTACCTGATACTAGCACCATAAACGAAATGGTTACCCCTTTACAAGACATTCTGCAAAGTGATATAAATAGACGCTCCCAGGATAATGAAATAGTCCCCCCATTTTATATTCCTATAGAATTATCTTTAACCTTAAAAGGGATATCAGGTTTTAAATTATATGAAAAATTTGATATAACCCCTGATTATATATTACCCCCTTCTTACCCTAATAACATAAATTTTGTTATTCAAGGAATATCACATGATGTGAAAGATAATGAATGGTCTACTACTTTAAACACTTTATGTTGGCCTGCTGAACAACCTACCCAACCTTTAACAGATTTCATAGGAATCATAAAAGGATCTAGTGCAGAAATACCTCAATATTTTACCGATACAAATTTCTCCCCTTCTTCTCCCCCTCCCCCTCCCCCTCCCCCTTCAATCCCAGAACCTAATGAAACTCCTAATGCTGATAGATTAAGGGCTGTACTAAAAGAATTGGGATATTCTGAAAAAGGAAAAGAACTAGCTAATGCTGGAGATATTACTAGGGAAATGGCTGACTACGCAATTGCAGTATTTAGAACAATCAAAAATACCACAGGGATAGGAGTAACTGTTACAGGAGGAAATGATTTATATCACCAACGTCTCCCATCCAATAGTAGACATAAAACCGGAAGAGGAGTAGATTTTGTAATCACCCCTTCTAATGAAAGTAATGTAAAACGGATAGAGGACATACTAAAAGGATTCGCCGCAGGCAACTACTCAGAAGCTAGGTATTTAAATGAATACAATAATCCTACTATAGCAGCAACTGGTAAACATTTCCATATTTCTTGGGGTATAGGTACTGAAGCTAAAGCCAATATAGATAACGCCTATGCTGAGGGTAATGCTGGTATATTAACAACTTATAAAATAGTATAATGTATTATCCTAAATCACAAATACAAACTCATTTATATAGTGATGGGGAACTTTTAATAGCAACCACAGGAACTCCTTATACGGGATATTATTGGACTACTTCAAATGGAAAATCTTTTACAGGTAAATTTCCCAATGAATTAAATAACCAAAAATTGGTTAAAGATATATCATCTCCTTCTAATAAACATTTTGTACCCGATCAAAAACACCAACAACATTACTATAACGTAACTACTAAAACATCAGAATATTTAAGATTAAAAAAGGTAAATACCTTAATAGCCCCCGCTTTACCCCAACCCCTACCTTGTATTCCTACTGAAAAAGATTATGAAGTAGGAGAAATTACAAGGTATTTTTGTAAAAAAAGAAATGAAACTCTTTTTGTAGAAACTAATAAAGAAAATTTTCAAAAATTTAAACAAAAAGATGATAGTGTATACCATAAAGGTTATATTGCTTTTTCTTTCCCTTGGGTCATATCAGGAGTACAAGAAAATGTAGCCATTGAAAATAAAAAAGCTGTAGAGTATAAAGAATTTTATCAAAACTTTAGAGGTTTAGGATTATATTTAAAACACAACTACCTCCAATTTTATAAATTACCCCTTTTTCTTTAAATATTTATATAAGGCCCCTATTCATAAACAAAGTTACTAAGAGGTATGGCAGAACGATTTATTATAGATACTAATCTTAAATTAAAAGGAAATATTGCAGTTGATAGTTTAAATCAATGTCCTGTTAATTTTACAGATACCTCTCAACCTTATGTATTTTATAATCCCAACACAGGGGACTTGTGTTATAGTTATGATGATAGAATATGTTATGAATACATATTTGACCATAATCATTATATAGTAACCGAATCTGATAGTAAAGAATGGAGACAAGGACAAGCCTTAGACGGTAGGTTCCAAATGATTTCTGAAAGGCAATTATCTCCTTTAGGAATTAAGCCTAGATGGACTGCCCACCCAACAAACTCTGTTGATGATACTTTATATTTACTTTTTAATACTCAATCTAGGGGAAATTTTAGCTTATATAACCACTTAACCCAAAACCAAGGGAGTGGTTCTATAAGACTAACTAGTATTAATAATATAGTAGAATTTGAATACCATAATCATTTGTATGATATATGGCCCCCTACATCTTCTGCTGATAGATATGACGGGTATGGGGACCAAATAATTTTAGGATCTACAACCCTTACGGCATATACTAGTAGTTCTAGTTTAACTCCTATAGTTTCTACTAGCATTGCTCCCTTTTTCCAAAACGAAAGAGTTTGCATAGAAGTATTCCCTTATGCTGCTGATGACAAAGTTTCAGGATGTCATAATTTTATAATAAAATCCAATAAAGGTAACCCCCCAACCTCAGGTGAAATCTTAGTAAATACTTTAGATTCGTGTGGTATAACTAATGTCATTATTAGTACTAGTTCTTTAAATGATTGTAACCTTACGAATTTCCTCTCAAGCTTTACAAGTTCTATGGGAGCTGTGTTTACCTTAAACAATGAAGATAACTGTGGGGCCTTCGTAGAAGGAGTTACAACATCAGGATCTGGACATATAGAAGAGGGATATTTTTATTTTGATATAAATTCAACAATATGTTCTGAAGATTTATTTTTTAGTGAAAGTACTATAACTACAGCATGCTTCCATGCTCCCCCTCCTTTGCAATCTGTAATGGAAGCTGGAAATTCTACAACACTTACCATTACCTCCAGTGCTGATATAGCTATGAGTGGTAGTGGGAATTTAGTAATAAATGATATATCCTCCAGTGCAGTCTCTGCGAGTGCTGAATTATTTGCATCCCTCTCAGTAGATTGGTATGGTTATGTAGTATCCTACAACCCAGAAACTGGCCAATTTTTTTATACTAGTTCTATAGGGGGAGGAGGAGCGGCAGGTCCAGCAGGCCCCACAGGCCCCCCAGGTGCTACAGGTGCTACAGGAATTCCGGGTGCAACAGGTCCCATTGGACCCTCAGGAACCCCTGGAGGTGCAACAGGTCCCTCAGGTGCAACAGGTGCTACCGGCTCCACAGGTGCTACCGGAGCCACAGGTGCAACAGGTGCTACAGGTGCTACGGGAGCCACAGGTGCTACCGGAGCCACAGGTGCAACAGGTGCTACAGGTGCTACGGGAGCCACAGGTGCAACAGGTGCTACAGGTGCTACAGGTGCTACGGGAGCCACAGGTGCAACAGGTGCTACAGGTGCTACCGGTGCTACAGGTGCTACCGGTGCTACAGGTGCAACAGGTGCTACAGGTGCTACCGGTGCTACAGGTGCAACAGGTGCTAC
>Ga0070746_10001853_pt1 | contig 12524 bp, 5 predicted proteins | sample VirMetDEL_Mar_21_FD_77016 | JGI IMG/M metagenome (GOLD analysis project Ga0070746, IMG submission 77016) | Aqueous microbial communities from the Delaware River and Bay under freshwater to marine salinity gradient to study organic matter... | ecosystem: Environmental > Aquatic > Marine > Coastal... | reverse complement strand
TTTGCCTGGTGGTGCTTCAGGAACTGATACTTTGCCTGGAGGGACTGGAGGGGACTCAACCGTGCCTGGTGGTAGTGGGGGAGATTCAACCGTGCCTGGTGGTAGTGGGGGAGATACAGATGACACTACAGAAAAAACAGTAGTAAGCGTAGTACCCAACGGTGATGGTACTTCTACAATATATTATAGTGATGGCACTTCAGAACAGACAGGAACAAAAACAAAAACAGTTGTAAACGCTATAGACAATGGCGATGGTACTTTCACTGTGTTTTATAGTGATGGAACATCTGAAATAACTGGAACAAAAAGAGAAACTGTAACTGGTGGTGCAGGTAATGATACATTAGCAGGTGGCACTGGAACTGGAGCAGGTGGTCTTGAAAATAGATTTGGAGATGTACTAAATCAGTTTGACCAAATGGGAGGACTTACAGGCACTGACCCTAATCTCCCTGAAACAGCTAAAGTAAAGCCTACAGATATGCAAGTACAAACAGGCGAATTAGAAACTACTGCAGGTGTACAGCTAGGAGCAACAGGGCAAGCAGCTACAGATATTATAAGTGACGCACAAATTCAAGCCTTACAGGCACAGGGCTACACAATTAAAAGTAATGCCGATACTGTAGCAAGCACTACAAATACTATTAATGATGTAACAAACCAAGCTTTAACTGCACAAACTTTAGACACTTTAACAAAACAAGTAGACCCACAAACAGGTAAACCAATCGTAGGTGAATCTATTATTGGACAAGCACCACAAAGAGAAAGCATAGACCAGAAAAAAGCTGAAGGTGCTGTTGCTACAGATATGGCTAGTGTAGATAGAAGAAAGACACCAACTGTAGGCGATTTTACTGGTAACTTTAATGATAAAATAGATGCAGCTTCACGTTCTATAACTACAAATGAAATAGTACAACCTATTGGTCCTGCAGAGGCTAAACAAGCAGAAGATCAAGTTATGGCAGAGTTAAGAGATAATGCTACAATGGAAGCTGCACAGTCTAGTACAGATGAACAAACTAGAGCTACAGCAAATGCTATAACACAACAAATGTCTGAAGTTCCTGTAGAGGCTACTGTTCAAGGACAACTAACAAACCTTATGGCACAATTTGCTGACGGTAAAACCCCTGCTTATGCTGCAGGTGCAATAAGAAATGCTGAAGCACAAATGGCTGCTAGAGGTTTATCTGCAAGTTCTATGGCAGGTGCTGCAATTATGCAAGCTGCAATGGAATCTTCTTTGCCTATAGCTGCACAAGATGCACAAGTATTTAGAGAAATAAATCTTACAAATATAAACAATAAACAGAAAGTTGCTTTGGCTAATCAGGCTGCTGCTTTACAAATAGGTTTAGCTGATTTAAATGCAAGACAACAAACTGCATTACAAAACTCTACTAATGGTTTTAAATTACAATCTCAAAGTCTTTCTAATATGCAACAAACAGCTCTGGCTAATGCACAATTAAAAGCCTCTTTACAAGAAAGAGAATTAAACTTTGAACAACAAAGACAAGTAGTAAATGCTGCAAGATATGCTGAAATAGAAGGTATTAATCTTAATAATGAACAGCAAGGCATTATGCAAGATTCTATAAATAACATGCAAGTGTCTATGTCTAACATGTCATTTAAACAGCAAAGAGAGTTATCCAAAGCACAGATAGATGCTGCACTTACAGGACAAGAACTTACCAATGACCAACAAAGAGCTGTTGTAAATGCTGCTAGAGTAGCTGAAGTAAACAATCTACAGTTTAACGAAGAACAACAACGTAACTTAAATAACTCACAACTTATGCAAAACATGACTTTAGCAAACCTAGATGCTGAAATGAAAACAGCTTTACAAAATGCTGCTACGTATGCAAGTATGGAAATGGCTAGTTTAAACAATAGGCAGCAAGCACAAGTAGTAAATGCTCAATCATTTTTAAATATGGATATGGCTAACCTTACAAATAAACAACAAGGTGAAGTGTTAAAGTATCAAGCTAAAACACAAGCTTTGTTTACAGATGCTGCAGCAGACAATGCTAGATTACAGTTTAATGCTACTAGTGAAAATCAAACAGATCAGTTTTTTGCACAGTTAGGCTCACAGGTAGCACAACAAAATGCAAATAGAGTTGCAGCTATGAAAGAGTTTAACGTAGACCAAACAAATGCACAAGCAAGGTTTAATTCCTCACTGGTAGATACTAGAGAAAAATTTAATTCTACAATGCAAGCACAAATCAATCAATCTAATGCTGCTTGGCGTAGGCAAATAAATACACAGAATACTGCAACACAAAATGAGGCAAACAGAACTAATGCTTTAAATGTGTTAGGCATAAATCAAAATGCTTTAAATAATATATGGCAACAATATAGAGATGAATCTTCCTGGCTTACACAGTCTAGTTTTAATAAAGATCAATATGCACATGAATTAGTTAAGTTAAGCCTACAGGGAGATATTAACGCAAGACTATTTAATCAGGAAACTAAAGCTAAATCTTGGGAAAAGATTGGTAGTGGTGTAATGACATATATTAGTAAAATATTAGATTAGGAAATAACATGAGCAAATTAAGAGAAACATTTAAAAATATAAAAGAACCTATGGGCTCTAATGATTATTTTTTAGGGGGTATAGTAGATGGTATTAGAAGTGGTATTAAAGCAGGTGGAGATGCTTTAAAAGGTTTTGTAGAAAGTGTTACAGACTGGACTGGTTTAGATGCTAAAGATTGGAAAGATATATGGGTAGCTTTAGGTGCTAATCCTGAAAATGCAGATGACGAAACTGTTCAAGCATTATTAACTGCTATGGGATTAGAAAGGTCTACAACCAAAGCTGATGATAGTGTTGTTCCTAAGATTGATAAGGTAGAAGGTTTTGCATCTAGTACTCCTCAATCCAGAGTTAGCTTACAACAAGCAGGAGAACGCCCACAAAGATTTGTAGGTGAAGATGCTGTAAAAGCTAATAATGTAAGTACACAAAAGATTGCTCAAATAAATGAAGTTCTTGGTGAGGGTGCTTTTACACAAGTAGCAGAAGGACCTAGAGTCGGTAGAAATATTAACATAGGATAAGAATTATGCAAACAAGATCAGAAACTCCTGACGTAACAGACCCAGAAACACTGCAAGGTCAACTAGACCCTATGGATGCTCCTGTTCCTGGTCAATCATTGACTACAGAACCTAAAAACGCTAACTATGAAAGTCCTGCAGAGTCTGTAGACCCAGAACAAGTTATCCAAAGTATTATGGCTTTTGTATCTCAACCAGAACAGAAAGATATGTTTTTATCAAACATGGCAGCAGGTATGCCTGTAGAATCTATTGTACAGACATTTGCTCTAGCAGGTGTAGCTGAAGGTAAATTTTCTCCTGATGTAGCAGAAATAATTAAACCTGCATTAGCTATATTCTTTATAAAGATGGCTATGGATGAAGGTATACCAGTTATACCGTTTACAGATGAGGTAGCTTCTCCAGAAGAACAAGAAAGACAATTAAAAGAAGATAGTTTACTTTCTATGGAAGGTGCAAGACCAGAGTTTTATAAATCTATTAAAGGGCAAGAGTTTAGGGAAGAATTAGAAGGTCGTGCTATGGATGCTCAAAAAACAGTTGCTGCACGTAGGGAAATAGATCAACGTATAGAAGATTCTCCTGTAGAATCAGATGGCAGTTTTATAGAAATGGAAGGAGTGTAACATGAGTGCATTTGCATTTTTTGGAGGTATGGCAGAAGAGTATAGTGAAATAGAAGCTGCTAGAGTTAAGGCTGCGGCTAAAAAAGCTAAGGATGATAAAGAAGCTCAAGAAGATAGGTTTACTTTATTAAGGTCAGACGGAACTCCTGTTTTTGAAGAAGGTTTTAAGGCAACAAAAGGTTCAGGAGGTATAGATCAAGTAGTAGCAGGTGAGGTAGCTTTTTCTCAAGAGTTAGATAACAAATTAAAAGCTTTTAAAAGTGTATTTGAAACAAAAGATAAAGATGGAATACTTTATAAAGATTATTCAGAAGAAAGATTAAAAGAATTATCAGAAATTGCATTAAGTACACAAGGCACTGAAGAAGAACGAGCAGAAGCAAACAGTGCATTAGTTTCAGCAGCACAGGCAAAGAGCGCTTTTGATTCTTATAATACTATTACTACAAATTCTTTTTTTGTAAACCAAGTAAGAAGTCAAACATCTAACGCCCAACAAAAATATTTAAAAAGTCAAAAAATTGGTGAAAACGAATTTGCCAGACCTGATTACAGAATAGCATTACCTTATTTAGATCATTTTCCTGATTTAAGAAAAAGATTTGAAGACATGACTAATGTTAATTATAAAGCACTTACAACTCCTAATGAAGTTTGGAATTATTTTATGACTAACACAAAAGGTGAAAATTGGCAAACTCAAACTCAAAATGCAGGTGGTCTTACAGATAGAGAAAAAAAATTAAAAGACTTTAGTAATTTATATGGGCAGTGGAAAGACACTGGATTTTCTAGTGGTCCTGAAAAAAATGCTGCTGCTGAATATTTTCTTAAGAATGATATGTATAAAGATATAAAATCTGTTGTAAATTTGGTAGCAGGGTATTACCCAGAAATGAATGTAGACTCTAAATTTCCAGGAACTATAAGTTCTGTAAAGCTCGATCAAACAGATAAAGTTCTTGAAAAAAAATCATACTTAACAATAGACACAACTAAATCTATTGCTAGACTTACTCAAAGTATGAGAGATATATTACTAGAGTTAGGCACTCTTAGAGATGACAAAGGACAACTTGTAGGAACATTTTCAGGGTCACTTCCTTTAACATTTCAAAAATTCTATGATAATATTTTTGCTCAGGGTGGTGCTGCAGATTATGTGCCTAAACTTTTTAATAATTTTGTTACTCAAATAAAAAATAATAAAATAGGTAACAAGGATATTTCAGAGTATACTAATTTTATTCAGATTGATAATGAAACTTTAACTTTACAAGAATTTTTAGATAGAGAATTTGAATATAAAAATGAAGATGGAAAAGAAGGCACAATTACTGGTAGACAAGCTTTAGAAAATAGTAGTCAAGGACAAAAAACTGATTATTGGGAAAACAAAATAGGTTTAGCAGGGTTATATTTATCTTCTGAAATTTCATTGGCTTTTACATTAGCTATTGCTAGACAAGATTTTGAAGGCGGTAAGGCTGTTTCTGACCCTGACTTTGAAAGATCATTACAAGAAGCAAGAGCAGGTGGAGAAACTTTTGGTTTTGCTAATGCTGCAGCTAAATTTAAAAAGTTTGATTCTTTAATAGTAGAGTTTTCAAGAAGAGCTCTACCTAATTCTGTATACACTATAGCAAAAAATCAAAATAAAAAACATGCTTTAAAAAGTGTATCTGATGATTTGACTTCTTTAATTAATTTAGCAGATACGGCACCATTTGGTGAAGATATACCTAATCAACTTACAGGGAGATTTTTACATGCAGGTGTAGTTTTGGATGACGAAGTATTGTATAATAAAATTTTAAATAATAAATATTATAATTATGGATCACTAAAAAGTAATGTTAATAATCGTGTACAAAAACTTGTAGAAGAAAACCTTAGTGGTCCAGATCGAGCAAAAAGAATAAATGAAATAATGAATTCAAAAACCAGGTAGGAATAAAAATGAGTCTAATTGAAGAAGAGAAAGATTTAGCTAATACAAATTTACAAGTTGCAGAAACTCCTGTTGTAGAGGAAGCTAAATCTGAACCTGTAGTTGAAGAGTCTAAAGGCACTGTGCCAAGAGTAGGCGAATCTGAAAGTTTTGTAGATACGCAATTAGTTTCACAAACTCCAGTTGTTAATACTGAAGAAATGCCTACAGAAGGTTTTGTTTCTACGGACACGCCAATGGTTAGTGCACAAACTACAACTGAAGAAACAGTACCTGTAGATCAAGATGCTTCTGATGTTGATTCTACTATACCTAGAAAAGAACCTATAGTTGAAGAGCCTCTTCAATTTGAACCCTTAAGTACTAATGAAATATACTCTTCAAAGATAGAAGACACAGGTGCTAGACAAGTACGTACAAATGAAGAACTTTTAGGACCTAAAGTAGAGGCTATTAGAATTGCTGAACAAGAAGAAAGACGTAGAAGTATAAGTGAAGGAGCAAGGCAAGCACAAATAAACACAGCTAGTATTTTATTATTAGGTGAAATTAATCCAGAAACAGGAAGATATGAAGGTGGTTTAGTAGATAACGTGCAAATTATAGGTGATCTTAATCCTGTTGAAGTCTTACTTAACCCTAATGCTGCTATAAATAGAGCAGATGCTTTTCTTTCCAATGAAACAGACGGTCAACTTGATAGTTTGTATTCTAATTCATTTCAAAAAAATAACAAGGGTAGCAGTTTAGTTCCTATGGAAGTTACAAATGAACGTCTGCAAGATTATTATTTAAAAAGAGATGGTAATCTGGATGATTACTATGAAGATTTAAATAATCACATACTTAATGTTCAGATGGCTGCAAACAGAATATTTGCTGAACAAGCTCCTCTTCTTTTTGGTGATGTAACTGAAATGGCTTTACAAGTTCCTATAGAAATAATTGATTTTGTAGGAGTTTTAGGGCAAGGAGGTTCTATTGCTCAACTGTACAGAGAAGCCTTCCCAGATACCAAAGAAGGTCAAGAACAATATGATAGATTTCAAAATGCTTTAGATCAAAATTTACTTATAGATGATTATGAAAAAACTATAACAACAGATAATGTAGAAGATGATTATTATGAAGAGGTAATACCAAGTTCAGGAGAATTATTTGCAGACCTGATTCAATCTGAACAAGGTAATTTAGGTTATTTTGATAGAGCAAATACTGTTGGAAATAGATTTAAAAGAGCTATGAATACTAATCATCCAGAGCATTTAGATTTTAAATTGCCTACATTGCGTGAGGGCACTTTAGGTTTACCTCAATACGGTATAGAACAAGGATTTAAAGTTATTGGTAACATAGGAGAATTTGCAAAAAATTTAGGTCCTGTAGGTTATAATAGTTTTTTACAAAATCATCCTACCCTTACTAACATAATGGAATTTGGTTTCGCTTTAGCTTTTGAACTTCCTTTAATTGAAAAATCAATAAGAAAGGGTATAGTTCACAACAATCGTAAATTGTTTTTAGATACTGGTGGAGGTATGCGTTTGTTTCTTAAACAACAAGAAGAACTTTCACAGTTAAATGGTAATAACCTTAAATACCAAATTAAAAAAAATCGTACATTAAACAGAAAATTTAATAGAGTAAAAACAGAAGAGGGATATGGGGGTTGGTTAAAATCTATAGATAGAGATATTAACTTGCAATTTTTAAGTTTTGGTGCAGGTTATACTGGTTTAGAAATTTTAGATGTATTTGAAGATAGACCTTTAACAGGTGCGGCAGCTTTACTTGCGTTAGGCATTTTTGGTCCTACAGCTTTAGATAGTATGTATCAAGGAGTTAAAGGAAAATTAGGAATAGGACCTACAGCAAGAATAGATTTTTATTTAGAAGGTGGTGGCACATTAGATGATTTTATAAAAAGCCAAAAAAATAATAGTCCTTTTTTAAGAGATATTGAAGATTTAGATGGGTTTTTAGCTACAAAGTCAGACAAAGAAAAACTAGATTTAATAAAAGTAAATGAGGTAGAAGTAGAATCAATAATTCGTTTTGGAGAACAATTAAAAGGTTTAAAAGAAACTAATCCTGAAGTATATAACGAAATGATAGCAAGGATGCAAAGAGTTAGAGAGCTACGTAATAGTGTTCTTAACGATTTTAATCCTGAAGACCTTGTAGGTATAAAATTTAAAGATACTAATGGTAACCTTTATAGTTATGATTTAGAACAGTTGACTGCAATGAAAGATCAATTTACAATATTTTTAGATGAATTTATAAACTCTGGAACATTAAAAGCTGTAAGGACAGGTCTGCAGGATAACGTAGCAAACTTAAATGCTTTTGGTAAATTAAATAAAAGAATTATTTTAGGAGATATAGACAGGTATTTAAAGATAGAAGAAGACAGAAACGAATTTTTAGCTATGCAACTTAAAAGGTTATTACCTATTTTTCAACAAGCAAATGAAGGTGCATCGCAGACAATTAAAAAGTTTGAAGATATAATTACAAAAGAAAAAACAGAAATAGCAGAAGCACAAAGCTATAACGAAAGTATAACTAATTTACAAAAATCAAAAGAAAGACAGCTAGATGCTGAACTACAAGGTGAAAGTGATTGGATAACTGATGTTGAAGCTGAAGCAGCAACAGATGAGTTTATAGTAGGTGACAAGAATCTTGCAGTTGAAATAGGAAACCCTAAAGTTGTTACAGGAACCTCTATAGATGTAGAAACAGGAGAAAGTAATCCTCTTGTATTATATGATGGAGAAAGCCCTAACAGAACATTATTACAAGCAGGAAAACTTTTATCTCCTAATGGAAAGGCTCTTTCTCCTGGCGAAATAGATGATATTTCAGAAGATATTTTTATAGGGGTATACAAAGGTGATAAGGCTGTAATAGATCAAAAGTATAGTGACTACAAAGGTGCTAATCATTCTATAATTGTAAGCAATAAACCTGGAGATATTTTTACAGAGCAGCCTGATATAGATGTAGCTCGTAAAGAAAAACGTGTAAGACAGGGAGTACTTCCTGATTCCACAGACTATACTTCAGGCAGAAAAACAGATGAGCAGGGTAATTTAATAATTACTTTTGGAGACGATAGTACAGAAATAATACCTCCACGTAATAAGCTACCTATAGAAGATAATCTACCTTCTGATATTAGACCAGATGAAGGTGTGTATACTTTTGGAATAGGTGCTGATGCAGACAGACAAGTATTTCCTTCTACTGAGGGGTATGACAGTTTAGAATCTTTTATAAGAAGTACTGATGCATCATTGTCAGAGTTTGACACTAAACAGAGATTAAGAATTTGGCGTATAACTGAAGATAATTTAGAACCTTTAAGAGAAGGATATATGGGAGAGGTTCCTAACTTTGATCCTAACGACCCTTTTAACATTGAGTTTAATATAGCAAAATTAGATGAAGAATTACAAGGTATTTCAGGGTTATCTGAAAATGAACTAGATAGATATGTTAGGATATATGCAGGAAATCAAGCTACTAAACCTGTAGATGCTGAATTTTTTAAATTAAGAGCTGACAATGTAGATGAAGTTGATGTTTTTGATTTTGAAGAATTAGGTATGTCTGAGCAAGAAATATTGAAAAAGTTAGCAAAAATAGAACAAGATGAAGCTAACCTATTAGAGGGAACATACAAAACTGATCTTATGGACATAGTAGGTATAGGTGGGTACTATCAAAAAATAAGAAGTGATTATATAAATTCTTTTGAAAATATTATAGAGTTAGGTGATTATGTAAAATTACGTATTGACGAAATAGAAGCTGTTAGTGGTACAGAATTTAACCCACAAAAAAGAGCAAATTTATATAGTTATATAGAAAGATATAAAAGAGGTGAGTTACAAGGTAATGATGAGGCAACTTTAAACAGACTAAAAAGTCTTAGTATAGACTTATTAAAAGATCAACCTGCTGCTGATGTAATAATAAATGCAAATGACATACATCAAATAAGAAGTCATTTTGGTAGTTTAGCATATCAAAATTATGGAACTCCTAAAGGTCAAAAGTATAGAGCAAGGTCTGCAGCACTTAACGAATTTATGGAGATTGCTTTTCCTGAACTTAAGGCATTGAATGCTGAATATAAAAATTTTGCTGAACAGTATAAGCAAGGTCCATTTTCTTTAATTAAAGATAAAGACCCTGCAGGAGAAAGAGTTGTTCCTGGTGTAAAATTTACCGAAACATTTTTAAACTATAAAGACCCTGTTAAAGCTGTAGAACAATTTAAAAGAGTGATAGGGCAGGCTACTGATGCTGAAGGTAGGATTATTATGCTTAATCCAAAAACAGTAGGACCTATGAGGGAACAAGCGTTTGGTTTGTTATTTTATACTATAGCAGAACGTATGCGGAAAAATGCTAGAGCACAAGGCGGAGGGGGAAGAGGAAATCTTTTAAATGAAAGTGATAGAATCTTTTTGCAACAAGCTAAAGAGGAAGGTATATTTTCAGGAAACTTAACTAATCCTGATGCCAAATATGATTATACAGATTTAGTAGACAAATTATTAAATTGGGATAACTATAATAACACTTATAGGGCTAGTATAGAACAAAATGCTACAAAGGCTAGAATTGAATTTGATAAAAAATTACAGATATATGCAATAAATTCTAGATTAACACAAGCTGCAGAATTTGCAAACATGGGAAAAAGTGACGATGATTTGTATAATTGGTTTATTAAAACAACCGAACAAGATTTAGAAAAAACTATAGATGAATTAGTTGTAGCTTACGAATCTCAAGGTATGGATTTAGCAAAATTCTATAGCCAGAGACCTAATTTTAGACCTATGGTTTTAAATCTTAAACCAGATTTTTTACTAACAGATGGTAAATTAGATATTAGAAAGTTAGTAAAATATGATATGCAGGAGTCAATTAACAGAGCTGTAAATAGTAAAATGATAAGAGTAAATTCTAGTACAAAAATAACTCAACTAGTAAACAAAGAAATAAATAAAGTTCCTACATACAGTTCACCAATAAGAGAGGGTTCTGTGCCTAGGTCATCTGACGAAGTTTTAAGAGAATCTAAAGGTGCTATACTTAAATTAGGTGATGAAATAATGGTTGCTGAGTTAGGAGATTTTTTGAAAAATCATTCTACAAAATTAGATATACTATATGGAGAAAATCACACAAATAAACTTATAGAGTTACACGAACTAGCAACAGTAGTAGCTAAAGGAAAAGATGATGTAGGATTTACAGGTAGACCTACAGGACCTACAGTACCTGGAATAATGTCTAGGGTTTTTGCTTGGTACAGAGGTGTTATAGGCACAAAATATATACTTGGAGAAATGGCTCTTACTAGATTTAGAATGTCTCAAGCAGCCGCTATTCAAAGACTTATAGCAAATCCTGATTCAGTAGACTTATTACTTGAAACTTTTAAAAGTGATGCACCCTTATCATCTAAAGATGCAACAAGAGTAGTATCTGTTTTAAAAGGTATATTTTTAATTCCTGATGCTGAAAGCGATGCTGATATAGAACAGGCATGGATAGAAGAAGTAAATAAATATAAAGAAGAAGTAGGCATAATAACTAAGCCTTCTGTAAAAGAACAAATAGAAAATTTAAAATAAACCACAATAGGAGATTGTTGTGATTAAAAACCTACGAGAGTATGCTATCATGGGAATAGCATTAATATCTGTTAGTGGTCTTCTACTAGCTGAGGACTCTAACATAACTAATACAACTACAAGCACTGTAACTAGTACAAATACCAATAATAATACAAACAACAACACAATCAATAGTACATCCGTTGCAACTAATAATAATAACAATGTAAATACTAGCACCATAACTACAACTGCTACCAACAACAATACTACAACTAGTACAAGCAATGTCACATCTGACATTACCCAGACACAAAACGTAACAAACAATACTACTAGTGCTATAACTAGTAACTCGACAGCAAGCAATACAAACCTAAATACAAATAACAGCACTAACCTAAACACTAATAATTCTACAAGCACTTCTTCTGTAACTACAGAGAATGTAAACACAAATACAAATCAAAATACCAACATAAACAATAATAATAACACTAGTGTATCTGAGAATAGCTCTACACAAAAGGTAACACAAAGAATTAAAACTGCTCCTCCCTCCGCCATAGCTCCTTCTATAATGTCATATAGTCAGGACTTGTGCACCACAGGAGCTAGTTCAGCAGTCCAGACTCAGTTCTTTGGCGTATCAACTGGTAGAAGTGTACGAGACGAAAACTGCGAAAGATTGAAAAACTCCAAGGCTCTTTATGACATGGGAATGAAGGTAGCTGCTGTTGCTCTACTCTGTGAAAATCCTGGCGTGTGGAGATCAATGATGCAGGCAGGCACACCCTGTCCGTATAAAGGCAAGATAGGTGAAGAAGCACGTATTGCTTGGGAACAGAACCCAGAAGATAGACCTGACTGGGAAGACGTAAAAAAAGAACTTGCCACACATGAATTTAAAGCCTACACTAAACCAAAGTTCTGTAAGAAGTATCCTACACATAAGATATGTACAGACTCTTAACATTAATCTTCCTACTGGGTAGTACCGTATATGCAAACACACCTACATTTACTGTAGGCAGTGACCCCCTTCTTAACATACAAAATACTGGTACTGCCCTAAACCTCGGTGACGATCAAATGTCTAGTATGAAACCTCTTGGTTTTGACTTTGAGTTTTATGGTTCTACGTTTGACGAAGTAAATATATCTATGAATGGTTTCTTTACCTTTCAGAACAACTTCTCTGTT
>Ga0070746_10001848_pt1 | contig 12530 bp, 5 predicted proteins | sample VirMetDEL_Mar_21_FD_77016 | JGI IMG/M metagenome (GOLD analysis project Ga0070746, IMG submission 77016) | Aqueous microbial communities from the Delaware River and Bay under freshwater to marine salinity gradient to study organic matter... | ecosystem: Environmental > Aquatic > Marine > Coastal... | reverse complement strand
CGGGAGAAAAATTAATGTCTCTAACTATACATCCCTCAAATTGAGTCCTTAAAGTGTTATTTTCAAAGACTCCCAACTTATTAAAACTTTCCCTGAAGCCACTTAATATTTTATTTCTATCATTTAAAAGAGATATAGTATTTAGTACTTCCCCAGAAACTGGCTCTGAACCTATAATTTGACCGTCTAATGTAAGAGTGGTTCTCTGACACCATTTCCCCCCATAATAAACCATCTCTTGAGAACGAGATAAATATGGAGTGGGCATACCCGAAAAGAAAAAACAAAGCTGGGGTTCAGTTTTAGAAAAACTTGAACCATATCTTATATCAACAGTATGCTCTTCGATTGCCATATTTTATTAAGGATTAAAAGCTAAATTATATTCTCCCGCCACCTCTCTTTGCATTGTAAATGTAGATTCTAGGGTCATGTTAAAAGTGTTGTCCGAATCGAAAGAGTAATTAGCTGAAGTCACGTAAATTTGCCCTCTATCCAAACTTCTTACATTATTGTTTGCAAATATCATATATGCGTCTTGAAGAGCGTCAGTTTTTGCACTATTTATAGCAGATATTGGAATAGTTCTAGTTTCTAAATTATTAGTAAATTGAGGTCTTCTTAATTGCGCTTGAATACGTGTGCTACGAGAGCCTAACGATGTTTGATCTGGTGTATGTAATAGGTTAGAGCTAATATTTGGAATTACAATGGTACTTTGATTTGGCGCTCCTAATCTATCTGAATGAACTATTTGCTTTCTAGCAAAAATAGGGTCGGTACTTCTATCAAAAATTTCACCATCACTTGTAAATGAATAAGTATAAGTAACTGCTTTACCGTATTTAGGGATATTAAATTTAATGCTTAAATTTTTTAAAGTATACTGATCTTGTACGGGTATATTATCTTCATAAAAACTTTGACAGCGGGCCTTCACAGTGCTTCTAGAAGGTAACAAAGGGTAAGGATTAAAGGTGGCGTTTTTTGCGTCTATCGAAGTAACTGTTCCGTTCTCGGTTACAGTAGTTACATTTTCTTGAGTATCTAAAACAATATTACGTTCTTCTACTGTGGTTAAGTTTTGTATATTTAAATTATCCGTGTATTGCACAGAGTAGCTAGATGTGCCATTGCTATTGTTTAAAGTTTTATTTTTTGAAACAGCCTGAGTATACAATGTGCTAGAATTTGAACCTAAATAATTTTTATAAGAATCATAAATATCACTACATCTTTGGTAGGATTTTGTTAATTCTGCATCCAAAGCTTCCGTAGCCTCATTTATAAATTGTGGTGAACGAGGCGCTATTTCTCCATCTTCCGAAACTGTAACAATTCCTTGTTCATCAAAAGAAAAATTATTAGAAAGCTGAAGAGAGTATGTAGACAAACCGCTCGGCAACAAAGAAAATCTTTTTTCAAAAGTAGTCGAGCCGTCTATCCTATTATAACTTTCGGTAAAGTACTTACGAGAAGCCTCCGAAATACTACCGTATGAAGGAGGGATGACTGTGGAAAATTGAGTTGGAGTTTGATCAAATAAATTAATTGCTAAAGATTTAGCAGTAGCAATCGGATCGATTGCGGTTCCGCCTTTTTCTACACCCGATACATAGGTAATGTCTAGAGAATGTTGCAGGTTATAAATATCATCTTCTCCTAACTCTACTGAAAAATTTTCCGAAAATGAGTCAAGAAATTCAGGAAAGGGAACTATATAGTATACTCTTATATTTGCGGAAAAAGGATTGCTACCAATATCCACTACGACGGTTCTTGATGGGTCTTCGTATAGTTTAAAGGTGTTTGTGGTAACATTGCCTACATAGTATCTAGTATTTAAACTAGGTCCAGTGCCATCCATGAAAGTAATTTCTACTTCCAAACCATTTAGTAAATTATGATTGTTTTTCGTAAAAACATCGGTCACATTGTTACCCACGACAGTTGTTAAGTCTCTAGTGGGTGACTCAAAAGTTTCTCCGATATTACCGCTGTTATATATTTCTATGTCAGCCGTGTATTTTCCATATAATATTTGATTTTCATCTGTAGCCGTAGAAGCGGGGAAGTTTATAGTTAATAAACGGCCAGTACCGAATCCTGTGCCATTTATAATTATATTTTCGGTTACAGATTGTCCAGCAGATGCGGCTACATAGCTGTCTATTTGATCTAAAGCTTGCCTTACACCCTTGTAGTCGCTATTTGAAGAACGGACATCTATGTATCCTTCTATGGATATAGTATCTACTGATCTATATTGGGCTGTACTGTCTCCAAAATAGTCATTTCTTCTTTGAACGCCTAAAATGTAAGCGGTAGTAAATTCCATATTATCTTATACGATCACTGGCGCTCCTGCTGTGGACGCTGATTGGTTTTGTTTTATTAAGTTTAGTTCAGCTTCTATTCTTTGAATTTTTTCTGAGCCGTCAGCGTTTTCAATTTTTATTTCAATTGGAGTTGTTATAGTGAATTGCTTGTCCTGAGTGTTTTGAACAGCCATAGTTTCAGCGTTTTCTAGAAGTCTGGAAGCGTTTTCTAGAAGTTTTTTTTCTATATCTTCTCTTCTTTTTTTGGCTTCGTCACTCATTGGCGGTTGAGTTTTCATGCGTCCACGATCAAGAAGACTGCGATCTGGATTTGGGCTGCTAATAAATTTGGCGGCTATGTCCATTTCATCCTCTAGCTGTCCAGTGGAAAGGGTGGGAATAGTCGATATATTTTGGTTAACTGGTGTGGGTGTGACCATGCTGGGCTGGTTACGCCGATAACGAGCCGCATCTTCTACCTCTTGAAGCAGTTCTAATGCAGGATCAATCAAACCGCTAAGACGATCTCCTCCAGTTCCCACTTGAGGAAGTATTGGGTTCTGAAGCTCTCTTGCGAAATTCGGGTTTTGTCCTTGAAAGTTTATTTGATCCCTCATTCTATCTCTTAGCGATCTAATTGCAGGATTACCTTGTTGACCATATCCCATCTCTTGCTGTCTAGCAAGATCATCAACTTCGAGCTTTCTTTGCTGCGCGGGACTTAACGCTGCAAAAATGTTGCTTTGATCTTCGGCAGCTTTACCTGCTTCACTTAACGCTTTTCTCAGTTTCTCCTGATATTCTTCGAGTTCTGAAGCAGTCATTTTCCCTAACTCTTCATTATTTGGTCCTGCTTCCATAGTCAAGCGACTAACCTCTGCTTGAGCTTGCCTTCTACGAGCATTAGCGCTTGTAAAATCTTGTAGTCTTTGTCTTTGAGCTCCTATATTTGCCGCAAATGGCTCAGTTCCTGTCATACCCGATGCGCCTCTTGTTCCTGCTTGTACACCCGCTACTCTTCCCGCTAAACCAGCCAAAGCTCCTGCGAACGCTCCTCCAGTAAAAAACTGAGCCATTGCAGTTGTAGCGTTAGCGGTTCGCACGTTTTCTGCTAGGTCTGAGGTTTGTAAAGCCTCTAATCTACTTTGAACTCCAAGCATTTGCGCTATGTTATCTGGCATTTGCTGCCTTTTAAATTCTAGAGCAGTTTGAGTAGCTGCTATTTCTGCAAAATTTTGATTACGAAGCGTATCTGCCAATTCAGACAATGATGAGTCACCAGTTTGAGCGGCGGCTTGGTCTAGCATATCTGCTCGGGCAAATGCTCTGCCCCTCAAACTTTGAGCTAATCCACCTTCTACCTGATCTTTTAACTTATCAGCGGCTGGACCCATCAAGTCTGCTCCCATAAATTCATTTAAGTTGCCCAATAAATTACCTGCCGCCTGACCCGTTTTTACACTATCACCACGATTAGAAGCTGTAATAAAATCGCTCAAGGACGTATTGAAAGAGTCTTCCATGTCATCCATTCTCTCAGGATTCAAGAAAGCCTCTATTCCGCCTCCAGCTTTTGCTTGTTGATCAATTTTATTTTGAGCTTGCTGTAATTGAGTCTGAAGCTCTGACATTCTTAACTGCTGTTGACGGGTTCTTTCGGCTTCTTGCATTGCGGCCATTTGTTGACCCAATATTTTTTCTATTCCCATACCTGCGAAACCTTGCTTTGCGATGTCTTGACCTGCCACATTCGCATTCACAGCGTTCATGAAATCCTGCGCCATTTCCCCAGCACCTTTTCCCATATTGCCAGCCTGAAGTCCTCTCAGGGTAGTGGCTAAATTTTGTTCAGCCCGCGTTACATCAGGACCGCCAGCATCTACTTTTTCAAATAAAGCTTTAACTCCAGCTTGCCCGCTCAAAGCTTTGAACATATCTTGAGTACCTTTTTCTCTTATCTTAGCAGATTTTTTACTAGCATCTTCATTTATTTCCATTCTTTTTACCATACCTTCTCTTGCGGTATTTTGAAAAGATGTACTAAATTGTTCAGCTAACTTTGCCCCACCTTTTAAAACTTCTAAATCAAAATCTCTATTAAATTGTGCTACCTGCTGTTGTGCGTTAGCGGCACTCATTGCCATGACTTGCATGATATTAGCTAAAGCATTAAAACGCTGATTATTTTCCACTATCGCTTGATTGGCGGCAGCAGTAGCGGCGGCATTTCTATCTAAAGCTTCTTGTAAAATTCTTAGTTGTTCTGCTGTTGCGTCCCCATTTTTCATCAGGAGTAACATTTGTTGCCCAACTGCCGCTGTAAATCCTCCCATGCCGCTTATAATTCCAGAGACTTTAAGACCTTCCACACCTAATTTTTCAAAAGCTTGGATCATTGCTTCTTCATTTTCAGCCGAAGTCATGCCAACACTTCCCGTGGCTGCTTGTCTGATTTTTAATAACTCCGCGTCTTTGTCTACATTAGGGATGTCTTTAATCGCATCATTAAATACTTCCAGTAGTTTAGCGGCATCAGCTTTCATTTGCCTTTTACCCTGTGGGCTGAACGCTAAACCTTCTTGGCTCGGGTCTTCGTATTTACTGCTTAGAAATTTTTCTTTATCCTCTCTAGCTTCTTTCACCGCTTTGAAAGTTTCAAACGCTTTAAAAGCCGTATAGACAAGAGCGGCAACACCCACTAACGCTATAAGAGCAACACTCAGTGTACCTATGGCAGCTACAGCACCCGCAACGGCAGTGCTGAACCCAGCCAAAATACCCCCGCCCGCAGCCCCGCCTCCTACCAGCGCTGCATCCGAAGCAACGTCTGCCCCCGCTCCTGATATTACTGCCGCCGTGGTTGCATTTTGTGCTGCAAGCTGCGCTGCATCTGCCGCCGCTTCTCTTACTTCTCCTTGACTGTCTACAACCATTTGTTTGGCAGCGGTACTTTTCGTAAGATAATTGTTTAGTGCCATTACTGCGTGTATCGTACCTAATACTGCTAAAATTTTCCCTCCTACATTTAATATATTACTTAAAGTTTTTTCTTTAGCACTTTTATTTATAGCGGCTATGGTTTGCTTTTGGGCATCCAAGCTTTTTTGAGCCATAGTTAAATCTTGGGCAGTTTCAGCCGCTGCTTTACCCAACGCCGCTTGTTTATCTTCGCTATCTGTAAGCGTCATTATCTGGGTTCTTAAAGCGGGCTCTAATTTTAATAACGCTGCGGTGTATTTTTTCTGCGCTGCTTGAATCTCTCTCGCATCTGAACCCTCTAGAGCTTCAGTATAAGCTGATAAAGCTTGCTGTGTTTGCTGAATAGCATCGCCCTGCTCTTTCAACCTAACAGTTGCTTCCTCTATTGCTTCCGCATTTCTAGTGTATGCAGAAGGAGCCGCTTTCAACGAGTTACTAAAACTCATATAGGCAGCAGCGCCACCTAAAAGAATACCATATAATTTCCCCATTGTGCCACTTACCATCGAGGTAACAGCCACAAGGCCCATTAATCCGTTAACGCCAGCATTTAAAGCGCTTGTCGTTTTTTGCATTCCCTCCGAAGCGCCTTCGGTTGCTTCTGAAAGTGTGTTCGTGACCAAAGAAGCTATCATCATAGCCCCGAAAAGCTTTTCGCTTCCCATCGTTTGCTTGTTTGTAGATGCTGTATTTCTATTCTTGGATTCAGCGTTTTTATTATTAGAGTCAGTTACCTTTTGAGAACTTTGAGAATTTTTTTCATCTAAACCTGGCGATGTGCCAGCCCCAATATCCCTGAAGTTCATTGCAGCAAAATTAGGAATGTAACCGTTAGCTAAAACATCTTTTAATCCACGAGGTTCATCACGAGTATTAGTTACTGCGAGTCCAAATGGGTTTGATCCTGAAGCTAACCTTCTATCACTTCCCACACGGATGGCTCCCATTGAAACACCTGCATTGTTTTCTCTTCTTATTGCATCTCCTAATGGTCCACCTGCAAAATTAGGAATATAACCGCTGGCCTTAAAACCCTGTGTCTTTAATTGATTTCCTATGGCTTTAGTGAGAACGGAAGTTTTGGCTATTTTTCCTGAAACACTTTTCATAGTTTCGTATTCGCCAAAACCACTTCTTTTGGCATCAACATATTTAGCTTTTTGCAGTGGCCTTAGTCCATCTTTAAATATCGCTCCGTAAAGGTTTTTTTGAGCAGGAGTTTTAGCGTTAAAATCTCCCCTTAAATAATCCCAAGTAGCACCAGACGCGGGTGTTTTACCTAGTATTCCATTTACCGTGGTTTCAAATACTCGACCCACAAACTGAGGAAAACCACTTTTATCATCAGCCAATGCCAACTTACTAATAGGGCTTGGAATATCTTTTTTGTCAAAACCTCCTCCAGCTAAAGCGCGAGCAAGGTTAACAAAAGCGGGTTCCATTTCTTTTTTAACCAAATTATCAAATCCTCCGCCTTGCAAGCCTCCTGAAATATTTTGAGCAGCATTTACTTGAGGAATGCCAGTTAAATGAAATCCTAATGGTGGATTTTTTATTCCCGTACCCTTTAAAATCTTTTTAGCATTGCTATCTTGAGCTAGAAAGCCGTTGCCTCCCCCGCTTATTCCAGTTGTGAAAATAGCAGCCCCGCCGCCCAATCTTACTGATGGAAATTGTCCTTTTCTTGCGAGTTGCTTGTTTTTAGCTTTTGCGGCGGCATATAATATTGCCCCGTCACTATTCTTGGGGGCATTCTGAAGCTTTGTAGAATTCAGAAGAGTGCTCAACTGGCCCTGCTCAGTTACTCCTTTTACGCGGTTCATCACGTCGGCTCGTGAACCTATAAAAGATTTAGTGCCCTGATTATAAACTTCCTTTAAGGGAATCTTTGCTTGCCTAACAAAATTAGGAATAAATCCGTGCGCCAATGCTTTTTGCATAGCGGGGCTCATAATGACCGTACCCTTTTTACCATTGGGTCCAATCATATCTTTTTTCTTTTCATGACCATTGTATGTAGCCATGAAGGAGCCGCCTTGACCATCAAAAATTCTGCCTCTTCTGGTTTGAGGGTTAGACATTTTGCCCTTGGTATACATACCCGATAGAGCCATCGCTGCTACTTCTCCTTGGTCAGCGAAATTTGGAATATAGCCCGACGCTTTGCCCCCTGTTGTGATAGTAGTCGTACCTTTAACTTTACCAACTTGCGCCCCTGCTCGCGTCATATTATTCGCTAACTGCATGGCGACATTATTCATCGAAACAAGTTCAGCATTAAGATGTTTATACGATCCTAAAATTTGCTGGGCAGCTTGATCAACACTAATTTCACCTCTTTGAATTTGAGCTAAAACTTTAGGATTTTGCTGAAGTATGTTTAGAATTCCTTGTTGAAGTTGCCTTTGCTCTCTGAAGCTCTGATTCAAACCTGAGAAAGTATTAAAAGCATCTACTGCAAATTTTCTTAAATTATTAAACAACTGAAACAAAGCAACACCTGCTATGGCGAGTCCTGGTCCAGCTAAAAATTTTCCAAGTCCTCCTAGCAAGGTTTGAGCAAGCCCTTTACCGCCCTCTTCAGCTTCTTTACTTCCACTGAGTTTGGTGGTGATAAAATTAACTAACCCTAAAACATTTCTAATTGCAGGTTCAAAAGTTAATTTACCTACTCCAGCGGCAAGTTGAGTTAAATTTTGAAGAGTTTCATTTAAACCAGCAGCTAAAGTTTTATTTAATTCAGCATTTCTTTTCGCGGATTCTCCTTGAGCCCGACTAGCAATTTCAGTTGCGCTAGTGAAAACGGAATACTGACTTCCCAAGTCTCTCAAGGAAGCCTTTAAAACGTTGATTTGAAAAACACCACCAACCAACTCAGCAATTTGCGCTTGCTGCGCTTCTCCTAGCCTATCGAATGTATTGGCTAGATTTTTTAAAATTTGCGTAGCACTTAAAGATGCACCTGCCGCATTTTTAGTTTTTACCCCTAACTCATCTAAGGCGCTTAAAACTCTGGGTCTTTGAATACGGGTAAAAATAGTTTTAAATGAGTTACCAATTACAGCGCCACCACGGGCCGTAATTTGTTGAGCAGCGGTAACAATACCTAATAATTCATTTAAACTAACCCCAGCACCTTCAGCGGTACTACCTACACGACGTAAAGCTTCCGCTAAATCCGCGCCACTAACAGCAAAAGCTTGATCAACTGCAATTAGCTTGTCTACAACCGCTGTTGAACTCAAAGCGGCATTTCTAAAACCATTCAAAGCTGCGGTAATAGCATTTACCGACTCTTCTACACCTAAACCGCTCAATCTAGCTAAAATCATTGCATCGGAAGTACGTTTTAACGTTTCTTCCATTGCCAAACCTTGACGAGCAAGTTCGCCGCCAGCAAGCGCTACATCTTGGAATGATCTACCAGTTTTTTTGGCTATATTAAAAAGCTCGTTACCAAAACCAGCTAATTTTTTCTGAGAAGTGCCTAAAATTACGTTTACTTCAGCAAGAGACTTTTCTACTTGTATTGTAGCCCTTACAGTTTCAGTAAGAGCTCTTTCAATTGCGTAAATTGCACCTGCTGATGCTCCGAAAGCTAAAACACGAGCGTTAGAAGCGGCGAGGGATTTGTCAAATTCCCCTAATTCGCCTTTGATTTTGCCGAGAGGGGCACTAAAATTTTTACTATTTAAATCAAGATTGACAGACTTGGATGATATTTTATCAATATCACGCCTCAAAGGTTTTGTATCACCTCTTACTTCTACATCTATTTTAGGTCTTGCCATCCTTTTTCCTTAATCCTATTAAATATTACACTTTTATTTTATGCTTCCTTTCGTTTAAGTTAAAAAAAATTTACATGTGCAATTGAATCATATCTTTAGTATCTAAAGTGTCTTTTCCTAGCTTTTTCTTTAATTTTTCGGCAGCTTCAATCAAATTTACTGGCTGTGCTTCTTTAGCCATTCCCACTATTTCAATTTCCTCTTTGGAAGCTTGTGGCACGGACATACCCTCAAGTCTCTGTTTTTTTTCTCCGCCCGCTGATGGCGGTGGACCCGCTGATTTTTTACCTGAAAATTTTCTTTTTATAATTTCTCTTTCACGCTCGTACCACGCTACCATTTCATCAACATCTTCGTATTTAGGCATGTCATTTTCTGAATGTTCTAATATGTTTTTACAACCGTTACCAAAACTCGAAAGCATGGTTTGATAGCTTGTTAAATCACATATTCTTTTATTAAAAAAATAAAAAGGGTTCCCTTGGGCGAGCATAAAAGAATTAATAAAAACACCCAAGCAAGCTATTCTATTTATATTTTTTTGAGTAAAAAGTAGTGAAGACTCAGAATATATATCATTTAAAATTTTTATATCTTCCAAATCTAAATTATTAAATCGCTCTTGATCATATATTTTTTCATCTAATTCAGGCGTTTTATACAAGCAAAATCTTATTATAAATGAGCTTAATTTTTCTTGAGCAAATGTTTCCGCTGTTGTAACTGGAATTAAATTTCTATTTTTCCCAACATCGATTAGTTCCTGCTCTCTTTCCTTTATTCTCTCTTGTATACGTTTTCTTTGAGATTCTAAAAAAACGTTATCATTAGTTTTTCTTAAATTATTTATTTCAGTTAAAAGTCTCTGGTATTTCTCTTCTTCTTCTGTTGACCAGTGACCTGTTTTATCTAATATTTCTAAGTGCTCCTCTTCTGTTTTGAGCCCCCGATTTATACCTTCTATTTTAAATAATTCTTTTCTGTGCTCGAAAACAGCATAATCTACGTCACGCAAATGTTTTACGTAAATTTTTTCATCCCCGTGCTTATGCTCGGAATAACCTTGGATTACGTCATTATAAAGTCTAAGACATAATTCGTATTTTTCTGAAGAGGTCATTCGGCATCTTTTGACTCTTCATTAGCCGCAGGTTCGTTTTTTAATTCCGAATCTCTTGCGTCTTGTGCAGCTTCGGCTTCTAGAGATTTATTTTTAAGATTTTCTATGTTTTCTTCCTCAGTAGAAGTAACTATAGAATTTAATTCCTCGTCAGTTTTTTCGTTTATTTCTTGAAAAACCTCTACAAGCGCATCTTGGTGCTCTTCTTCTTTTTTCAGTACTTCTTTGAAGTTGTCTTGTTTTTCTTGCTGTTGATCCTCTGCGACTTGAAAAATATCCACTTCATCAAGCAACTTTTCAGCAGCGTCAAAACCTTCTTTGTCTACTGCTTGTCCAGAGTACCAAAACGATACGAAATAGGCGAACTTTTTAAGAGCCAATTGTAAATATGCTTGGTCATTTTCGGATTCGTCTTCTTCAATAGAATCATATGTTTTGAGCTTTTCTTCTACAGTACTTCCAGTAAACAACTCTCTAAAAACTGCTTTTTCATTTTCATCTTCAGTATCTTTTATATACGACAAATTAAGCACCCACCATAAAATTGCTTTATTTCTAGCTTTGTGCTCTGCTGTTTGATCAAAAAGTGCTGATTGAGTGCTTTCAAATTCAACTAACTGTTGCCTAATTGATGTAATTTCTAGCAATAATTTTTGTAATTTTTTAGCTCTTTTTTTAGCATTATCAGTATCTAACTGAATTCTTTGAACTTCCTGTTCTTTTGTGTGTAAGGAAGCGTAAAGCTCTGAGTAATGATTTTGCTCTCTTTCACTTATTGCCCCACCGTCGTTGGCGAATCTTTTGGCAAGTAATGTTTTAGTTAACATTCCAGCCTGAATAAACCTAGAAAGCTCTACTGAATAATATAATTCACCTTCTTCATAGAGACCTCTATTTGGCTTTTTGATACCGCAAGTAACGGGTTTTTCTTTTTTAATTTTTTTAAATTGTTTTATTTCGTTTCCATCTTTGTCTTGAATTGGATCAATTTCTATTTCCTCTTCTACCATTCTTGGAACGCTAAAATGATACAACCAATTACTTTTTTTACTCATAATCCTTTTTCCTATTTTAAAGTTATTTTTAAATTTTCCACACTCTTTTCAAAATCTCGAATTGCTTCATTACCAACGTCGAGAGTTTTTTTACGATAATAATTGTGTTTGTTTTTATTAAGGTAATTGACATCTTCTAGAATTTCTTTATCAACGTGATGTCCTAATTTTTGCATCATATCGTTATGCTCTACCGCGATATCCTGCAAAAGTACAAGATGTTGCTTGTAAAGATTTACAATATTCCTATGAATTTGAAAAGTTAAATATTCTTTCAACTTTTCCTCCTCTGAAGAAATGCCTTTTTCCATAAACCTTATTCCTGTAATAATATACACGAAAAATACCGCAAAGCAAAAGAAAAACCCCCCTTTTGCAAGGGGGGCTTAGGAGAGATTATGATACTAGAAATTAGTCGCCAGGACCTTGTGTACCAACGATGTTTAATTTACTGTCTGAATTTGGTCCACCAATTGATACACTAAACGTAGCGTTACAAGTAGCGGCGGTATCACCAATGGAACTACTAAAGCTAACCGAGTCCAATGTTGAGTTAACCAAAGTAAATGTGGTTCCACCGATATCGAGACCCACATTACATTTACCACCAAGATCGGCTCCACTTGTTGAAGTGGTAGGATTCTCAGAAGCTTTTTGCTGTACGTCTGCAAGGGTCATGCTCATTCCTCTGTCAACCGCAAAAGCTTCAAGCTCCATAGTAGCGGTAGCAGGATAACTAGGTACACGAGCGTATTGGTATTTGTTTTGAGAATTTACAATCTTCGCTGATGATCCTGCGGTAATTTGATAGCTCATCTCCTGAAGACCTTCAACGCCCAAATCAAAACTAACAGAAGCGCTTTGGGGGTGAACATAGTGACCAGTAAATGAACCTGTTACCTGATCCATTTTAACTACTATGCCCGATTGAGTAGCAACGTTAATGTCTGTGGCTGGCGCAAATGCACCGCTAACCGTACCGTCGCCAGTGCCATTGAAATATTGAAGGTCGGTTCCTTCAAAACCTAATGTTAAAGTAGGTATAGAACCTACGCTTGCTTCAGCGCTCAAAGAAGTCAAAGAGCCGCTGGTAATTTTAACATTACTAACAGTAGCGCCAGTTTCAAAATCAGCACCCGCTCCTCCAAGAGAAACTACGCAATCAATCGGAGTGCCTGAAACGCCTTTTCCAACGAGATTACCAAGCTTATTACCCGCTAAACCGTTGACATACATAGAAACTTCCATGTTAGCCACGGGAGCTTCT
>Ga0070746_10001846_pt1 | contig 12536 bp, 15 predicted proteins | sample VirMetDEL_Mar_21_FD_77016 | JGI IMG/M metagenome (GOLD analysis project Ga0070746, IMG submission 77016) | Aqueous microbial communities from the Delaware River and Bay under freshwater to marine salinity gradient to study organic matter... | ecosystem: Environmental > Aquatic > Marine >... | reverse complement strand
TTTTTGTCCAGCTTTATGACGATATTGCTAAAATTATCTTTGATAACCGCGCTGCTTGTGGCCTAGCTAGTCTTAATAAAATTGAAGATGTTAAAGTACGTATGAAGTCGCCTCTCTATTGGCATCGCGACAAAGATAGTGGTGGTTTTATTGACGGCAAGAATCCCTCCACTTATCTTAAACATACTTATTTTGGCCCTCAGCCAGCTCGCGGCGATAAGCCTCCTATGAGCGAAAGATATGCTGATTTTAAAATTCCCGGAAGCGACCAAAGTCTTAGTCTGGAAGTACTTCTTAATAGTGCTATCACATTTAGGCCGGTAGTTATCCTCACCAATGTTTATATTGGGGCTGGTAAAATCACGCCTCAGTTCTACGTATCAAGTGCTGTAGTAACTGATATCAAGAAAATTGAAAGAGCACATCAACAGCAAGATACTCTTAACCGTTATGGTCAGGACAAAGAGCTAGTGGAACGTCTTAGGAAACAACTGGAAGCTAGTAAAGATTATGCTGACGAAAGGCGTGGTGAAGTAAGTTTAACCACTACCCCTACTAAAGAAACTACTCCTGAAACAGAAGAAACTACTCCTGATTTAGAAGCTATGCTTTCTTCTGGCCCCAAGATTGAAAAAATCAAATTAGAAGATGATGACGACGGCGGTGATATTGACATCCCCGGATTACCTTCGCTTTAATTTTTTAAAATTTAATGTAATCAAACTACTATCATTTATAATATCTTTGTGTATTATAAATGACTTTTTATCACCTGGTAGTAAACTAATATACGATTGTATATTATATCTTTCTCTTGTCAGATACCAATCATTGCAAACAGGATTAATTAATTTGTTCACTTTATATGTTATTTTTTTGACCAAAAGTTTTTCTTCACGTGTATGATATGGGTTAACATTAGTGACCCAATTACCCATTATAGAAATTTCTTTTTCAGTAAAAAAATTAGGTACTACTAATATATTATTGCTAATAAATAATTTTCGTAAAAACATTTTTTAACTTAAAAAAATAAAAAAATGAGATACAACTTCGAGGAGTGGGTTAATCATTATCACGAATTCTTATGGGAAGAATATTGCAAGTTTAATATTTTTTTAGAAGAGAATAATTGTCCTGCTACAGAATTTATCAAATTTAGTGTTTTTATCTATCAGAATACTAAAAAATATAAACATTCTTATTTAGATAAATTAGTAGCTCCTTTGCGATAAAAGAATATTCTAAAAAAGGCAACTATTATAAACATAAATAGTAATAAAAATTTATAATTATTCCTTGGCTGATAATCAATCTTTTCCTTATACGGTTCAATATTTTGACAAACTAAATCGCGAATACGTTGATAACTATTATTATTAACATTACTTATCTTATTACAATTCTCCATTTTTTTTAAAAAAAATTATTAAAGAAAATGCACAATAGTCTATTTATAGCTTCTCAAAGTTCTAATATTTTTGTTACATTAGGAGCATTAGATAAATTAAAAGAAACTGTACAAAATATTAAAACTTGGAATGTATGCGGAAATGCGTCTCTTATACTTTTTTTTAAAGTTTTAGGTTATACTTATGAACAAATGATGCATATGCTTTTTGAATTAAAAAATATTACTAACATGATTAATTCTAGCAGTTTGTTGCCAGAGGAAGAAGGGGGTACTATTGAATACATGAGAGATTGGTTATTTCAAAAAATAAATGAAAATAAACTTTTTCAAGTAAATGTTACTCTTAAAGAAGTTTATCAGCATACTAACATACTGCCTTCTTATATACTTTGGAGTAGAAATAAAGCTAAAATAATTAATTTAAATGCTCTCAAACACCCGGATATTACCCTGGTTGATGCTACGTTAGCTAGTTTGACGGCTTTAGGATTTTACAGTCAATATAGGATTAAAAATACTATTTTTACTAATATTTTTAGCATAGATTGTTATCCTTATTTATATGTATTATTGCAAGAGGGCAGTGATTATCTTTATATAGCTAATTTGAGCGATATTAATAATAAAATAGAAATTAATTTAGGACCAATGCAGCAACAGGAAAATGAGATTATCAAACAATTTTGCGAACACAACAATTTTCGTATACAAAATATTAACAAAATTTTACCGCAAAATCTAGTTAGTCTGTATTCTATATTTCAAAGAGACGAACTTAGTTTAGAAGCGACTCTTGGTTTATTTAAAACAGGAAATCGTCAAGGGCAAGCTTTTCTAGAAGGGAGAGATACAAGATTAGAAGCAGAAAATTATATCAATACTATCAATTCCCAGTCTTAAAGAAATTTAAAATAAAATGACTAATTATATTTGTTTATTATTAACTTCTAACGGATGCGGTCATTGTAGCGCATTTCGTGGCGATGGTTTAATTAATAACGGCAAAGCTTATATGAAACCAGAATATATGAAAACTCTTTTCACTCAAGTAGCGACAGGTAGTAATGTTCATTTACTCAATATTCATTATGAGAATATGTCTGGGAAAGCTAATTTTATTAGTGATATATCTAAATTCACTTATACTAAGAAAGGTATTTTACAACAACGTTATTTTCGTTATGAAAATTATACCAGACTTAGAAGTATTCTAGCTTTTAAAAATAACAAAGAATTAAGTATAAAAAATGTACTTGATAATGATAAAAAAGTTAATTGGGGAGATTTTATAAAAAATAAGATACCTGAACAAATTGAGAACTATACTTACTACTATCCTTGTTTTATGATGATAAAAACCTCGGATTGGAACAAAGCCTTAAAAGATAAAAATTATCCTATGCCAGCGCTTACCAATGCCGGTAATACTATTGAAGAAGACGGGGTAATGAAACTAGATCGCAACCCTGCTACCTTTAGTAAAAGAAATGTAGATATTAAGGCTCTGATTAGGCAAGTGACTAACGGGGAAACTAAAATAGAGCCAGTGGAAAAGAAAGAAGAAGTAGAAAAGAAAGAAGAAGTAGTAGAAAAGAAATCTAGAAGTGTCATAAATTCTAGATTTGTTATTAAAAGTTATGACGATTAATTTATTATTTAAAAAAAATAATAAATGAAAATGCTTTGCCAAGAAGATATAATGGAGTATTTTGAATTTTTAGCTCAAGAGACTAGAGAAAATAACATGCCGGTTTTCAATAATTTTATTCACGAATACCCAGGTTTTGCTAACAAAGAAGAATTATTAAAAGAAATAGCAGAAGAAGATAGTGAAAGCGAAGACGAATTAGAACCCGCTAAGATCTAATTTACTTTGCACTGGATAAAAAGAACTTTCTTCTTTATTACGGCTTTCTATTTGGGAGGTAGCAAATATGTCTCTGCCTAAAGGTTCTTTCTGAATAGGAATTTTATTTAAATCTTCTAAACCTATCTTTTTACTGTCACCTGCTACTCCACTTGGTTTACTTGCCCATGCATAGAAATTTTTAGCAATTCTATCCCTTTGTTCTTGAGTAACAATCATCTTGTACACAGAATATATAAATGCTCCGCCTGCAAAAACAGATATAGCAATGGAAACAGCAAATAAAGCACTAGCCCCTGAATAAGTTACACTTTGTGTCGGTTTTCTTCTTACTTCTTGCCAACAAATAGAATTTATTATAGCATATGCCAAGAGTAAAGTAGCGGTAAAACTGTATAATATAGCCCCTGCGCGGAAATCACTGTCTAATAAAACAGTTTTGCCACGATTGGACTTTTGAATAGAATTATTTTCCATTTTTATATTACTAAATTAATTAAAATGGAAAATTTCTTTACCCACGATACCAACTTTGAACCAGTTTATGAAAATATTATAAACGATCCTTTAATAAATAATATATATTTTGAAACTACTAAAGGAGACCGTAAAGAGATAGAAAGCTATGAAAAAAACACTATTGAAGAATTATTAGATACCTTTGAAGCCGAGGGAGAAAGAACCATCTCTCTTAAAACAGATATCATGAAAAAGATTTCTCATATATTTAATAATAATAAATACAAAACTTTTTATACCGTTAATGATTATGTTAATAAATATTTTTATGATTTAGTTCTTATGGATGAAAAAAATTTAATTAAAACTTTTAAAAAAAATATAGTTGAAAATGGAGAAAGCAATTTCAGCTATTAATAAAGAAAACATAGTATCCAATAGTAGTCTATTAGGAGTTATTGCGTTAACTGCTTATACTGTAAAAACTAATCTGGAAGTAATGAAAAGATTAAATAACATAGAGGAAGAAATGAATAATATTAAAGCTAATTTCAATGATAATAATAAACGAGCTAATATAGCGTTAACTAGACTTAACCAAAAAATAGAAGATACTAGCAGTAGCCTGAGACATCAACATGATTATTTAAAATCAATGAGAGGGGAAAATAAAATTGTGGAAGAAAGCGTTCCATATAAAGAAGAGAATAAAGACGATATTTCATCCGCTTTGGAATTATTGATGAAAAACAAATAATTTCAACATATTATAAACCCTGGGTTAATATGAGTAAAAAATAAGTATAAAGAAAAAAGAGATAAAATCATGAGTACGACACGAGTTACCGCTGGACGCTACACCCGCGTAGGGGCCAAAAAAGGACCTCTCGTCATCGGAGGAGCTGAAAAGAAGATAGCCGAGAACCCTGATTTTATTTATGTACCTCTTTTTCGCATAGCTGGTACTAAGGACGATGTAGAGAAGTGGCTGTCGGATAACCATCCCGAGAAATCAAAGGAGGCTCTTAAGAGTTGCTATTCGGCTACCACTCTTAAAACCAAGAGCGTGCGCGATGCCTTCAACAAGGAGATTGAGCATGCTAGCGAAGCCAGGGTTACAGTAAGCAACACCAAGGCCGAGATGAGGCAGGTTAACCTTATGGTTCTCGTCCGCCTTCTTAAGATTTACGACGAACAGCGTCGCAACGGCATGGATGATAGTGCTGTCACTACTACTAAGGCCACTGGTGATCTGAAGGCCAAGGTTAAGATGCTTGTTGACGAAGACAAGGTACTGGATATTACAAACATGAAGGCCAAGGGAACTGATAGCAAGAAGATGGTTCTCAAGGAAAACAGTGGAAAGCGTCGTCTTTCACAGCAATCAGGCGAGCCTCTTTATTCTGTAGTATACAACCCTAAGAGCAAATCTTCCGTGGAAGGTGTCCGCAACTTCCTTACTCTTTACGGAGGTTTCGACGACGATAAGATTAAGAAACTAGTTGACGAAGTGGCCGAGGGCTCGGTTATTAACATTAGCCGTGGAAAATCTCCCACTCGTTCCCCCATGCTTTCTCCCTCTAGGGGAAACAAAGACCGCAGGTCTCGCAAAAACGAGAACATTGATGACATCCTGGATGATCTTGCCTAAATTTAAATCTTTTTCTAATATATTAAAGCTATATTAGAAATAAAAATGAAAGATAATATTTTTGTACCAAGAGGGGTATTAGCAAAAAGAAATAAAACCAAGAGACAAAATATTCCTACTAATATTTTTGCAGGAAGCGAGAATGATATCCCTGACAAGATAGTTGTTTATTATAGCAAAGATATTAATTTAAATGTTATAGATCAAGCAATAAAACATCGTTTTGAAAAACTTAAATTAGGTATAGGTGATATGAAAAGAGAAGTAAAAGAATTACAAAAAGAAAGAGAAAAAAAGATAATGATTTCTGAAAAACATTATTGTGATAAATTAATACAAGAAAAATTAACTTTTATTGATAGTATAGAGAATGATATATTATTAGATAAATATATCAATGAAACCAAGATAATGATAGAAAAATATCAAGAAAAAAAAGAACTTATCTATGCAGAAATGTACTTAAATTATGCTAATAATTATATTACCATAGAAAAAATAAAGAAAGTAGAAGTTAATTTTACTTGCAAAGGATGCGATTTAGATTTAGTTATGTTATCCGAAGATAGAGAAGGGTTTTTTATATGCCCTTCATGTCAAAGTATTAATCAAACTCTAAAACCTAATAAATATAACAAAGATTTGGAAAACTATAATTTTAACTATGAAGAAGATGTTAATAACTTCACAAAAATAATTGATAAATTTGAAGGAAAAAATACATTAGCCGTACCTTTTCAATTATTAGATAAATTAGATCAATATTTTGTTGAAAAGAATATGGAAAAAGGCTGTTACTATAGGAGTTTACCTTTATTAGAAAATGGTAAAAAAGAAGGCACTAGTCGTAAAAAATTATGGATGGCTTTAGAAAAATTAGGTTATAATCAGTTTTACGACGAAACAAGTTATTTAACTCATATATATTGGGGATGGAAGATACCAGATTTATCTCTTTATCGCGACCAGATTATAAAGGATTATCAAAATACACAAACGGTATGGAATCGCATCAAAGGAGAATATAAAAGAAGTGCTTCTTTAGGAACACAATTTAGATTATACGTTCATTTATTAGCAGTTGGATATCAATGTGAAAGAGATGATTTTAAAATTCAAGATATGGTGGAATCTTTAAGATTACATAATCATGCATGGCAAAGAATGTGTAAAGAAACTAATATCAAATATTTTCCTGTATCTTCTTAAATAAAAAGTTTTTTTAAATGAACACTTATCGTGAAAAAGGCTATTTGTTTTTACAAAGCTATGATTTGGATGAGAAAGAGATAAGGAATCATTTAAATCAAAAAGTAAGAAGTGTAGAAAAACAAGAAAATATTAAACTACATCCATACAGAATTTATATAAATGTAGTTAAGAACAAAGATGATAAAAAATTAGGTTATTCTTATATATGGACTGATAAAAATGAAATATATAATCTTTTTTGTTCACTTAATTTAGATGGCAGCAAGAGAGAAAGATATTATAATGATCCTAATTGGGTAAAACCAGAGGAAAAAGAAATAAGTGAAGAAGGTCAAAACAACTGGGCTTTATTAGCAAAAGATGAACTTGACCAGATATGTCCTTTACTAAAAGAAGAATTACCTCCGTTAGTGGATATTAATCATTATAAATTAGGAGATTTTATAATACCCATAGGGCCTTCTATTGTGGAAGAAATTGGTAAAAATACTATTTATAGTAGAAATATAGATAATTGGATTAATGAAAAAATATTATATAGATATTTTAATATTTTTGAAAAAGATAAAGCCGTTTATAAAAACAAAGATAAGATTTATAACTACCCACTTATTAACATACGAAAAAATGATAAAAATAAATGGGTAACTATTATTTTTTCACCAAAATATCCTTTTACAGCTAGTTTTTTAATCAACGTGGTTAAAAAAATAAAAATTAAACATAATGATAATGAAAAATTAATTTTCTTTTCCCAATCAAAAAAATGAAGTTTAGAAATAATCTTTTTTATACTTTAGTATTAACATTTGCAATATTCCTAGCATTAATTGTCTTTATTTATCATAATCGTAAATTAGATTTAGAATTTGAACAAGAGTTATAAAATAGATAATACAAGAACAACAAAGAATGTATTTTTCTCCAAGCATTTAGTACTAAAATCTTCTACATTTTGTTTTAAATTATAATAAATATTAAAAATAAGACAAGGTTCTCTTAAAACACAGCAGTTGCCTATTCCGTATTTAAAATTATTTTGATACTCGTAATCTTTTTCTTTGTAATAATTTGAAATCATTTCATTATTATCACTATAATAATGTGTCACTAATTTATTTTTTAAGTGTAATAAACTAGACCTATTACCATCAATTATAATAACATATTCACTGTCTGTCTTATATGTTTTTTCTATTCTTCCACTACTAATTTTTATATAACCATATTTAAATATGTCTGATAATCTTTCACATATACTTAATTCACCTAAATTTATCATAAGGTCTTGATATATATTACTTGTAATTTTACCATGCAGTAAATCATAAATAGTATTAATCTTATCATTATCTTCATCTTCTAAAGAAACTACTTTATCATTTATTTTATCTAATATTATGCCACGAAAGTCTTCTTCTACAGCTTTAATAGTTTCTATATTACTAGGTTTTTCTTTCGCGTCAGGTAGCATATTATGATAACTATTAGTAGGCATAGCGACTACATCGTATCTTATCTTTTTTCTAGGCAAAGTTATTTTGAAAAAATCTGCTACTGTTATTTTATTTTTACTAACATTTGTATATTCATATAAACTTCTGAAGATATCAAAAATTTCACAAGGTTCTATTAAATTATACAAAGATATTAAATCGTCATTATTATCAATTAAGTAATAATGAAGTATTACTAAATCATCTATACTTTGAGCTTTGTAAAAATAAGGATTATAACCCATTTCCCCGTCTAACCTCTTTGCAACTTCAAAAGTACCATTATCGCTCCTATTATAATAATTATTTGCGATATCTAAACTAGTATTGATAATATCCTCTACATCTTTATCTGTTCAATCTTGTTTGCTACGAGACATTAATCTTATATAATTTTGTATGACCAAAAAATATTTTTCCAAAGATTGTCTTGCTTTATTTAATTTTTCATCATTTTGAAATCTTTCTCTTATTTTATTTATTCCATGTTTTACTCTTGGTGATATATATGGCAAATAATATATTTCTTTTGGTTTTTCTAAAATACAACTATTTTTGAAATCTTGATACTTTACAAAAGCTAAACGATTTATATCTTGTGTATTTAAACGACTTTTATTATCTATTTTTAACATATTAACTAATAATTCTTTAAGTTCTAATTCTTCTTGAGAACTCATCTTATTATTGTTATATAATCTAATTCTTTCTTCTATATAATCTTCGTCTATATTTTTTATATTTTCTAAATGATTTTTGCAATCTTCTTTATTAGTTAATTTCCTAAAATTAGCTCCCAATAATATTAAGAAAACTATACCTAATGACCAGATATCAGAACTCTGATTATATAAATAATTACCTTCATTATTATTAAATTTGGTTAAATTTTCAGGAGTAATATATATCGACCTAACTACTTTATCAGAATTAACACCTAATTTAGTGTCACTGCATCTCATAGAATATCCAAAATCTCCAATAAAAGCTGTTATATCTCCGCCTTCGCCCACATCATACATTATATTCTTCAAACTTATATCAATATGTAAATAATTATTTTTATGCATACATTCTAAACCATACAGACAGGACATAAAAATGCGCTTAATTTGATAATATGACAAAGAAGAAGTATTTAAATTATTAAGATTGTTTTCTTTTAATTCTATATTTACACCCATGCCTAATTTGGTATCTACTAAAGGATTTTTTAAAGATCTTATTAAATAAGGAGACCTTAAACGCGTGAGAATGTCTAGTTCAATATAGTTTAATCTACTGGGCTCTATAATCTTTACAGCCATCACAGAGCCATCGCTTTTTTTAGCTTTATAAACTTGGCCGAAATTACCACTTCCTAATTTAGCAAGTAAAGTAACAGACATTTTATGTAAATTTTATTTACATAAAATAATTAATTAAATATTTAGAAAAGTCCAGGTATTATTTTATAGGGCACCATTTGGCAGTATATTCTCCAATATTCTCCGTATTTACTTTCACAACGCGAATCATCTCTATAAGAACGGTCAAGTAAAAGACATGACAGAAATATAACATAGAAATAAGGAATAATACTGTTGAAACCATCGCCGCAGCTCCAAAGAAAAGCTCCTAAAATTTCAAAGATATAATGAGTATGTCTGGCCATTCCCCACCAGCCTGAAAGTAATAATAAATTTTCCTTTTCTTCACCATGAACAGTTCTATATTTAGCAATCAGAAATACTGCTTTTTTACCCCATATCTTTACACAACCATTTTTCTTTCTAAAATTAAATCTCATGTTATCAGCATCGTAATTACACCAAATAGCAAGTAAACTAAAAAGTATTATCAAGATAGCATTAATATTATTTTCTATATAATCAATATCTACCATATAAATAGAAACAAGAGTATAGAAAGAAGGTACATAAACTAAACAACCCCAGATAATATAATATCCAGCCCTGTCTTGCATTATATCTATGGATTTAAAATATCCTTCTTCCCATATAAAAAATTTAGTAATATATATCATCTGTGGTATTAAAGTAACTAACATAGAATTAGTAATATAACCAAATTTTTCAATATTGGCAAAAGAGCAAGAAATGACAGTTAGTGCCCAAAAAACCATTCCAAAACGACAATTAACAAATTGTTTTACATCAATATCAAAAATACGAGGATATAATTCCGTGCCCCAATAACAATCAAATAGAAAATTACCAGAGATTCCATTATCTTTCGTTGAAGGAAAAAAGCGTCCTTTAAAATATAAAAATAACACGAAAACGAGAGCAAAATAATTAAGAAAATTAATAATATCCCCAAACAAATCATAGATTATAGATAGATTGTAATAACCTTTCAGACCGCCGCTAATAAAAATGAATAAATGAATAAAAAAACTAAGGACGCCGTTATTTTTATAGATAGGTATATGGCCATTTGGTGTAACCGGGCCTTCGCATTTTCTACCAGGGATTATTTTCATTAAAACAATAGAAACCAAGAAATTAAATAAAATAAATTTAGAAGCATCGCTATTTATATTTCCTGGAGCAATATACCCACTTGTAATTAATTCATAAATATCTTCATTCTTTATATAATCTAAATTATCTTTTCTTTCTTTAACAATATACCATAAATTTAAAGTTAATTGACTATAGATTATCAATAATAATGTTAATAATGACCTTCGTAACAAGCCGCTACCAAAGAAACCGGTAGCGGAAGAACTATTCTGATTCACCCAATTAAACTCCATGTTTGGAATGTTATAAAAAATTTTTTATAACATCAATTTAAGAAACAATGTATTACATTAATATAGTTTCTTTTACTTTATAATCTTCATCTGGCAGATCTAAAACTTGATTAACTTTATTACTAATAATTAATGTCTCTCTATTTCTCAACTCGCTGGGAATAGCGTGACCTTTACATGCGTCAACTGTTAGTCCAGGATTAATAGGAGGTATGTTTGGTTTTATCACATGAAATGCATCGGTGCCTTCTGGTTGAGGATCAGGGAAATCTACTGGTGATACAGAAGCCAAAGCAGTGCGATATATTTCGTGAAAATTATCAGGTATTAAATCTAATTTATCAGGAGGCAGAACCATAAGCAGCTGATGCACTACATGGAAATCATAGTTTTTAGCAGACATAACATTATTTAACATTTTTATTTTATTTTGTTGCATCAATAGTTTCATATAATTAATAACACTGATAGATAAAGGAGTATATTTGTATGGATAGAAAAAACTATTTGGTACTTTCTCGGGGCCTAATAAATAATATTTAAGTACCCATTGAAAAGTTTGTAAGAATTTGATTACCATTTTAACAATATCCCTAGTGGTAAAATATTCACCATCTTTATAATTTTTCTTAAGTTTACTACTTTTGGGTTCAAATTGTTTATTGTACCATAGACTTCCAAACTTTTTTAAGTCGAATTCAATAGTATGTAAACTAGAGTCATAATTAGCATCTACTACTTTACCATTTATATCTTTTAAATTTACACTTTCGTGTAATATTCTATAAGGATATTCTAAAGGATTTATAAAATTATTTTCATACAATCCATAATCATTTCTTTTCCATTTATCTAAACAATTAAGAAGATGATAGAAATTATTCCAAATAATATCTCCTTCTTCATTAGTCATAGCTCTATCAACTTTACGATAAACTTTTACTAAAATATCCATAGTAGGCACCACGCTGGGTAAATTAGGAAAACGAGGCAAGAAATCATTACCTATGAAATAAGTTAATAATGAAAAATCTTGATAAATTATTTGGTCTTCTGATTTACTCTGCATTTTTTCTTTCACTAGTTCTTTGAATTTATTGATATCATAGAAAAGGGATATATTATCACGATAAACAAAAATATTAGATAATTTAGATAAGAGAGAAATAACAACTAAATCACTATCTGCGCCATGCAGTAAATGGTTGCCTGAACTTGGTATAATTTTATTTGCTCTAATCAAATCAAATATTTTATGTTCTGCTTCTCCTGGCACCATGTGAGAAGAATAGATAACATTAGGTATATCATCTATATTTTTTATCATTTTCTCTAATAGCTTGTCTATCTTTATCATAATTGTAGTCCCGGGAGTAAAAACCCTGGTATCAAAAAATCTAATTTCTTCTGGACTTTTCTTAATATAACGTCTGCTTTTTTGTTGGTTCATTTTAGCAGAATTAGCCATGCCATCCACAGCTATTATTAAATTATGACTTGGTTTGAATTGAGTAATAATGTTTTCTAATATCTCTTGACATTTTTTGATAACTTTTTCTTCTATTTTTTCTTTTCCTAATGCCTCTAACTTAGCTTCTTCTTTTGCACTTAATTTAGAAGGTATTATTTGGGCAACTGCTCCATAAAAGATACCGTTAGCATCTATAAATAAAGAA
>Ga0070746_10001843_pt1 | contig 12554 bp, 16 predicted proteins | sample VirMetDEL_Mar_21_FD_77016 | JGI IMG/M metagenome (GOLD analysis project Ga0070746, IMG submission 77016) | Aqueous microbial communities from the Delaware River and Bay under freshwater to marine salinity gradient to study organic matter... | ecosystem: Environmental > Aquatic > Marine >... | reverse complement strand
ATGCCAGACGAGACTGTGGTTACGGCTGTGCTTGTCGCCCAGTATTTGGCTGAGTATTCGCCTGTGTTGCCGACCGTGCCGCTTGTTTTGATGGCCCAATCTTTTGCGGAGCCAGTGGTTGTGTCGATGCCTGTACCGCCGACAGCGTATGCTTTGGCAGAGTAATCTGTGCTAACGACTTGGCCCGTTGTCTTGCTGGCCCAGTCGCGAGCTTCAGACACGTCGACTAGCTTCTCTGTGTTGGCGGATGCGATAACTGCGGCCTCGTCTGCAAAGGTCGTTCCAGAGGAGAGGCCATGGACGATGTACACGTCCTTGTTTGTCAGCGTGATGAGGTCGAAGTTGTTGTAAGTTGTTGATGCGTTGAATGCGCCCGTGATGTTGAAAAAGGTCGTGATGTCCGTCCAGCCAGTTGAGCTGGAGGCGAAGTTGCCTGCGCGGAACTGGATTTTGTCGGAGCTTGCATCGAAGCGAAACTCAAAGTTGCCAGAACGGAACGTACCGTTGCTGTCGAACAGGTCGTCGAGCAAGTCGGATAGTTGGCGGTTGCCCTTCTCAGAACTTTCTAGGTAGGTGTCGAGGACGTGGTCGCCCGTGTATTGAGAGCGGAAACGAAGCTGTTCACCTGTAGGACGCGTAATACCCATCAGTCATAATATCCCATGTCTTTCATTAGACGCACCAATTTTGCCTTAGTAAGGGCATACTTGTCGTCCAATGCGGTGGTACTCGCCAATCCTTCGAGTTCAGCAATGCGATTGCGCATTGTCTCGATCTCCGCTTTTAGGCTTGCGACTTCGGACTGGCGTTTCTTGTCACGTGCATCAAGATCGAGTTGCTGTACGCGCTCGACCTCTGAAATGTAATCAACGACTTTCTGGTCTATCGTTGTTGCGAGTGTTGTCTTTTTTGCGGTCATGCTTTGCGTGCCTCACTCATAGGGACGAGGTTGCCGCGCTCCACCTCGCGTTGGACGTTTTCTTGTGGCTGTACAGACGCGCCACGCATCTTCTCCATCAACTGCATCTGCTGGCTGGGGCTTGGCCCATCCTGTTGAAGCTGTTCCTTGGAGACGCGGAAACGGTCTAGGTCAGTGATCCCCATCGCGCGGATGGCTTCCTCTGCAATTTGACCCGCGTTGTATTCCATGTTGAGGCCAGTTTGAGACATGATCTGAAGCATGTTCATCCAAGTCTCGGCGTTGCGTGTTGGCTCTAGTGGGAGCGTGCCGTCGATCACTAGGTAGTCAATGTCGCCCTGTAGGTCTTTCCGCACGTCGTAGTCGAGATAGCCGTCTTCGACGAGGCCAGACAGTTGGTTCGGCATGTTCTGTTGGTCGATCTTGATTGAGCCTTCCATCGAAAGGCTGTCTTGGATGTTCGCGACCATCATCCTGACCATCGGTCGGATTGTGGTTGCAGACATGACACGAGCAAGGACGCCAAGACGCTGTGATCCGAGTTGTGTTAAGCGTTGGATTTCAGTGGCTGTGCGGATACCGTCTGATGTCGGCATACCTTGCTGTGCGTCCGAAGCCGCGCTGACGCGCTGTTTGAGTTCGGACATTGCACCAATGTCGTTGAAGTGACCACGCGTTACGTCTGGCACTTGTGCGATAAAGACGCCGTCACCCGGCTTCGAGCCGGGTAGAGTGCGGACGACGCCCCATGGATTGCGGTCGATCAAGTCTGGTACGCTGACTTGGGTTGGGTCAACGAAGATTAGATTGTTGAGGGCCGCGCTAATGTTGTCGATACGTGAGCGCATCAGATAGGTTGCGATGTCGTGCATCGGCAGGATGAGATCGTAGAGCGACTGGCCATAAGTTTTGTGGCTGTCTTGGTACAAACCGCCGATTACCGCTGGGAACTGCTGACCGTATGGGTTCAGTTGGAAGCGGATGACCACATTCTCGTCGAGGATTGTTACGACAAGGAAGATTTGGTCGATGGTCGGAATGTTGATCTCGTGACCTGACAGACGTACCCACGCTTCGTCGATGACGCGTGCGTCGCCGAGTGTGAAGTATGCGTGGTCAAAGCGTTCACGCTGATTGGGTTGGGCGGGGTCTATTGAAAGACCTCGCCCTTCTTCTCTGTGCCACTGGTGTGCGTTCCACGCATTGCGTGGCGGGGATATTTTGTGGCGCAGAGCGGGGAACTTTTTCAGTTTAGGATACATGCCGCTGTACAAAATGCTGTTGTACGACACGTAGTCTGAGAAAACGATGTACTGCATGTTGTCCCAGTCGCCCCAGTTTACGCGGGGGTCGGGGAAGCAACGGCGTGGGTCGAAGTTTACGACTTGGTTCTGGTTTGACTTGGCGTCCCAGACGATCTTCGTCGGAGCGAAGCCATAGCGTATGCTGTCCAGTAATAGCTGTGCAAGGCGAGCTTCGCCTGCTGTTCGGCGCATTTGCTGGTGAAGAACACGTTCCAGTATAAGGCTTGATTGACGGGATTTGCGGTTAAGTCCTTCCAGTTGGAACATGGGGTTACGGCCAGAAAGTGCGGCCATAAGGTAGGTAAGGACTGTGTCCGCGATTGCTCGCGTGTCTGCGATGACCGCTTTCTCTCTGAAGTCTGTCGCGTCTGGTCGGACGTAGACGTCGTGGGCGCGGTCGGCTTCTTTCCAGTGGTCATAGCGTTTCCTGATTTTGAAGTAGGACATGTCGACCATAGACTTCACGTAGTCCACGATGCGGCGTTCCTGCTCGTCGTTCAGGAGATGCGAGATGTCTTCATACGCGACTAGCTGTTCGGCGAACTCAGAGAGATCGACGACTACACCTTCGTTCGGGCCAGCAGTGTAATCTGCACTGCGATAGCCAGAGCCTGATGCGATAGTGGTACGTGTCTTGGGGCCATTTACACTCATGGTTCGAGAATACCTTTGTCAATGGCGTTGGTCGTCCCTTACAAACCCCATCCTGTCCATTTGGGGAGGGCTGATCCAACGCGCGTTTTGAGTGACTTACCAAAGGCGGTAATGTCTTGGTTGTTAAGGGATTGGCTTGCATCTGAATGCAATGACCACGCTTCTGGGCTGACAGACGTTCGCGAGAGGACGTCGATAGCCATTGTCGCGGCGTCGACTTGGTCGTCGTGGTTGCCGCCCGGAAATGTTACGCACTCATCTATAAAGTCGTCCAGCCAGTCTGATTGTTCTGGTAGGTATACTCTGCCGCCCTCGACGATTGGGAGGATGGCGTTCACGCGTGCGACTTTATCGTGGACGACTTTGTAGGGGATGATCGCCATCCCACTTTCGCGCTTGAGTTCTTGGATGAGTGATTGGCCTGATGCTTTGTCTTCGATGTACATGGCGCGGAGGCCACGTCCGCGCCATTTGGTGTTGAGGCGGATCAAGCGTTGCTTGAGTTCTGGGAAGTCGTACTTGCCGCGTAGGATGTCGACAATGTAGATGTCGCCGTTCCTGTCCATGCCAGCAGTGACGGCCACGGAGAAGTCGGCTGTCTCTGTTTTCTTGAAGGCTGTGTCGACCGCGATGATCAGCGTTGTAAAGTTTTCGGGCGAGAGGTCGGCTGGATACTTTTGCCACCACTCCGTCTTGATGATGTTACCGCCCTCGATGTACGGCTGTTGCTGATAGAGGGATGCGAACTCGCGCGGGTTGAGGCGTTGGCGGCGTTTGAGGTCTTCAAGAGGGAAGCGTGCTGGCCACAGTGGAGCTTCCTCTGTCTTTTCGGTGTAGCGTTTACCGGGAGACAGGTTTGGTAGCTCGCCTGCGCTGACGTATAGGGGGTCGTCTTCTGGCAGGTGGCGGCGTGAAATCTTTCCTGTTGTTATGGTTTTTATCGCGGGGAAGTTGATGTGTTTCCATCGGCCCTCTGCCCAATCTTCTGTTCCCTGTAGTCTGCCAGCAAGATCGTCTGGATGCCAGCGTGTGAGGATGACGATTTGCTTGGGGGGCGTGCCGTCTGCCTCTGGCTGGAGACGAGTGGCGAGAGCGGAGGTGTAATAGTTCCATGTCTTGTTGCGCTGGGTCATGCTTTCTGCGTCTTCGCGAGCTTTGATAGGGTCGTCGACGAGGAGGAGGTTTGCAGGACGGCCAGATGTAGTGCCGCCGATACCGACTGCGAAATATGCGCCGCCTTCCTCTGTACGCCAGACGTCTGCGGCGCGGCTGTCTGTGGAGAGGTGGAAGTCTGGGAAGGCTTGCGGGATTGCCTTGTCTTCTACGACCGAACGGATTTGTCTACCGAAGTCTGTGGCGAGTTGGCTGTTATATGAACAGGACATCACGTAGCGGTTTGGGTTCTTCGCCATGAAATAGGATGGAAAGAGGACTGTGCCGAAGGTGGACTTGGCGTGGCGAGGCGGCATTGTGATCAGGAGATTGTTACAGCCAAGGGTGCCGCGCTCAAGCTGGTCGAGAGCGTCGATCAGTTCCAGTTGGAAGTCGGCAAGTTCCCAGTCGGGGTACATGAGCTTTACGAAGCCCTCGAAACTCTCGGATGCGTCGCGCAGACGAAGAAGATAACGGGCAACTTCGCGGGGTGTTGGGTTAGACATTCTTTCTACGCAGGTGCTGGCTCATCAGGATTTCGTATTTGGTCTCTGTGTCCGTCACATTGTTGGCCATGACCGTCATGAAGTGATCAAAGATGGCGGCACTGCGCTTCTCTTTGGGGACTGCGGACAGATCAACCTGCTTCATGGCTTGAGCAAACTCTGCAAGGTTGATTGTGGACGGGATTGCGTCCTTCTGTTGGTTCTTAATCAGCATCTTCGGTGTACTCCCCTTCGATAACCTTCGCGCCAGAGGCAATGGCCTCCAGTTCTTCGCGTGTCATCTCTGTTAGGTTCTTAACTTGGTGTTCATGTTGTACATATGAGGCGTTCAAGTCGGGAACGACCTTGTTTAGTAGCATACCAAACACACGAGCTTGGGTTGGCGTCCAATCTTTGCCGTTCATGACGACTTCATTGGCGATTGTGATCTGGTCTTTTACATAATTCGCGATTTGGCCACGGATTTGTGCTGATTGCGCTGGAGTTAGTTCCATCTTTCCTGCGTTTGACATGACTGCCTTCATCTTTTTCACTTCACTCGCTGTCTTTCTGCACTTCATGGAGCAAAAACTGCTTCGCTCCAGCTTGCTGGGCTTGGTTGTGTATTCTTTTTCGCACGTTTGGCACCGCTTTGTAGTCCTTGTTAGACGTTCTTCCTCGGACGTTTTCATTTTTTGCTCCGATTTCTTGAGCGGTAGGGGAGGTGACATACAACGCGCGCGACCCGGCGGCGGATCACCCCCCCGCCCCCCACATGCGTAGGGACGTCTGTGACACACACACGGCACAGAGTGCCGCAACCGACTGATTTTGCAGGGGTTTTCCACCCCATGTAGGGGTGTTTTGGCCTCGTGTGTACGCGAAAATTCCCACGCATGCCCTCGTTCGCTTGCGAACAATGGGGTTATAAACCCCATTGTCAATCATTTCAACAGGTTACAGCAGAGGCGGTTTTGGCGTCGTCCCGCATACACGCACGTGTGCAATACCGAAGGTAGTTATAGGGCGAGGCAAGTCGCTCGGCTTGCCCTGCTCGGCGTTTGCGCAGTGCGCGGCGCACGCTGGGTTTCACCCTTGCGCACACGAGGAGAACTCACCATGACCAACGCAACCACACGCATGTCTGCCCGCGAAGCCGCCGCCAAGTTCCTTGCGGCCAAGTCCGCGAAAGCGAAAACCACCGTGCGCGACTACGTCGCCGCGTGCGCATCCACGTCCAAGCGCGTCCGTTGGGGCAACCTGCTTTCAGCCATCGACGCGAACGACCTCGCACGTGTGCAGGCATACGCGGCTGTTGGCGAAGCCAAGCGCGAGGCTTGGGCCGCAGTCAAGGCCGCTAACGCGCCTGCCAAGCCGAAGGCTACGCCTGCGAAGGCCAAGGCCAAGGCCGCACCTGCGAAGCAGGACGCCGCACCCGACATCAACGCGCTTGCGCAAGCACTCGCGAGCATGGACGAGACGGCTCAAGCCGCGTTCCTGAACGCCTTCGCTCGCGCTCGCGGCTAACGCATACACACACACCTGATCAAGCCTCACACGCTCACGCGTGTGGGGCTTTTTTTTGTGCCATCGAAAGGAGAAACGCACATGCAAACACGAACACGACGCCGCCGCTACGACGACAACGCCACACGCGTTCGCATCGTCGAAATCATCGCCTCGCTCGCAGGCGTGATCATCTTCGCCTTCTTTCTCGCATGGGTGCTGATCAACTGGGTCAGCGGGTGCGGGGAGACGTTCGTCACCTACACGGGCGAACGCATCCATGGCGAGTGCATCCTCATGCCATGGAGGGACTAGCCGTGAAGTACCAGATCATCGCGCACAGACGCGGCTACGCGATCCGCAACATCCTCGACGGCTACATCGAGTTCACGTGTCGCACACGTGACGAAGCCGAGAACATCTTACGCACGCTCGCATAGGAGGAACACATGAGCATGAAACTTACCATCAACCTGCATGTGGTCACGCACGAGACCAAGCACGGCATCGACGTGTACCTGTGCAAGACCGAAGACGAGATGAACTTCATGAAGTCGCAAGTCTACGAAGGCGACCGCGACGACGAGTATTGGAACTGGGACTTGCGGCAAATCGAGTACGAAGCATGACCTTCATCGCAGACTGGCGACGACGTCGCAGGCGGCAACGCTTGCGGCGTTTTTCTATGCCTTCACGCGCACAAAGACTTCTGCGGAACGCAAAAGAACACCCAAGGGTGTTGACCTGTTGGTGTATTGCAGGTTATACACACACCTGTGGGTGTTTTTCTGCTACGCGGAGGTACGCGCAATATACCGAAGGTAGTTATACGATGGGCAGTCCGTCGGCTGACCCAGAACTTGAACTTGACCTAGAAGGAGACGCATGCAATGGCGAACCAATCATTGCTTGATGCCTTGCGCATCAACGACTTCACCGAGCGTAGAAAACGCTTGCGTGAACTTGCTACCACCGCACTCTCGCACGTCGGCAACGACACGATCCGCAACACGTTCAGCGCATCACCGCTCGTGGGCGACGACAGCAACCAAGTCACACCACGCCCGACCATGTCTGGCTTGCGTGACAACCTCGATGAGGACACGCTCATCGCGCTCATCAACGGCGACATCAACGCCACCGATGTGCTTGACGCAATCGAACATCCAGACACGCAAGGCGTCGCATCGTCGACGGCCAAGTGCGGCTACGTCTTCGGACGTCCGCAGTACACCACGTCTGGACTACGCGAACGCATACTCACCAACAACACGGAGACGCCCATGGCACACTCATTCGGCCTACAAGACCGCATCGACATTCACGACGCATGCGCGAACCACCACGGACACGACAGCGTGGACGTTCTCGCTTGCATGAAAGCCGTCATGCACGAGGACAAACCCATCGACGCACTCGCTCAGATGCTTCGCGCTCGTGACGACAGCCCAGTGCCTGACATCGTAAGCCTGTCACAGCCAGTGCAGGACGTGATCAAGCAGGTGTGTGACGAACTCGATGGCACGTCTGCCCCGACAACATCGCCGTCCACGTCTGTGTACGATGTTCCTGCCGACACGCAGTTGGTTGACCTTGCCCTCAAGCAAGCGGGTCTGCCCACGATTGCGACGCTGATTGGCGAACTCAACGACGCCACGGCGCAGGCAGTCGCCGCATCTCGTGCGATCATCCCGCAGGTGACGGAGACATCGACCTCGACCGACATCCCCAACGGTCGTGTGATCACGCGCAAAGCCAAGGACGTGTTCAACATCAAGGGCGTGGCCGCGCAGTCGTTCGACTTCGAGGTGCCAGTGTGGGAGTGGGACGCACCGCATCCGCACGTTCCTGCGATTGACACCGACTACCAGTTCCAAGGCACCGTCCTCATGCGTATCTTGTATGCGTTGTTGACCAACAAGCGCACGTATCTGCACGGTCACTCTGGCACAGGCAAGACCACGCACGTGGAGCAAGTGGCGGCACATCTGTTCTGGCCATTCATGCGCGTCAACTTCGACAGCGAGATCACTCGCATGGACTTGATCGGACGTGACACGCTTGTGCAAGAGAGCGGCACGACTGTGTCCAAGTTCGTCGACGGTATCTTGCCGCAGATGATGTCTGGCCCATACATCGGGTGCTTTGACGAGTTGGACTTCGTGCGGCCAGACGTGGCGTATGTGATGCAACGCATGTTCGAGGGCAACGGCTTGATGCTGACCGAGGATGGCGGTCGCATCGTCAAGCCACACGGCATGTTCCGCATGTTCGCGACTGGCAACACCGTCGGACAGGGTGACGAGTTCGGCATGTACCAAGGTGCGCGTCCGCAATCCATGGCCATGCTTGATCGCTTCACCGTGTGGGCGCATGTCGACTACCTCAATGAGCGTGAGCGTGCCAAGTTGATTGAGACACGCGTGCCTTCGCTTGCCAAGGACATGGTCGCCAAGATCAACAAGTACGTGACCGAACACATCGAGGCATTCAAGACGTCCAAGGTCATGCAACCCATCACGCCACGTGGTTACATCGACCTTGCCGCATCACTCACGATGTTCTTGCAGGTGTTCCCATCGTCCAAGCAATCCAAAGCCATTGAGCAAGCGGTCGAAATGACCGTGCTTGACCGTGCGTCTGTGCAAGACCGCGCTGTCCTCAAGGGCATCGTCAACCGTGTATTCAACTAAGGGAGGCTCGCATGAAAGGCGAACTATTCACACACGAAGTCAGCCAGACATCCACAGTATTCGGTCGCAAGAAAGACGTCCGCGTGGTGTTCCAAGGCGACCAAGCCGCAACCGATGGCACGAACATCATCTTGCCCTCGATTGACCTCAACGGTGACGTGACTGATGGCCAAGCGGACATCATTCGCGGCTACGTTGACCACGAAGCAGGTCATGTCCGTCACTCGGACATGCCAGCAATTCAGACGCTCTATCGTGAGTGTGAGATGCAGGGCAACACGCTCTTGCGTGCAGTTCACAACGCTCTCGAAGACGTCTGGCTCGAACGCCGTGTTCGCGACGAGTATCCGGGTGCGGAGCGTAACCTTGTCGCCACTGCCACTGCTGTGAACGACGAGTTCCTGCGCGAGGTTCCTGCGGGTGATCCACGTCTGAAAGACGACAAGTTCGTCAGTGCTGTGGCACTCACATGGGAGGGCCGCAAGAACTACGAGGGTGACACCACGTGTCAGCGTTGCCTCGACCTACTCGATGATGGTCTGCGCTCTGCGCTCGGTCGTTGGGTCGATGCCCTCGACGGATGCCAGAACACTCGTGACGTCATCGCTCTTGCGCGTGAGGTCGAACGTCAACTTAACACAGGAGAACATCGTGATACACCAACGCAACCACAATCAGGAGACGGTCAGGGTTCTGACGGTCAAGGCAATGCTCAGAACGGGAGCGGCACTGGAGATGCGACTGGTGACGGAACACAGCAAGGCGGCTCACCTATGGGGCCAAGCGATGGAGATGCTTCACGTGATGGGAGCGATGCCCCACGCAATCGCAACCAAGGAGACGACGGAACCGAAGAAGGAGGGCGTGCAGGTGGAGGTGTAGGCGACGGATCGCCTGACCAAGCACCAGAGGTGTACGAGAATTTCGGTTTCGACCAAGCCGTCAACCGTGCCACAGACGAGGGTGGTCTGCTCAATGCAGGTGGCTCGTCCTACCGTGCGCTATCGACTGCGCATGACAAGTGGCACCACCGCACAGACAACTCACGCAAGTATGGCCGCGCAACCATGGGTCGCCACATGGCCAGAGGTGGTGCGCAAGACTACAACAACACGCTTGAAGCAACCGCAGGGCTGACCAACATCATGCGCCGCAAGTTGGAGCGTGCGTTGATGGCCAAGCAACAGCGTGACTGGGACTACGGTCGTGAGCATGGTCGCCTCGACAGTCGTCGTCTGGCGTCTGCGTATGCGGCCAAGCCGAACGTGTTCAAGATGCGTGATGATCGCTTGGAAATGGACACTGCGCTGTCGATGCTGATTGACCTTTCGGGTTCGATGAGCGGCCACAAGGTGCATCTTGCCATGCAAGCAGTCATTGCCATGTGTGAGGCCATCGACCGCACTGGCATCCAGTACGAGGTGCTTGGTTTCAACAACCGTTCTGGTTGGATTGACAGCGTGCCACGTCCGCAACGTACCGAGGGCCGCATGTACTCACGCTTTGATCCGCTCGACATGTATGTGTTCAAGGACTTTCAAGAGCGTTTGAACGAAGCCAAGGGTGCGTTGTCCACGATCACGCACATGTCTGGTGGTGACAACGGTGACAGCGAGGCTGTTCAGCACGCGTTCGACCGTCTGCGCAAGCGTAGTGAGAAGCGCAAGGTGCTGATGGTGTTCAGCGACGGACGTCCACGCACGTCTGGCGACTTTGGGTTCCATCACCTGCAAGACCACCTGCGTTCTGTGATTGCAGACATTGAGGCCGCAGACGTTGACGTGATGGGCATCGGCATCTGCGATAACGCTGTGTCGCAGTTCTATCCCAAGTTCGTTGTCGTCGACAGCGTTGAAGACCTTGCAGGTTCTGCTCTGGACATCATGGCACGCACACTCATGGGTGAGCGGTTCGTGGTGGACAACAGCAAACTCTATGCGTCCGCGTAAGCGAGGCGAGACACGTGTCAGAGTTCACAAGACTTGGTTCCACCTGTGGCCAAGCATGGGATGCAACTACGCATTCTGGATACGTGTTGCACAGGAAGCCAAAGCACGGGGCGTCCGTGCCAACAACCTGCCTGAGATCAGGCGAATATGTGAGGAGATCGACAGATGAAAACTCAAAACACAACCCCGAAGAAACGTGGTCGCAAAGCATGGAAGCGAAAGCCAGTGGTGCTTCTGCGCATCGGCCACCTGCAAATCGTATGGATGAGGAAGCCACAATGAACTTGTTTTTCTTGAACGACTGCCCGAAGCAAGCGGCGCGTGACCTTGCCGACAAACACGTTGGCAAGATGCTTGTCGAGGCATGCCAGATGATGTCGACTGCGGCACGTCAGCATGGTTTCGACGGCGGCTATGCGTCTGCATACGAGCATCACCCCATGACCAAGTGGGTTGGGCAAAGCAAGGAGCATTACGCGTGGGCATGGGAACATGCCCTCGCGTGTGCGGCAGAGCATGAGACACGGTTCGGCACACAGCACAAATCAACGCTGTTGTTGCCGACCCTGTCCGTTGCGATGCACTCGGTCATGCCAGACAACGGATGGCGCAACCCGCCACGGTGCATGCCAGTGGAGTACAAGGTGGACTACGACACGTGGAAGGGCAAGGTGTCCTGCCATGTGGAGAGTTACCGCCGCTACTATGCAGATGCCAAACAGCACCTGCACAAGTGGACGAATGCGAGTGTTCCGTCATGGCTGACTGCTTGAAGCGCAAATGGTGGCAGTTCCACAAGGAAAACCCGCACGTGTATGAGTTGGTCGAGAAGTTCACATTCGACGTGATCAAGCGTGGATATGACAAATACTCGATCAACTCAATATTCGAGCGCATTCGGTGGCACACAGACATCGAGACGCAAGACATGGGCGAGTTCAAACTGTCCAACAATCACCGTGCCTACTACGCACGTTACTTCATGCACCTGCACCCAGAGCATGAGGGATTTTTCAGAACCAAAACAACGAGAGGAGAGCGTTATGACTGACGCAACCAAAGTAACCGACAAACTTGTGAAGACCAAACTTGCTGACTACAGCACCGAGCCAAAGCCCAAGCCAGTGCAGACGCCTGACTTGTTTGCGAGTGGAAGGCGGCAACCTTCCACCCGCAAGACGAAGACCTACTCACCAAAGCCTGTCACGTCTGCGGCAGACTATGCACGAAAGTTCCCTGCAATTCAAACGCCAAGTGCGTTGAGCAAGGCGAAGGTCGATCAGTTGTTGCTCGACTGTCGTGAATTGCCGACGCCAGACAAGCCGCAGAAAAACTACGCAGGTTACTCACGTGACGAGTGGGACAGACTGCTTGCGGTGGTAGCACGGTACACGGCTGACGTCTGCGAGGGTGCTGGCTTGCAGTACAAGGGCAACATGGCAGTGGAGCATTTCCGCAAGGGTCTGAGCATCTTGTTGCAAGAAAGTTTCATGCACCACGATCCGTATGACAAGCGCAACCGCTTCATCAGTGTGGACGGTCGCATCGACACAGACGAGCGCAAGCCATGAAGTATCGTGTCGAGGTTATTCAAACGAACGTGTTCTATCTGGAAGCCAAAGACCGCGAGGACGCAATCCGCGTGGCAACTGAGGACTACATTTGGGACGAGGATCAACGTGCGCCAGACAGTTATGGCGTGCATTTCCACGTGGAGGAAAACACATGAGTGATTTATTCAACACCGTGATGGCCGCTCTTGCGCAACCGCGCAAGGGCATCTCCATGTATCAGTCGCACAAGTATTCCGAGGCTTCACGCAGGATGTGTCAGCAAGGTTTGATTGGTACGCAGAAGTTCACCGTCTGCAACAGTTTGCTTGAGCATGCAGT
>Ga0070746_10001841_pt1 | contig 12562 bp, 24 predicted proteins | sample VirMetDEL_Mar_21_FD_77016 | JGI IMG/M metagenome (GOLD analysis project Ga0070746, IMG submission 77016) | Aqueous microbial communities from the Delaware River and Bay under freshwater to marine salinity gradient to study organic matter... | ecosystem: Environmental > Aquatic > Marine >... | reverse complement strand
TCCACTGACTACTATGTCTACGCAGGTGATGGGTACTGCTAATGTATTAGAAGCTGCTAGACATCATGGTGTAGAGAAGTTTATCTACTCTTCTACGTCTGCCTGCTATGGTAATAACAATCCTATTCCCAATAATGAAACAATGCGTGAGGATCCTCTCAACGCATATGCTATTGGTAAATTGTCTGGTGAACAACTAGTCAAGGCATATCATGGGTTGTATGGTATGAAGACAGTAGCATTTAGATATACCAATGTATATGGTGAACGTGCCCGTCACGTAGGAACATATGCTCCTGCTGTGAGTAAGTTCTTGAAGATGAGAGCAGAGGGTGATGCCTTGACTATCTTTGGTGATGGTAAGCAACGCCGTGACTTCATTCATGTATCTGATGTAGTCAATGCGAATGCTGTTATTAGTTTTGAAGAGCTTGATAACTGGGGTGAAGTATACAACATTGGTTATGGTCAGAACTGGAGCATTCAAGAGATTGCTGATTCTATTTCTGAAGAACAGATTCATCTCTCTGGTAGACCTGGTGAGATGAGAGAAACCCTTGCTGATATTGGTAAGGCAAAAGCAGAACTGACCTGGAAACCTAAAGTAAATATCTTAGATTGGATTAAGAAGCAACCATGATTGACCTGAGTGAAGCAACTTTCATCATTCCTATCAGAATTGAATCACCTGATAGACTTCGTAATGTAATCACAACGACAGCATTCCTTTTAGAGAACTTCAAGACTAACATCATCATCAAAGAAGTTGATAGTCAGAATGTTTGGACAAGGGATGCTGTTCCTATTCTCAAGGACATCTTGAGTGTTCCTCTTGATGTAAATGTGATATTTGAATTGAGTCATGAACCTCTGTTTCATAGGCAGAAAGTTCTGAATGAAATGATTTATGATTCAAAGACTGAGATTGTAGTCAACTATGACTGTGATGCTATCTTACCTATCGAATCATACAAAGAAGCGTATGATATGATTATGAATCGACAGGCAGATGTTGTCTATCCATATGGTCAAGGGCAGTATCAGTACAGAGTATTTGCTGATGATGATACTGTATCTAAGTTTCTAGAAACGTATGACTATCAGCATCTGATTGATAAGTCAAAGAGACATGACTCTGACTTTGGATGGGTACAGTTCTTCCGACGTGATGTATACATAGAGGGAGGCATGGAGAATGAAAACTTCAAAGCATATGCCCCAGAAGATAAAGAAAGATTTTACAGATACAATACCTTAGGTTATAGTGTAGGTAGGATCAACAGCGACATCTACCATCTGGAACATGCTAGGGGTGAAAACTCTTGGTTTAGTAATCCTCATATGCAATCCAATATGGCATTGTGGGATGTACTTAGTAAGATGAACAAAGATCAACTGAAAGAATATTATTCTAGACAACCCTATTTGAAAAAGTATAAATGAAAATTGCAGTTCTTGGTGCAGCAGGACAGATTGGTGCTTATCTAACAGAATATCTGGAGAAGAAAGGTCATACTGTTCATGCTATTGATAAGGTGATTGACCCTCATTGGCATGACCTTACTATGCCTAACAATGCTTATCTTACAGAGAAGATTATTGATTGTGACTTTGTATTCTTTCTTGCATTTGCTGTTGGTGGGTCTAGGTATCTGAAGAAGTATCAGCATACGTATGATTTCATCGCAGAGAATACAAAGATGATGGCACAAGTCTTTCAGGTGCTGAAAGATTTCAATAAGAAATTCATCTTTGCTTCATCTCAGATGAGTAATATGAGTTACTCTCCCTATGGTGTTACTAAAAGGATGGGTGAACTGTATACCAAAGCATTGAACGGACGTATCGTCAAGTTCTGGAATGTATATGGTGTAGAGAAAGATCCAGAGAAGTCACACGTTATTACTGACCTTATCCGTAAGGGGTTTGAAGAGACCAAAGTCACTATGTTGACTGATGGCACAGAAGAACGTCAATTCTTGTATGCAGAGGACTGCTGTGAGGCACTAGAGACCGTCATGGAATGCTATGATGACTTCAGTGTTGATGATCCATTGCACATCACATCCTTCCATTCAAATACAATCAAAGACATTGCTGCTATCATTCAGGGGCAGTTCCATATTCATGGAATGTATGATGTAGAGATTCTGCCTGGTGAAGGTAAGGATACTGTACAGATGGATAAGAAGAACCAAGCAGATACTTACATTACTAAGTGGTGGGTTCCAACTACTACTCCTGATGTAGGAATTAGAGAAGTATTCAATGAAATGAAAAAGGAGTATGTGAATGATTGACGATATTATTTCTACATGTATGACAGGTCAGAAAGATTCTGATCGTCACTTGATTACACTATTTGCTATTGCTCTTGCATCAAAGGGCAAGACCTATGTTGAACTTGGTGTAAGAGAAGGTAATACAACTAAACCACTCCTTGATGCTGCTACATTGAACTGCGGTGAACTATGGTCTGTTGATATTCAAGACCCTGTGTACACTCCACCACTGGCACATAACCATCACTTTCATAAGCAAGATGCGTTAGAATTCTTGAGCAAGTGGCCTGCTGATAAGAAAATGGATGTTGTCTTTGTAGACGACTGGCATTCTTATGAGCATGTAAAACAAGAACTTGATTATCTTGATAGATACGTTGGACCTGGTAGTGTGATTCTTCTACATGATTTGATGTATGGAAACACTGAACCTTTCTATCATTGTGACCTTGCAAATGCAGGAGCACAGTGGGATAATGGAGGACCATATCGTGCTGTGGCAGAACTCAATCCACAGTTCTGGGAATGGTCTACACTTCCTTGGAATAATGGTCTGACTATTCTACGGAAAAAATACAGCAACCGATACTTCACCCGATGATTACACTTGACTACCTTGGTAAGATGGGACAACTGGGCAACCAGATGTTTCAGTATGCTGCTCTAAAGGGCATTGCAAATCATAAGGGTTATGACTATGGTATCCCAAACCATAGTGAAGTCTTTGATGATGGTATTGGAAACAGACTTCGTATTGAACTATTTGAGTGTTTTGATCTAGATGTACCTACATTCAACGCAAGACAATCTCAGGTAGTGCAGGAGTCTGGGTTTGAATTTGATGAGAACTTATTCAATAACTGTCCAGACAGTGTAAGTCTTGCTGGTTATTTTCAGACTGATAGATACTTTGATCACATTGCTGATGAGATCAGAGAGGACTTCACCTTCAATAAATCTATCAGAGATGAGTGTAAACCAATTGTTGATGAGGTGCTAGATGAAAAACCTATTGCACTTCATATTCGTAGAGGAGATTTTCTAATCAACTCTGGTAATCATCACAACCTTGGTCTAGATTATTATGAAGAAGCATTGAGTAAGTTTGATTCGGACAGAGAGGTTGCTGTATTCAGTGATGATCCGTTCTGGGTTGCTAGTCAAGAACTATTCAAACCAGATAGATTCCTCCTGTCTGAAACAGGTAGGTCACACCATGATCTATACTTGATGACTCAGTGTAGTGACTTTATCATTGCTAACTCTACATTCTCCTGGTGGGGTGCTTGGTTAGCAAACAAAGGTAGAGTCATTGCTCCATCAACTTGGTTCGGACCTAACAACGCACACCTAAACATCAAAGATTTATACTGTAATCACTGGGAGATTTGTAATGGATAAGAACAAGTCAACATTCAAACTTAGAGGCATTGGTCCTATCTATTACTTGAACCTTGATGGGCAACCTGAGAGGCGTCAGTATATGGAGGAACAGTTCAAGTATTGGGAGATCGAAAACTACGAACGCATCTCTGCTTATGACGGTCGGGATTCTGACCTAAGCGAGATCATCAAGGGTCGATATCCTGATATGATGAGTGGAGGGGAGATTGGTTGCACCACTTCCCATCTGAAGGCACTCAAGCATTACCTTGAGACTTCTGATAGTCCTTATGCTATAATCATGGAGGATGATTGCAGTCTCGATAATGTGAAGTTCTGGAACTTTTCATGGCTTGACTTTTACGGCAACTTCCCTTATGATTGGGACTTGGTACAGATTTCAATCATTTGTACCGGAGACATTCACGTCAAACTACATCGTAGGTTCGTGAATGATTTCTCCACTGCCTGTTATGTAATCAACAGGCACTATGCAGAGAAGTTGGTAAGACTTCATTGCAGGGGTGATAAGTACAAACTGGACAACGGTGTCAAACCACGACCAGTTGCTGATGATCTCATCTACAACGCTGGTGTTTCCTATGCCATTCCCCTGCTATTGTATAGAACTGAGTTAGGTTCTAGTATTCATCCTGAGCATGTGGATGTATTTCACAAGAAGAACTATGAGGTCCAGTCAAATTACTGGTCAAACATGGGTGCTCAGGTTGACATTCGTGACTGGATGAACTATGATCCTTATCTGGGCAGGGTCACCGAACCCTCCCAAGTACCCCCACCGCCACCCACTTATGAGGCGGAAACCCCTAAAGGGTAGGTATACTAAATAATGAAGCAATTGGCACTGTGCCAGTTACGATAAGACGAATGCCCCAACTACTTGCACTAGTCTTTGTCATACACAGTCTCTTGTCGAGAGACTTATCATCTGCGGGTAACCATTCCGCAAGTAAACTAAGAGGTATCTAAAATGATCAAATCTGTATTCGCAGCTGGTGCTGCACTTTCCCTGTCCGCTGGCGCTGCTGTTGCTGGTCCCTACGTTAACGTCGAGACCAATGCAGGTTGGGTTGGCGATGACTACACCGCTGCAACGACAGACATCCATGTAGGCTACGAAGGTCCTATTGGTGAGTCTGCTTCCTACTACGTCCAAGCAGGTCCTGCAGTCGTCGCTGTTGACGGCGAAGACACCGAGACTCAATTCTCTGGTAAGGCAGGCGTTGGCGTCGAAGTTGCTGACGGTCTGGGCGTCTATGGTGAGGTCTCCTTCCTGACTGCTGACGACGATGATGACTTCGGTCTGGGTGGTAAGCTGGGCGTCAAGTACAGCTTCTGATAACCCTATCATAACTAAATCAGGACCTCCTAACGGGGGTCTTTTTTTGTGGTTAAAAATAAATTAAGTATCCCTATATACCAAGGTTTATCTAACAAACAGATGAAACTCAAAGCATTTTTCGTTGCTACATTGACTGCACCCGCTCTTATTGCTTGTGGTGCTGAGGAAAAGAAAGGTACATTCAAACTGAATGCAGCAGGTGCTACGTTCCCTGCTCCTCTTTATAATTCTTGGTTACAAGACTTTGCCAAGGAGACTGGTAATCAAGTAAACTATCAAGCAGTTGGTAGTGGTTCTGGTGTCCGTCAGTTCATTCGTGAAACTATTGACTTTGGTGCTAGTGATGGTGCTGTAAGTGATAAGAAGCAGAAGATTCCCATGATTCATGTTCCTATGACTGGTGGTGCTATCGTTCCTGCTTACAACTATCCTGGTTGTGATGCTGAAATGACTCAGACTGAACTTGCTGATGTATTCCTTGGTAAGATTGATGACTGGTCATACTTCGGTTGTGATCCAAAACGTATTCTGACTGTCCATCGTGCTGATGGTTCTGGTACTACCAAAGGTTTCACTAATTCCCTGTCTGCATTCTCTCCAGAGTGGAAGAAGACTGTGGGCACAGGTAAATCAGTGAAGTGGCCTGTTGGTGTTGGTGGTAAAGGTAACTCTGGTGTTGCTGCCACGATTAAGAATCAACCTGGTGCTATTGGTTATCTGAATTATGGTTATGTGAAAAATGATGGATTCCAACAGGTTTCTATTCAGAACAAGGCAGGTAAGTTTGTCAAGGCAAGTGCTGAGACTTCTGCTGCTGGTCTGAGTCAGATTGTTCTGGATGACCAACTGCGTGGTGCTGATGCTAACCCTGCTGGTGATAATGCCTATCCTATCGTTTCTCTGACCTGGATTCTGGCGTACCCTGAGTCCAAAGAAGGTGTGAAGGAGACGCTTCGCTACATGCTGAGTGAGGAATCCCAAGCAAAGTCTGATGCACTTGGGTATGTACCGCTACCAGAAAACCTACGACAGAAGGCACTTGCTGCTGTAGACAGTATCAAATGAGACATAGGACCCCTTGACGGGGTCCTTTTTTTACTATATAATATGTAAAGTTTCATAACAATAGGTAAATGACTGTAACAACGAACGAACTTGGGCAACAGAATCTGTTTGCCAAGGAACCTCAGATGTACATTGATAAGACCGAAGCAGAACGTTATGGCTATGAGACATATGCCGAGAGAGCAGAGAAGTTAAATGGACGCACTGCTATGCTTGGATTTGTTGCTGCTGTCGTCTCTTATGCTTTTAGTGGTAGTGTATTTTTCTTTGGAGCTTTCGGGTTCTGATGATTGAACTACTTACTTATTATGTGATTGTCTCCGTTGTATTCATCGGAGCACCGGGCGTATTCTTTTATATTGTATTCATGCCTGCCCTTCAGAACACGAAGGGTAGAATGGTTGGATACAAAGACCACAAAACATATGGTGATTCCTCAATCTATGAGAATACACCAGGCGACCAAACAAAATTTTATCTTACTTTAGGAGAACAGACATGAACGAAAGAGCAGAACGCATCAACGGTTGGGCAGCAATGATCGGTGTCATTGCAGCAATGGGTAGTTATGCAGTCAGTGGACAAATCATCCCTGGTATTTGGTGATGTTAGTCTTATCAATGACGCTGATGGGAGCATTCGTTTTGATGGCAGTGCTCACTGAGAGTAATGTTGATGATGATGATGACTTTGGTGGCGGGATGATGCAACCCGTTTACAATCCCAATTAAACATATATAAAGGAGGCTTGACGGTCTCCTTTTTGTATGTTAGTATCTGGGCTACCTTTATGAGGAATATGATTCTAAACACGATTAGTATTGGTTTGCTTGCAGCGATTCCTGTAGCGTCTGGAATCAACTGGTTGAATAATAAACCAGATGTAGTAGAGTCAGAACCAACACCACCTTCCCCTGTAGTTGAGATAGCAGTTGAACCTCCAAAGACATGGACCTGCCCTGACTGCACACCGGAAGAACAATACGTTCTCAAAGAGTTACAAAGTGGTACAAAAATCACAGATAGGAATGCCCTTGCAACGATCATGGGCAACATTAAACAGGAAAGTAAGTTTGTTGCCAATGTATGTGAGGGAGGTGCTAGAGTTCCTTACAGTGATTGCCATCGGGGTGGGTACGGACTTATTCAGTGGACCACTACGGGTCGTTATCTGGGGTTAGGTTACTTTGCTAACAAGTTTGGATGTGATCCTAGCACCCTTGAATGTCAGACTCGTTATATGATCAACGAAGATATCTTTCAAAAAGTTCTTCCTGATTTTGAAGGAAGTGGGCAGACAGTTGCACAATACATGGTTCCCGCTTATTATTGGTTAGGTTGGGGCATTCGCGGACCACGCGATACCTATGCTTACACCTACACAAAACAGATGGTACTTTCATGACTTATCCAGCACCCAAGTTTCTCAAAGATGATCCCTGGTTTGGACCAGCACACTATAGTGAGAAGCAACTCTCACTTATGCAGAAGCAAATGTATAAGGAAGAGATGGAAAAGAAATGTCTGTCATATACCGCGCCAGGTTGTGAAGGAAAGTTTGACACTATCCATGAATTGATGTATGCTGTGTCTACCATGTCGGGTAAGACAACATTGCAGTTGAATCCGATTGGTGGATCAGAAAACTTCCAAGGTGGTTCGGAGAACTTTCATGAGCGATGATTGGCGTTATAGTGACCAAAAGATGAAAACAAGACAACAGGCATTGACCATCTTGCTTTCAAAATATGGAGGTGAATTAGACAAGTCTAGGAAATCTAAATATACTTGTCAATCCATTTATGAGTGTGCTCACGACTGGGTCTCTCAGGGCAATGTAAGTTGCAATGGAATCACAAAATACTATGAGGCGTATTATGCAAAAGATTTTTAATCTGATGGCATTGTTCTCGTTCTTAGTATCAGGTGCTAGTCTTGCTGGTGCATGGTATCTCTATAAGAATGCAGATGTCATGATCGAAGAGGCAAGAGAGAAAGTAATTAAAGAAGTTGCTGAGGCACTACCAAAGATTGTAGAAGAAATGATGCCTGAGATGCCAGAAGTACCTGAAATTCCTTCTGCTACTGGCGGCGCTATTCCTTCTGCTACTGGACTGCCTTTCTGATGAAAAAAGTTATAATGAGTTTGCTGGCTGCAGCATCACTGTCTGTTCCAGCACTGGCTGATGACTCTAAGATCACCAAGGGTTACTATACCAATGATTCTATGGGGTGTATGTTACTTCGGGAATGCACCGATGGAGTCGCAGAGATCAATAATCTTTTGGATATTTCTAGTCAGTATCCCAATACTTCTAGTTTTACTCCCATTGCTACTGAGTTCAACATCATGCTTGTTTCCCTTAAGAGGATCGGAGTTAAAGTGTTTCTAGCAGATGAGAAGTATTTCCCTGTAGGACATCGTGGTGTATATCATACTGTAGGAAATAATTTCTTCCTTAACAAAGCATTCATGCATCGTCCTGGTGTATTGATGAGCGTGATGCGTCATGAAGGATGGCACGCTGCACAAGATTGTATGGCAGGGACAATTGATAATAGTTTGATTGCTATTATTATGCCTGAGGATAGTGTGCCTACGTTCTGGCGAGAGATGGTAGAACGCACTTATCCTAAGTCTGCTGTACCCTGGGAAGCAGAAGCAACCTGGGCGGGCAAGACTGAAGGCATGACTGCTGATGCTTTGAATGCTTGTGCTTCTGGTAGGATGTGGATAGAGTATGAACCCACTCCACTGACAAGAAAGTATCTTGTCGAGAATGGTTACATCAAATAAATAACAATGCCACGCTTCTTTCGTATGCAACCTGCCAAGAAAGAGGATGCCAAACAGAATAAGTTTGAATGGGCTGATGAAGGGGTATCTACCCTTGTGAGAGTTATTATATTGGGTTGGTCAGCAGCAATACTGACTCTTAATTATGTAACTGTCCCTGGTATACCTCAGAAAAATATCGATCCAACTTTTATTGCCTCCGTTTTTACGGGAACGTTAGCTACTTTCGGGGTTGTTCCCGCAAAGAAGAAAGACGAAGAGAACAAAAAAGAAGAAACCAAGAAAGAGTAATGATGAGTGTATCTAGAATCACATCTGCAAAAGAAGTCTGACGAATGTGCAGACATATGGAGAGAATGGTATACTTTGTTTCAAGCAAAGGATCCCAGAGCATCAGAAGTGAGAAAACGATGGTGTAAATGTGTTAACGAATTTGGTGAAATAATAAGTCAGGAAGTTATAACAAACCCTAGATACAATAAATTACCCAGCTAGATAGTGTAGTTACAGGAGATCCATGAAGTTTTTCTTTGGTCTTATCGCTACACTATTTTTTTGTGCCCCTGCCTGGGCAGTAGATGTGCAAATGGGTTCAGGTGGTAACTTAGTATTTGATCCAGCAGAGGTTACTATTTCCGCAGGAGAATCAGTTCATTTTGTAAACAACATGCTTCCTCCACATAATGTTGTTGTCGAAGATCATCCAGAACTTTCACACGAAGCACTTGCAATGATGCCTGGTGAAGAATTTGATGTTGCATTTTCTGAGGCAGGTGACTACACTTATTGGTGTGCCCCTCATAAGGGTGCTGGTATGATTGGAACTGTGCATGTAGAATAAATGCAAGAGGACGAAAAGAGAGAGTTCTACAAGTCATTGAGAGAACGTATCTATCAACTTAGAATGGCACACTTATTTGAAGAACCATGTCCATTATATGAACCTGATGAAGATGATGAACACTACTTATGAACTTATTATTACGAGCACATGATAATGTAAATGATCCTGTTTGGAGTGTAATTATCTCTATAATTATACTCCTTATAGGAGTTGCATATATCATCGTCTATATATTAGGCATAGACGGAGATTCTGATGGGAGCAATGACACCACCGAATCGGAAGAGTTGTTACAACTTCCGAGTGGTGGAGATCAACAGAGTCCTGGACGGGGACACGATTGATGTAACAATTGACCTTGGTTTTGATCTATACAAAAAAGAAAGAGTTAGAGTTGCTGGTGTAGATACTCCAGAAAAACGTACAAGAGACTTAGAGGAAAAGGCACTTGGATACGACGCAACCAACTGGCTCAAAGAGAAACTGGAAGGTGCTGTGGCTGGTGACGATGATCTTGTTATCCGTACTGAACTTGTTGGCGGTGTTGGGAAGTACGGTCGTCTTCTTGGGTGGTTATACATTGGGGACGGAGACCTGTCGCTCAATGAACAAATGATCACCGAAGGATATGCTTGGTCATATGATGGTGGCACCAAGCAAAAGAACTTTGAAGAACTTCGTGAGATTCGTAGAGCACACGGAACAATGGTATGAACAATTCACCGTTTAAGTGGGTAGTATTAAGTGTTGGTGGTGTGATTGCTGTAGCACACATTGGTGTGTTGGGGCATCTTTTAGATATGAATAAAAAGTATGCCGATCGCCCACAATATCCATCAATTAATCTTCCCACTGGTGAATATTCTTCTTATGATGTCGATGTGAATAGTGATGGTTATAGTATCAAATATAAAGCAAATGACCCTAGAGTTCTAACATCTGAGAGGTCTCTTGACCTTGATAAAGAAAAGAAAGGACTCTTTGGTGGAGGAACTGAGAAGCGAACAGAATGGAGACGTGATGAATATACTATCAACGGAACTAGAAACATCGGTGGAGGTGCCGATGAAGAGGGAAAGTTGAGTGCAAAAGACGTAGAGTGCATCAAGGCGGAAGGTGGAGCTCAAGCACAAGGTGCAATGGTGGGGACAAGTATCGCCGCTAGTGCTGCACCAATGCTTACGGGTATTCCTTATATTGGATGGTTAGCAGTTGGATGGGCAAGTCTTTTAGGTCAAAGAGCAGGTTCTTCACTTGGTTCTGAAATGTCATCAATCCTTAACGATTGTTGATGAGAGTTTGGTGAGAATTGGTAAATAGTATGATTGTATCTTACGGAACACTATGACTACATCAAGAAGAAGAAACTCAAGAAGAGATGATGGTACAGAGACTTTTGCGTTGTACGTAGCATTTCATTCCGCCTGGTCCGCATTTGTAAATTTATTCAAGGATGATTGATGGAGATACCAGAGATCAATACAGGACAAATTCGTATTAGGGAATTAGATATTCCAGACATATCAACATCAGTTGTACCAGAACCTAGGTATAGTATTCCAAGAACTCCACCTGTGACGGTGAATATTGGTGTTCCTGTTGTTGATATGCCTGGTTGTGTTGAGGCACACGAACAGAATTCTAATAAAGAGAAGAGTGGAATACTTTCTGAGGATGATCCTAAGGGAGTAAAGACTTATTGTGATGCCGCAACACCATCGTTTAGTCCGATTGATTATGATAAAGAAGAGTTAGAATTTCAGCAGGAAGCACCAGTTCCTCCTGTAAGATCCCCAGAAAAAGAAGGAAAAGAAGATACAACACCTGCTCCTGAGGTTCCAAAAACAAAAACCCCAGAGATACCAGTAACGACTGCAGTTATAGAGTGTCCAACAGAAGAACAGTTGCAGAAAGAACCTGTTGGATTTATTTTTGATAGTGGACGCAAAAAAATAACTGGTTACCGTTTAGAAGGCAACCAGTGTATACGTGAAGTAGAAGATATTCCTATCCCTGTTCAAATAATAAATGCTATCCCTCCTGCTTCAACTGTTACTACAACAGCATCTATTGCAGTGGTAGCAACAACTTCCGCACTGTTAGCAAAACCTTTTGCTGATATCCTTTTGAGGGTTGTGAAACCTGTGACTAAAAAGATTATCAAAAAGATTGCTTCAATCAGGGGGAAGGAAACAAAGGTTGAGTCCGTAGCGGAGCGCCGAGATGCTCAGCGCGACCGGGTGAATGCGATCCAGGCTCTAAGGAAGGCATTGAAGAAGTAGAAGTAGGAGCAGATGGAATAGTGTGTCTATGTGGTTTGATATAACTTACATCTCTCACCACTACATCAGCACATACAGAATAATATGGACTTTTGGGATGAAAACTGATACCCTTCTTCAAAAGTTCGCCACAGTTTTTGAGTCTAGCGATTTCAAAATCCAATCTCTTGTTAGCAGTCAATTGTTGTTGTAATGCAATCTGTGTTGCTACTGCTTCCTTACATTGGTCTTGCAAACTTTTATCTAATGGACGAGACCAGGTAGCAGAGAAACCTACAGATACACTGTAGTTATCTTTCTGTCCTGTTCTTGTTCTTTTACGGAAGAGAATTTTGCCGGGATTATCAATAATTCCATCCCCTATTTCATTACCCTCAGCATCAAAGGCACCGAAGTTATCACTGATATCATATACGGGGTCCATATAATAAGGTTCCCAAGGTTTTTGAATTGATCCTGCACCCGTTACATATGGAGTAAAGTTGAGAGTGGGACCCTGACATTGAATCCCTCCTCCATATGTGTTAGTAATATAAGGACCTTGTA
>Ga0070746_10001839_pt1 | contig 12582 bp, 19 predicted proteins | sample VirMetDEL_Mar_21_FD_77016 | JGI IMG/M metagenome (GOLD analysis project Ga0070746, IMG submission 77016) | Aqueous microbial communities from the Delaware River and Bay under freshwater to marine salinity gradient to study organic matter... | ecosystem: Environmental > Aquatic > Marine >... | reverse complement strand
AGCTTCTCAGCCAGCTCGTGGCGGTTCTTCGCATCCCAGCACGGGTTATGCGTAGTGTGCAGGACGCGCTTGCCGCCCTTGGCTTTTTTCGTGCCGTCGACGTCGATAACGTAAGTCTCGTAATTCGCGAAAAGCACCGCGTCGCTCCACTCCTTCACCGCGCTCGCCGCTACTTTGTGCAGCTTCAGCTCGTAGCGGTCATAGGCGCCGGCTTCGTCCGGTTGCTCAAATTTCCGCAGGTGCGAATGCGCCAGGAGCACTACATTACAGCGCGCGGCCACGATGATGTCATCGAGTGCCTTGAGCAGCACGGCCAGGTTCTCAGCCGCGTAGCGGTAGCCCTTGCCATACCCGAAATCTTCGATTCCGCTTTTGCCGGCCTTTGCGCATGTGTGCTGATGGCAAAGGCTTTCGGCCGCGTCGATGGTGTCGATTACCAGGGTGCCGAATTCGCCGGGCGTTGCGCTCGCGATGGCGCTGAATGCGTGCACCGCATCGAGCAGCGCGGCCCAGCTATCGACGCCCGCGCGTCGCACGTTCAGATGCGCTGTGCCGTCTTCGACGTCGAGGAACAGCGGCGCCGGGAACTGAGCCGCCAGCGTGCTTTTACCGATGCCTTCAGGCCCGTAAATGGTGATGCGCTGGCAACGCTCTGTTTTGCCGGTGGTGATGTTCATTTCATCGCCTCCCTTAGTTGTAGTCTGATGATAGGTTAGTTGTAGTCGTTGCGCAACTCGCTGGCTGTCAAGACGTCGCCGTAGAGCGCGAGCATATTGCGCGCCGCCCGATAGCGGTCTTCGTTGGCGAACTGGTTCGCCTCGGCCTTGCCGGTTGCGAGCAACTCGCGGGTTAATGCTATTTCGTGCTTCATGCGCGGGCCTTGGTCTTGTATTGCCGCGCGCTCTTTGTCGTGCCGGCGTAGCGGCGCCGGTCGATTTTCAGCGTCTCCTCATCGATGTCGATGCCGGCCTTCGTCAGGTCTTTGCGCACTTTGTTAATGGCCCGGCCGATGTGCTTAGTGCTCAGGTTTGTCTTGCCGGCCTTCTGCCGGTATTTATGCGCCAGCAAATGCACCATCTCGCCGCGCTCTTTCCACGTCGGGCCGGTTTCGGCCTCAGGCTCGTCTTCCAGCTCCGCGACTAACTCGCCGAGATCGTCGAAAAAGCCCGGCACGTAGTTGTCGGGCCTGCCGCCGTACCAGGTCGGCAGGTGCGGCATGACTGGCTCGCCTTTGCCGGCTGCTAGGCAATGCGGGCACCAGTTGCGGCGCAACTGGTCGTGCGGCGGTAGCCCGCCCCAGCGCTTGCCGCAACTGGTGCAGGCGACATACGCGCAGGCGTCATCGCTGTGCGTGCCGAGTTGGCTATATACGAAAGCGGCGCACTCGGCTCGTAATCTTGGATCGTGATTCACCGCCACTTCTCCTTTTTGATGGTGTCCCGCACGTGGTCGGCCGCATAGCATACGGCGGCGCCGATGCCGACGAGCATGATGATAACCACCGGGATGAGCAGCAGAATTTGCAGCACCGCGACGATCATTTGGAGTTCATCGTTTGGGCGATGAGCGTGGCCAGGCGCGCCACCGATTCCGGCACGGTGGCACCTTCGCGCTCATAGCCTTCGTAGGTGCGGGCGCTGATGCCGAGCTTTTCAGCAAAGCGGCGTTGCGTCCATCCGTTGCCTCCAGACGATGGCCGGCCGACGCCGGCCGACTCGTCACGCGCCGGCAGCTTGTGCCGCAATTTTTTGAGCTGTGCGGGTGTCATCGTTTACTCCTTGTTGGAAACAGCAGGCGGGTCGGCCCAGGTGTCGCGCGGGCTAGCTCGCTATCTTCGGACGAGCCTCGCCGCAAGAGCCGCCCGCCTGCCGTGAGTTGTAGTTATTCCGCGTAGGTCGCCCACGCGATTGCGATTGATAGGAAGATTGGCGCGGCCATGAGGACGCATCCCGTGTAGTAGCTTGCTTCGGTGATCATTTCGTTCCTCCTTGTTCCTGAGTTCCATAACCATCGGCTTCTGCCGACGAGCGGCAGAGCCGGTCGTTAGCGAGGAGCGGTCCGAAGACCGTTCAGGTTTTTGTTTAGCGGGCCAAAACTTTCTTAGCCCAGCGAATGGCCCCGGCCTCGGTCTTGTGATTCGCGCTAGTCGGCGTGGCTATCGCGCCGTGATTCACATACAGGCGGCTTTCCCACTGGCCGGCCGCGTTCTGGTTCGTGCTGATAACAACTCGGCTTGCTGCCTTGGTTTCAATCGTCTTCATTCGGTGCCTCCTTGTTTGTTTGCGTGCATAAACTACGGCCGCTGCGTACTAATGCAAACGCAAAAAGCTGATTTCTGAAAATTTGCAATAATCGAATTCCCTTCGTTCGCATCGGCCGAGCAATTCGATACCGTCGATGCAGAGGTGAGCGCATGAGCACCCTCTCAACCCCGCCCACAGGGCAAGAAAAAGGCCCCGCCGCCGGCAAGCAACAAGGGCCCATCAGTCAGAATAACAATACCTCAATGGCTGCTTTCGGTCAAGGCCGAATTTCTCAACTACCGAATTTCGGCGGCGTCGGCCAGGTATCCGGCCATCTTGTGCGCCGCGATGCCTACGCGCGAACATGGCCACGCCATCGGCTCGCCCGCGTGAACGTAGCGGGGCCACGGCGTCAGCCTCGATAGCGCGCCCGGCAGCCACGGCACCGGGTCGCCTCGATGATACGCACGCACGTGCGTACCATCTAGTGCGCGTAACGCGCGCGCGAAGCGGCGGCAACCGGCACGCGGTTGCCCAAATGTAATCGTGCTGATCTTGCGGTCGCCGACGCCGTAACGGGTCGGCATCATAACGGCCAATATCTGCGCGATCATGCCGCCCAGGCTATGCCCGGTGAATATCACGTCATCCCATGGGCGGGCGCGTAATTGCGTGGCAATGGTGCCGGCCACCGACATCGCGCACGAATAGCCGCCGGCATGGATTCGCGCCTTGTCGCCATCCGCGACCGTAAACTTGCGCCGGGTCGCGCGTATGTCCGTATAGACATCGCGCAGGCTCGTTGTACCTCTCACGGCTATCCAGGTCTTGCCCGGCTCGCAGATCATCGCAAACTCCGTATCAGTGCCGGCGTCATCGTGCCACGCGAGGAAATCCATGCCGAGCGCTCGCGCCCCGTGCGCTACTGCGTCGCGATCATGCGCGATACATTCGGCCTCACCGTGAGCGACTGCTGCCGGATAGACGAGCGTGGATAGTTGCGCCGCGCGAAAGATCATTGCAGCACGCCCAGAACGTGCGGAATCCAGGAAAGCGCCGATAGCGCCATGACGATGCCGACCGCGAGCCACACGCGCTTTTCCAGGTCGCGCACGCGGTGCTCGTGGTCGCGCAAGTCGCGCTCTATCGCTTCAAGGCTTCGCGCAATTTGCAGCAGACGCTCGCGCACCATTCCTCGAAATTCGTCCTCAGGTGGCATTCGTTAGCCCTCTTCTTTTTCAGGCGGTCGGTAACGATCTCGATGCGATCGAGCGCGGCGATAGTCTCCGTGCGCCATGCCTGCTCGTTCATTCTGCTGCGACGGTGATGGGCGTGCCATCAGCGCCGAGCGTGACCGCCAGGAGCACGCCGTCAGCATTGCGGCGAATCTTGGCGATGGTGCCGGCGTTGCTGCTTTCGATGCTTACGAATTTCCAGGTGCCCGCGCCGAGCGCGGCGTCGACAGCAATTTTCGCGGCCTCGAATGGCGTCGGATCGATTGCCGGCGCGGTATAGTTGCGCACGTCGGTGGTTACCAGGTGCGCGCTTTCGTCACCTTGTCCGAGATCGTACACCAGCACCAGAACATAGGTGAGCTTCTGCGATCCGCTGGCGTCGGTGGTCACGGTGACGGGTAGCCGGCCCTCGGTGAGCGCGCGCTGGCCTGTTGCGTCGTTCACGGCGATGGTGTTGCCGACCGCGCTAAATGCGCCGGTAGCGGTGACGGTGCCGCTAGAGACAAGGCGTGCGGCTAGGTCGTTAAGGGTTTCAGCACCGGCAACGGTGGCGAATGTGATGGCGATGGCGATGGCGAGTTGCTTCATTATTGCGTTTCCTCGGTTCCGATTGTATAGAAAGAAGTGGGCGTATTCTGGTTGACGTATTCGGCCCCGATCCAAGCGCTCGAGAGCTCGGTATCATGTAGCCTGATCTCGTCGAGCGTGCCGTCAGCGTAGCCGCTGCCGTCTTCGCGTCGGAAAAGGTATAGCGGATACAGCGCCCAACTGTGCGAACTGCCGACGCTGGCGCTATCGACTTCCACGTTGTTCACGATCAATCGGCCGGTGCTGCCGTTGCTTTTTGCCACTACGTGGTACCAGGTGCCGGTTGACATCGATGAGGTCGGATAAGTGATGTTCGTCCAAGCGGCGCCTGAGCCCCCGTAGCCCGCGCGCAAATTGCTTGACCATATCCAAAGGCTTATCCCGCCGGTGGTCGAGTTCATTTGATTGCCGTAGTACGTGTCGCTCGCGAAAGTATCGGCTTTCAGCCACATGCTCAGGGTGAAGCTGCCGTCAGGCTTCAGGTAGCTCGCCGCCTCGGACTGCGGTGCCGCGTAGTACTCATTCGAGCCGTCAGCAATCACGGCCTTGCCGACCTTGCCCGCGACGCTATCGCCGCTCTCAAAGTTGTTCGCGTCCAGGTTCGTGTTGCCGTCGCTGCGGCTGCTGTTGATCTGCTCGGCGTTCGCCGCCGTCGATAGGTGGTAAACGTGCATGTACCCGGCACCAGACGCGCCGAAGACGTTCTCGGGCGTAGCGTATGCCGTCGCGCTCCCGTATCCGTAATAGAGATAAAACACCGTATCGGTGGTGCTGTCTATTGATGGCAAGCTAACGTGTAGTTCTCCGGTGCTGCTGCCGGTGTCGATCGTGACTAGCTCCACGTCGAGCTCGGTGGTGTGATCGTCAGAACTGGCGCGAATGTCGTCGCCATCGGCCTGCACGGTGCTAAAGAACGACGCCGGCAGGTCGTCAAGGCGAACGAAGACCGGGAAGTCGGTGAGCGTGCTGCTCACTTGCGTCGCGTCAATCGTCACCGCTATGCGCTTGCTGTAATTGGTGTCTAGCCATGCACCGGCGCCGGCACGGAAGGCACCGCGCCGATGTTGCAGCACCGGGCCGGCTATCGCGCCCGCGCAGGCCAAAAAGATCGCTAGTGCGCGCATGATTACCACGCCGCCGGCTCGGTGGTGGACTCGGAATATTGCAGCATCACGCCGAGAAACTTGGCATCGACTGCGAGCGTGTCGCCGGCATCGTTGGCGACGCGCTTGAGCTGAATAAATATAAGGTCGCCGATGGCGGGCGAGCCGTCGACGGTAATGGATGGCGTCGCGTCGCTAATATGCACGTCACCGACGCTCAGAACTGTATCGGTGACGGTCTGCGCGGTGCTGATCGAATGGTCGATTACGTCGTGATTGCCGACCGCCTCGAGCCCGACCGACCACACTACGTCATTCGCGCCGGTGGCTAGGCAATCCCAGTAAACTTTAGCCTTTACGGTGCCGTAGTTCCATTCGTCGGGCAATACGAAATTAGCCCAGGCGCTTTCGATGGTGCTCGCGTCGTAGTTTAGGTGATCGAACATGACGGCGTTACTGGCGGTTTCGCTGGTCAGCGCCTCGGCGCCGTTGGTTTCGTTCGGGATAAAGGCGCCCGCTCCGATCCATAGGTTGCGATACACGCCGGTGGTCGCCGGCGCGAGCGCTACGATAGCCTGTTTCACGCGCTCAGGTGTCCAGCTATATTCGGTGGTGCTTGTGCCCGCCTCGGCTATCCCTTGCGTCACCGTCGTCCAGTTTACTTGTGCGCCGTCGGCGACGTTCAGCACGGTGAGCGCTTGCGCCTTTGTCATCGCGCCCACATTGCCGCCGGCCGGCCGGCCGACGAATTGCGAGTCTGCAATGGTGGTTGCTACGGGCGTATCGTCGGTGACCGCTACCAGCACGGTCTGCGCGTCGTAGGTCGTGTCTTTCAGGGCGTCGGCGTCTAGTTGGCTTACGTCGATGCCGTCGACCGTGCCGCTCAGGCTAATATTGCCGACGCTGCCCAGGTTGCCGCTATCATCGATAGTTACCGCGCTGGTCTGTATGATTTTGCCGGTGGTCGAATCGAAGCGCGCAACCTGGTTATCAACGCTCGAGCTCGGCCCGACGACATCACCGGCGCCGGTAGGCGTCGCCCATGCCGGGTTAGCCCCGGTGCCGTTGGTCTTCAAAAACTCGCCGCTTGTGCCAGCACCGAGCGCAACCCAATTCGTGCCGTTGTAGTAAAGCACGTCGCCTTGCGCCGGTGTCGTAAAATTGAACGCCCCGATGTCGGTGCCGTTCACCTTCGTGGTGCCGGTGAAATCGACGTTCTGCGTGATGGTTCCGGTGGCGTCTTTCGTGCGCTGCACGGGTTCGTATTGCGCGGCAAAAGTTGCGATCGCGGCCAAAAAGAGTGCGGCTTTTTTCATGTTTTAGCTCAGGTTAGTTGTGCTGATGTTTAGGTAGCGCCAATCCGTCGCGGAGTCGGCAATTAGGGCTATCGCGTCGCCGGCATTTTCAAGGGTGATCGATTCGCTCGAACTGCCGTTGATCGTGCCGGCAGTCGTTGCGGATATTGTCACTGCGTTGGTCGCATCGATGGCGAAGAATGTCGCGGCCGCGCCGGCCACCGGCGCCGGTAGTTTGACGGTAACGGATACGCTGCTGGCGTCGATCTCATAAAATTGCGTGCCGCCGGCTGCGATGACCGGTGCCGGCGCTGATAGCGTCATAATTCTATTTTTCGTGCTCTGCGATGTCATCTGATGATCGTGTCGAAATTGAGATTCAGCCAAGTTGCGGCGGCATTGCTGCGAATGATGATGGCATCGTCGGCCGCGTCGAGCGTGATCGTTGTCGTGTTTTTGATCGTGCCGCTGATCGTCACCGAGTTGCTGCCGTTGTCGTTTTTAACGTGCGCTATCTCGCCAGCCTGCCCGCTCGGCAGGGCGACGGTCACGTCTGCCGCTGTCGTGTCGCACAAGTAGTAGGCGGTTCCTGCGTGCGAATCTATCGCGCTTGCGGTCGCCCATACGGCGGCGCCGGCGGCGACGCTGGTGGCCTTATAAAGTTGCGATCCGGTAGAATGCCAAATGTAGTCGCCGACCGCATAGCCCGCCGCGCTGTCGTCGCTGGTGCCTGGCGCGGTCGTCTTCGCAACGACTTGATAAATTGAGCCGGCAACGTCTTCGCTCGATGGCGTCGTAGTGCCGGCACCGGATAGCCCGAAGATTGCGATATACTGCACCAGGGTGATCTGCTCTGTGCTTGCTGTGATCTCGGCGTAAATAACGCAATCCTTGTTTCCAAGCGCGGCCGGCACGGCGCCGGCGTCGACATCGAAGTCGACGGTATCATATTCGGCGGCTGCGCTCTGCGTGACGGTGCCGGCTGCGTCTATCGTGTAGGGGTCGCTCTCACTGTCGCGCTCTTTGATATACAGCTTGGCGGTAGCGCTCGCCCCGAAGTCGTGCTTGACGTCGGCGTCATAGTCGTCGTATACGTGCAGCGAAAGTGCGAAGGAGTCGCCGGCTACTTGATCGCGAATTATTGTTTCTTTGCCTGCAATGACCGGCACGCGACTACTCGCGGAGTCGATGAAAAAGGAGCGACTGAGGTCGCATACTATCTGATAGTTATTCTTGGCCATTTGCCCCGCCTATGTTGCGCGCGGTACTATATACCGCGCGGGCTTGATGTTATACGTTGTCAATCTACAAATTGAAATCCATTAGTAGCGTCCTGATCCCACTTAGCCACGCCCGCGAGGCTTGCCCCATCGAACAACGACCATCCGCGCGCCACGGGAGTTCCGAATGTGGGCGTTGCAGCCGGCCAGGGCGGCACGGTTGCGGCCCCCACGAATGGCGACCATGAATAGGCATAGCCGCCTGGGCTTTTTGTCGATGTGACGGTGCCTATGTCATTCCACTTCTGGAAGTAGCTGAGGTCGCCTAATAGATCGCCTTCGACATCGCTGGGGTCGACGCCGGTGATGACCGGCTTGTCAGGATAACAATAGAAATCGACGTCGCATTCAAACTCACGGCTCACGCCGACGCGAAAGGTATTTTTCACCGACCTAAGAGTTGCGTCAAACTTGTCAGGCGACTCAGCCGATTGAATGCCGAGGCTGTATCGCTGCGCGGCGTAATTGCTGCCAGGTGCGCCGAAACTGGTGTAATCTGTGGCCGCTGCGGTCTTGGCCGCGCTCCAGTTCGCTTCGTCGGCCCATTCCCCTTGTGATAAATCGCCCCCAACCGGCGGCGAAGTAAATGGCGCACCACCCCAAGGCTGCTGCGGCGCGCTTGCGAGTGTCCATCTAAGCTGATTCAGCACGAGATACTGCTGACGAACCCACGCGCCATCGAGCGGCGAGCCTGATGCCGGTACAATTTCGGTTTCGCCCAGGTAGGTGAATAGATCGGCCTTTGTCCAGACCTTCGGCCCGTCATCGCTGTTGTCCCAATTCGCCTCGTCGTGGTGGTCGACGAAGCCAGGTATACACTTGTCGCGCAGGAAATGGTAGAGCAGGGCGAAGGACTTCGTAGTCGACCCGATCGCTGGTTGCCAGTGTACCTCGATCGGGTCAGGGTCGTTATTCGCAATGCGGGTCGCTGCCATCTTCTCGACCAGGGCCAGCCGCAGCGACTCGACTACGCTCAAATCAAGCCCCCAGTTAAACGGGTCAGCCGTCCAGGGGATCCCGTGCGACGTCCACGATGTTGGCACGGTGTAGGACATCAAGCATCTAGCCAGACCGGCGGCTGGCCTTCCCAGTGGTCGCGCTTCTTGATGGCCAGTACGGCGGTCCCGGCGGCGAAGGTGAACCCGGCCGCATACTGCGGGATGAAAATTGTCGTGGAAGTGCCCGATTGTGCAACGCCCACGTCATCATACCGCCCGTCCTCATAGACGGTGCAATTGTACTGCTGGTCGCTGATTTTGCTCCCCAGGGTTGCGAAGGCGACTTTCTGGTGGCGCGGCCGGCGGTAGTGCAACCGGCCGGTGAATGATTTCAGCCAAACGAGGTCGCCGCTGACGTCTGTCTTGATCTCGCCGAGCTGTAGCGGTTCGTCTTCGTCCCAATCTAAATATGAGTCATTGCGCAGGCCCATCACTGGGGTCGCGCTGCCCTCGACCACGCCGAATTGTACGATGTCCTCGGTGCCCGCTAGAATAGATAGCTTCACGCTCCCATATGCTGTATCCTCATCGGCCGAGTCAATGTCACCGCGCCCCAGGTTGAAGCAATACAATTCGCTCGTTCCTGAGCGCCAATGCAGAACGGTAGGATTCGCCGGGTTGTGCGGGGTCAGGTTTACGTGAGGCTTTTTCAGATCTGATTCGATCGTGTAAGTCCCTGCCGTCGCGTGCGACTGATGCAGCTTCACGCGGGCGATAGCCTGGAAGGTGCCGTCGTATAACGTCTTGTCGGTGGCGCTCACCTCAATCGCCTCGTCACTGCCGCTGTCGTATTCGACGAAAAAGTGAAGATGAGCAGCACCAAAGCCCCAGATGTACCCTAGCGGGTCTGATTTCCATTTCGCCGGGGTCGGGAATGCGTCGGTTAGGCCGGCGTCATACTTAAAGCCTATATAAACAGTCGCCTCGTGCCCGTCGGTAGGGTGATCGTTGAACCCCCAGGATTTAGTATCTGCCACGCCTTGCGTTATGCTCTTGTCATCGGGGTAAAAGGGATTCTGCTGCGATGTCCATCGCAATCCTTCTACCTTGATCGTCCATTGCCCGTACAATCCGGCATCAGGGTCATAAGTGACTGTCAAGACATCAGGGTCAGTCGCCGAGATTTGCCGATGTTGCAAGTGCAGCCCGGCGCCGGTGCTCACCAGTTCGTGATCGGCGTCGGTGGTGATCGTCGTGCGCCGGCTCAATTCTTTCAGCAGCGCGTCGTCGCTCCATCCGCCCAGGTCGCGCGCCAGGTCGCCGCTGTAGTCGTCTTGCGGTGCGGTGTTCATTCAGCGGCCCATTCAGAAGTTTGCGTGAGGCTAACGGTGATCGTGCTGGTGCCGTCGCCGTGGTCTTGACAATTCCAGTTATCAACGCGCAGCCCTTTTAGGTAAAACGGCTGGCCCTCGGCTATTGATGAGTCGATGACGTCATAGCCCTCGACCGTCGTTTCGGTCGATGGCGGGTTAGTGCTGCCCAAATGGACGCCTATGCCGCTTGACATCGCGGTAAAAAAAGCCTGATCGCGCATGTATTGATATTGCGCGCTTAGAGTCAATCCATCAGAGCGCACGCGCGCGCTCATCACTGCGTGCATCGTGCGCATCTGCTCGTATTCGTCGGTCTTGCCGGTAATGACGCGGCGTTGTATGCGAACGCCGCAACTCCGGCGAATCCATTTGGCATCTTCGAGGGTGCGAAAGTTCGCATAATCGATCGGCAACTCTGGATGTTTAGGGACGGCCATTAGTACGCAACTCCCGGTTTTGCTGCTGGCATTTTCTCGTCAATTGAAAGCAGCGAAGAGGCGATGCCCTGGAATATCTGCGCCGGCGCCGTCATTAGGTCTAGCATAGCCGGGGCTTGCTCGAGCAATGCCGGCGCCAACTGTGATCCAATGGTCGCAAACTCGCGCTCCTGGGCCGCTTTTCCTGTAGCTTGCTCGCCTACCTCCGCACCCATCAATTCGCTCACCGCTTGCGCGGCGGCGCCGATTGAGTCGGCGGCTATCTGCACCTTGCTTATCACAGCTTCGCTCTGCAATATGTCCAGGCTCATCGTGGCCAAATCTTTGAACATGTCGGCGATACTCTGCAATCCAGGCAATACGCGCTCGAATGCGCCGGACGTGGCGAACTCGTTGAATTGATCGGCCAGCGGCCCGAATGAGTTAGCGACTGCCTGGAATGATAGCGCCTTGACTCCGAATTTCATGCGCTCGATTGAGTCGTTGAACTCTTCGGCGGCGTCGATCTGGTCGTCGCTCATGAACATGCCGAGCTTATCGCGCTCGCGCATTAAATCTTTAAACCCCTTAGCGCCCTTTTCGATCATCGGCAGGAGCGCCGTACCTGATCGGCCGAATAAATCCTCAGCCAGCGCGGCCCGCGTGCTCGCGTCTTCGACGCCGGCGAGCGCGCCCATTAATGTCTCGAACTGCTTGTCGGGCGTCTGTCCCTTGACGTCTTCGAGGGTTAGCCCCAGGCGCTCGAATGCCCGTTTCGGGGTGCTTAGGCCGTTTTCTAGATCCAGCAGCGTGCCGCTCATGCGCCGCGTTGCTTTTTCGACGCTGCCGATGTCAGCACCGGCGAGCTTGCTGGCAAGTTGCAAGCGCTGGATCGCTTGCGTTGATAGCCCGGTGCGCGCGGCCATCTTGCCGACTTCATCGCCGGCGTTCGCTGCGCCCTTTACGGTGCTCGCCCAAATTTTCGCCATGGCGACGCCGGCGGCAGCGGCAGCAGCACCAGCGGCAGCGGCGCCGGCAGCTACGCCTTTGATACCTACGTTCACTTGACCGAGCGACCGAAAAAACTGCTTGGTCTTCGATTTGAACTCTACGGTTAGGCCAGTTTTCGCTGCCATTTCTTCTTATACCTGCTGAATATTTCGATGCGCTTGGCGCTCTTGCTGGTAATTTTTGGCTTGCCGCGCGCGCCGTTTAGTTGCCCCCAGGAGTCTACCATAAGCGCGAGCGCTCCCATGCCTATCTGGTCGACTTGCGCCGGCGTCATGTGTAGGCTCGTCGCCGCGAATGCGTAGACATCGGCTAACCATTCGTCGTTGCACCGTCGCAGTTTTTTTTTATGCTCACCGGCGCCGAGGCTTGCAGCACTTCGATCACGATGTCAGCGATCTCCTGAATGCCCGCGTCGAACTGATCGGCCCAAGCGTAGGCGCCCTCGATGGCTTCGGCTTCGGCCGATTCTGCGAGCTCCATTGCGCGCGCATCGGTTGCCCGGCGTTGCCGTGCCGGCAGCGATAGGTAAGGCTTGATAGCGTCGCGCCCCTCGCAGATTATTCGCAGGGCCAGCACCAGGTCAGCATCGACGATGCTCTCGAAGTCGCCGCCTGGTGCCATCGGTGAGCGCGCAATGTCTAGCCAGCGCCATACACGCGGCCCAGGTGGGTCGATATGCAGCCCGCAGAACTCCCAGCCCGAGAATACCGCGCCGCCGCCGTCGGATTGCTCCGGCTCGGCGGCGAGCGCGGCCATCTCGGCGCGAAAGCCGGGATCAGCCTGCATGGCGTCTATGAGGCGCTTTTGCTCGTCGGGCGACATCATTAGCCGAGGTTCTTGTAGCTGTGCGCCTTGATCGAAAAGGTGCCTACCGCATCGTTGCTTTCACCGTACGAAACTTCATCGACGACGTAGTTGCGGCCGTCGAATGCGATCACGTCGGCAACTTGGGGCGCAGCGCCATCGGTTTCGCCTTCGATTTCGAGTTCATACTTGATTTCGGTATAGGACTCGGCATCAACTTCGCCGTCCTCATCGTGGCCGATCACGTTCTTGCCCGTTTGAGTCAGATTCCAGCTCGACACAGTGCCGAAAGCGGT
>Ga0070746_10001836_pt1 | contig 12595 bp, 18 predicted proteins | sample VirMetDEL_Mar_21_FD_77016 | JGI IMG/M metagenome (GOLD analysis project Ga0070746, IMG submission 77016) | Aqueous microbial communities from the Delaware River and Bay under freshwater to marine salinity gradient to study organic matter... | ecosystem: Environmental > Aquatic > Marine >... | reverse complement strand
ATTCATTAAATTATTTGGCTTAATGTGTGGCCGCTTACTTTTAAAAAACGTCTTGACTCTTGGGTACAGATGCGAGAGTCGGCTTCTAACTTACCGCTGGATGATAGTTTATCGTTAATCAATGATTGGTGGTTTCAAGCACCATGGCGACCTTATTATTTACACTGGGACGATCGTGAAAATTGGCCAGATCCCTGGGAACTTTTAGACGATAATGTGTATTGTAGTCTTGCAAGAGCACTAGGAATCATGTATACTATTGCAATAATAGATCATAATGATATCACGGATGCTCAATTAATACAAAACGAAAATGACAATTTAGTCCTGGTCAACAAAAGAAAATATATACTTAATTACGAAGATGGAGAAGTTGTAAATAACAATCCAAATGTTGGAAATATCAAAAAAGAGTTAGAATTAGAAGAACTCAAATTAACCTTAAAATGAGATAGTAAATGGCAGAGATAACAGTTGTAAAACGCAGCGGAAAAAAGGTTCCATTGGATGTTGAAAAATGGCAAACCCAAGTTGCAAAAGTCTGTGGCGGGATCGCAGATGTAAGTCAATCGATGATTGAAATAAATGCCCAAGTTAACTTCTATGATGGCATTAGCACAAGAGAAATTGATGGGATCACGTTACGTGCTATTGTTGATCTTATTGATGTAGAATCTAATCCTGAAGTAGGGCATACCAATTATCAATACGTAGCTGGCAAACAAAGATTAAGTATGTTGCGTAAAGATGTATATGGACAATACACACCTCCTCGATTGTATGATATTGTAAAACGTAACGTTGCTGCTGGTTTTTACACTCCTGAACTTCTCGAATGGTACACTGAAGAAGAATGGGACAAGATAGAACAATTTATTGACCATTCAAAGGATGAAAATTATTCATATGCTGCCATTGAACAATTAATTGAAAAATACTTGGTTCGTAACCGCTCTACGAAGGAGATTTATGAAACACCACAAATCAGATATGCTGTCGCCGCAGCAACAGTATTTCACATGGAGAACCCGGGACCAGCGAGATTGCGTTTCGTCAAAGAATACTACAACGCTTCGAGCGATGGGCTCTTTACTCTTGCTACTCCTGTGCTTGCCGGCCTGGGCACTCCTACTAAGCAGTTTAGTAGCTGTGTCCTTATTAGGAGTGACGATGATCTTGATTCAATCTTTGCTTCAGGGGAAATGATGGCAAAGTATGCTAGCAAACGTGCTGGCATTGGGTTAGAAATTGGAAGACTACGTCCACTGGGATCGCCTATTAGGGGCGGAGAAATTATGCACACAGGCATGTTACCATTCCTTAAAAAATGGTTTGGAGACTTGCGTAGTTGTAGTCAAGGCGGTATTCGTAATGCTAGTGCTACAGTTTTTTATCCAATTTGGCACTATCAATTTGATGATTTAATTGTATTAAAAAACAATCAAGGTACTGAAGAAACTCGTGTACGCCACTTGGATTATGGGATTGTACTAAATGCATTTTTCTGGCGCCGTTTTAAAGAACAAGGAAATATTACGTTCTTTGATCCAAACGAAGTCCCAGACTTGTACGAAGCATTTTATGCTGATTCAGAAAAGTTTGAAGCCTTGTATGTAAAATATGAAAAACGCAGTGACTTACGTAAAAAAGTAATAAGTGCTGAAGAAGTTTTCAAAGGCGGTGTTCTTAAAGAGAGAACAGATACCGGCAGAATATATCTTGTGTACATTGATAATACAATGAATCAAGGACCATTTGATACAGAGCATCATCCCATTTACCAAAGTAACTTGTGTTGCGAAATCTTGTTGCCTACCAAGCCGTTTAAACGTTTAGATGATGACGAAGGAAGAATTGCATTGTGTACATTAGGGTCAATCAACTGGGGAGCTTTCCGCCACCCAGAAGATATGAAACGTGCATGTAAAATTCTTAATCGTAGTCTTAATAATATTTTAGATTATCAAGATTTCTTATCTATACAATCTCGTTTGAGCAATGAAGAAATCCGTCCTTTAGGCATTGGTGTTACTAATTTAGCATATTGGCATGCAAAGCGCAACTATCAATACGGCGACCCAGAAGCATTGCAAGAAGTTAAAACATGGATGGAACATCAAGCATATTTTTTAACTGAAGCAACTGTTGAACTTGCTAAAGAAAGAGGACCATGTAAAGATAGTTCAAAAACACGTTATGGTCAGGGTGTATTTCCTTGGGAATTACGTGCATCAGGAGTCAATGAGTTAGCTGATTTTACGCCCGAACTAGACTGGCAAAGTCTTAAAGCAAAAATGCGAGCATACGGCGTGCGCAATGCTACATTAATGGCTATTGCTCCGGTTGAATCAAGTTCAGTGGTAATTAACAGTACTAACGGTATTGAACTACCAATGAGTTTGATTTCAACAAAAGAATCTAAAGCTGGATCGTTTACACAAGTTGTTCCTGACTACCATAATAATCGTATACGAAAATCTTATCAACTGATGTGGGAACAAAAAGATTGTGTAAACTATTTAAAAACTGCCGCCGTTTTAGCTGCTTATGTTGATCAAAGTATTTCAACTAATACTTTTTATAATCCAGCAAACTATCCAGAACGAAAAGTTCCTACCACACTAATTGCTAAAAATTTAATGCAAGCACACAAGTGGGGTCTTAAAACATTTTATTACAGTTTAATTAACAAAGCAGGCAGCAAGTCTGTTGATGAAATAGTAGTAGAAGATAAAAACAACATCAAATATTTTGAAACAGATTTTGATTTAATGGAAGATGATGATTGCGAGGCATGTAAGTTATAACCATGAGTAAAGAACAATACAATTTAAAAGCAAAAACAGATTACTTGAACAGAACATTGTTTCTGGATCCGGCTGGTCCAGTAACTATACAAAGATTTGAAGAAGTTAAGTATAAAAAGATTTCAGATTACGAAACAACCGGCAGAGGGTTTTTCTGGGTACCTGAAGAAATTAGTTTAACAAAAGATGCGCAAGATCACAAACAATCAAGTGACGCAGTCAAGCACATCTTTACTTCGAACCTACTTAGACAAACTGCACTTGATAGTATTCAAGGAAGAGCACCTGCACAGGTGTTTACTCCAGTTGCTTCACAGCCAGAACTTGAAGCTCTTGTGTATTGTTGGACATTTTTTGAAACAAATATTCATAGTCGTTCGTATAGTCATATTATCCGCAATATTTACAATGTTCCAATGGAAGTGTTTAACACTATTCACGACACACAAGAAATTATTGATATGGCAAGTAGTATTGGGGAATACTATGATAAATTGCACACAATCAATATTAAAAAAGAACTTGGTCATAAAATTGATGAAATGGACCATATCAAAGCAATTTATCTAGCACTTCATGCATCATATGGTCTTGAAGGATTCCGCTTTATGGTTTCGTTTGCAACAAGCCTTGCTATGGTAGAAAATAAAATTTTTATTGGCAACGGTAATATTATCAGTCTTATTCTTCAAGACGAGCTATTACACAAAGGATGGACTGCTTACATTATTAATCAAGTAGTCAAAGACGATCCTCGTTTTGCACAGGCTGCTAAAGAATGCGAACAGGAAGTAATACAGATTTATAAAGATGTTATTGCTGAGGAAAAAGATTGGGCTGATTATTTGTTTAAGAAAGGTCCAGTAATTGGGTTAAACGCCGATATTCTTAAAGATTTTGTTGACTTTACTGCTAGAGAAGCACTAAAAGAAATTGGAATCAAGTACTGGGATCCATCGCCAAAAGTCACACCAATCCCTTGGTTCAACAAACACAGTGATACAAGTAAAAAGCAAACTGCATTGCAAGAAAATGAATCAACTAACTACGTTATTGGTGTGATGGGCGACACCTTGGATTATGACGAACTGCCTAAAATTTAATTTAAGGAAATTTAAATGAAAAATATAGTAATTGGAGCGGTAATTTTTGTTTTTGCCGCTGTTGGAGGGCTTTTCTTAATGTATAAGCCTGGTGAGCAAGTACCAGTAAGTGTAGTTGACAGTAATACTTTAACCATTTGCCAAGGAAAATATGCACTGTGTGCTGCAAGCACATGTAGAGAAACAGGTAAAACTATTACAACCAACAATGGAGAAACCTACCCCGAAGTTGAGTGTACATGTCCTGTGTTAGATGGTCCTAGCATTGCTGACACCAGTATGGGAGTTATGAAAGGATCGTGCGAAGTTGATGATCCTAGCACACAAGTATGGAGTTTGTTTGCACCAAAAGTATACTATCCACAAGAAGCAAATGACTTTGTACAAGAGCCCAAGAGTGCAACTCGAGCAGTTGTACAACAGTGTCTAGGTGATAGAGCGCCACAAAGTGCAAATTGTTTTGCTATGATGTGTACATACGATGAAAATCCCATCAATGGTACACAAACTGCAACGTGTAGTTGCCCTACTAGACAGTTAGCACGTGGCACAGACTTTTTAATTGAAGCAGGACAAGGTGATCCAGCTGCATGTTTACAACATCCGGTCAGCGCACCAAATCCGTTTGAAAGTGAACTTTATAAAATACAAAAATAATAGGAGAAAAATATAATGAAAGCAACTGTATGGAGCAAGCCCGCATGCCCTCACTGTGATAGTGCAAAGGCATTATTAAAGTTAAAAGGTGTTGAAGTTGAAGAACGCAAACTAGGTCCTGACTGGACAAAAGAACAATTGCTTGAAGCAGTACCGGGTGCTCGGAGTGTGCCGCAAGTTTTTATTGACGGGCAATTGATTGGTGGATTTAACGAATTACAAAATTATTTTAAAAAGGTAGCGTAAAATTTATGAAAGTATTTTTTGATCTTGAAAAAGATAAAGTTTATACATTTAAACTTAACTCAGGCGAAGAACTGGTTGCTAAAGTAACCAGTGTTGAAATGCATTTAATTGGTATTGATACTCCAGTAAGCATTGCCCCAACTCCCCAGGGGATGCAACTTGTACCAAGTATGTTTACCGCTGATCCCAAGCAAACAACTAAGTTAAATACTAACAATATTTCAATGTGTAGTTTAACTGATGAACCAGTTAAATTAAAGTATATAGAAGCAACAACAGGTATTAAATTACCAGAGAAAAAAGTAATATTAGGATAGACAATGGGTGCGATTCAACGAACAGGTGATGCTAACAGCGCAGGCGGTATTGTAACAGCTCTTTTTACAAATGTAAAAATTAACGGTCAAGATGTGTCTGTTAACGGTTCGCCTGTGTCGGCGCATCCCTGTTGTGGACAGCCAGGTTGCGGAATACACTGCGGCCCAGTGACCGCTGGTGGACTAGCAGGATCAGTAATGGCAGGTGGATTACCTATCAATATTGCCGGAAATGCTGACACTTGTGGACACCCAAGAGCCGGAGGAAGCGGCGATGTTAATGCAGGATAACGTATAATGTCAGCACCAGTAACACCTAGACCAATACAACAAAACGCTGCGCAACTACAATTTATAGATGATTATAGCATCAGTGAGCCTGTTTCATCATATAGAACAATGTTAGCACAAGTACAATTAGCACGTGATGCAGGCGATGTAACTGCGGAAACCCTAACCAAAGTTAAAGAGATGGTTTTTAGAGAAAATTATTTTATTAACCAATACCCGTCTGATTGGAATTATCCGTTAGTTTACGATGGGCAATTTATCGATGATTTAGATGCTCACATGAATACATATTTGCCAGAAGATTATGGCAAATTCACACAAATGTTTGATGTTGCTAGGGGTTGGGTTGCAACGCAAAACGGCTTTATCAGTGCCGCCAGCGAGGCAGAAGAAGTCTATGGAGATACTTTTGCTGGTATGGACGATTTGGTCACTGGCGGATTTAGTTCAATTTCAAATGATTTATCTCTCTTCGGGATTGATTTAGCAAATGCAAACAATGTAATATATCTTAAAAAACTCGACGAGTACGGATATCCATCAAGACTACTGTTGAACATTATTCGTCTGGGTAAAGGATATATTGGATTTGAGGATAAACTCATTGATGCTGGCATTACTGATCAACAAATAGCATCGTTTGCAAAAGTAAGTTTTAACTTCACCAATGAGATAGAACAAAAAATTTATACTGCAATGACAAAGGTTACTGGATCTCAGCTAACACAAATTTTATTTGTGCTTGAATGTACTACTACTGGTATTACTAACTTGGCTGAATTACTTGATATTAAAAAGTTGTTTCCACTCAGCTACACATCAATAAAGTCGCCTAGTAGCAATGGATTTGAATTTATATTTGTTAACAACGGCCTTAATACAGCATTTAATCGATTGAATATTGAACTAGGCGCAATTACAACACCCGAATTGTCATCAAGTAATACTGCATTTGCAGCGGCACTTGGAACAATTAAAGATATTGACAAAAAAATAATCAAAAGAGTCGGTGAAGCAGTTTCACAAATGCAGATAAACACAGGCTTGTCAGATGTTGAAAATCTTACCAATCCACTTGACAGTCAAGCTGCTAATAGTTTTAAGGATCAAGCGTTGGGATCTAGCACCGGCGGACGTTATGTTGTTGGAGATGTACTCGGGAGTGTAGCTGGTTACCCTTATAATACTTATTGGAAAACTATAATTGACACTATTAGAATTTGGAGTAACGATGGTGTAACTGATGATCTCTGGAATACCAGCGACGGCTACGGTATTTTTAAAATAATGAATAATGTTGTAAGCGGATCGTATGGCCCTGCAAGCGGGCCTGTAAATATGCCAGCTGGGCCGTGGGAAAGTACATACAACAATTGGGATGACGCAATACAAGACTTAACACTAGAAGCAGAGCAAATAGGAAGAGATATTGGGGCAGAGGTTTATCTAAACACACCTGAAATGCAAGAAAACATTAAACGTGCTTGGGACACAATTGTAAATGCGTTTAGAGTAGAACAGCATGTTCTAACACTACTGCCGGTTAGCGTATCTCAAGTACCTGCTGGCTCAGAAATTATTATGTATAATTTTGTAAATTCTCTAGGACAGGTTGGCACAGATTTACAAACAGGTGGCGCAAAAGATATAATTTCAGCAGTTGCTAATACATCATTGCCTGGTGGACAAAACCTACAAGCAGCAGTGCGAGAATCTGAAAACCAAGCGGCCCTGTCGGCTGCAGGGTTGAAGTCAGACACAAGGTTAGGCACAAGCGGCTTAACTCCATTGCAACTCAACACAGCATCATATTTAACTAATGGTTTGCCATAATCATTTGACAAATTAAAAAATATATGCAATAATATATAAAACTATATATAGTACTGCTTAAAAGGTAAAAACATCACATGCTAACTTTTTTAACTAGTAATAGTCCATTATTGGATTGCGTAGCCGACGATCCAGTTCGTCCTGAGCTGTCAAAAGAATTTAGGATTGCTAAAAACAGATTTGTGAGCTGTTTGGTTGATGGATCAAACGTTGACGCTATGGTTTGTATTAGCTTGCACGATTTTATTCCAGCTAGTGTTAAAGAACTTGAAAACACCTCAGACAACTATGATACTGCAATTTTTTATACTATTTGGAGTTATAAATCAGGTGCAGGAATTAAGTTATTACGCAGTACAGTTGATGAAATTAAAGTAAAATATCCACAAGTAAAGCGTTTTGTTACATTAAGTCCTCCAACAGAATTAGCAAGACGTTTTCATATAAGAAACGGTGCAGTAGTTTTTAGAGAAAATGAAACCACTGTAAATTACGAATACATCGAATCAGAGGAAATTTAATGGATTTTGCTAACACATTTTTTGTATTGTCTATTGCTGGATGTTTTGGACTACTTGTTGTGTGGGTTATTATAAAAGGAAACAATGATGAGTAAAGGCTCAGGACGCCGTCCGCAGTCTGTTGATAATAAAACATTCGCTAATAACTGGGATAATATTTTTAACAAAAAAGAAATTCCATTAGAAGAAAAACCACAGCTTGATCCAGAGCCCGAGAGGTATTATGAGTGGATGCTATGGAAATTAAGACAAATAAAAGATAAAGGAGAAGATACATGATTGAAGGTTTTAAATTGCCTCAAGTAACATTTAAAACACGAGTGCGTGATGAAAGCATTGGTGGACCAAACCCATACCGCTGGGAAGATAAAACCACAGATGATTACTTTAAAGGCAAAAGGGTTGTTTTGTTTAGCCTGCCGGGTGCATTTACTCCGACATGCTCAACATACCAACTCCCGGGGTTTGAGGAAAACTACAAAAAGATTCGCAGTTTAGGCATTGATGAAGTTTACTGTATGAGTGTAAACGATGCATTTGTTATGAATGCTTGGGTAAAGCAACAAGGTATTGAAAACGTAAAAGTTATCCCAGACGGATCAGGAAACTTTACTCGTTTTATGGGTATGTTGATTGGTAAGAACCATCTGGGCTTTGGACTACGCAGTTGGCGTTACATGGCAATCATTAACGATGGTGTTGTAGAAAAGTGGTGGCAGGAGCCTGGCATTAACAACGACGGCACAGATGAAGATCCGTATATAGAATCAACACCAGAAAATTGCTTAACACATCTAGCATTATTAAATCAAACAACATAATAAATAAATCGTTAAAAGGAACTGAGAATTAGAGGACAAGGCAAGTAGACTAGATGGGTCCAAATAAAAAATTTGAATTGAGCGTTAGAGACATTGAAGTTATTGAACAAGCCCTGCGGGCCAAAGCTGGCCGCAGAGGAATGGCTATTGTCGAAGGTGAAACATCACCTCAGCTCAAAGCAGAAATGCATGAACTACAAGAACTACTGGGCAGAATACACAATCAAAAGAATTGGTATAAAGTCGATGATGATCGCTTCCAAGGAGGAGGATAATATTATGTCAATGAATCACGACAAGAAACCTGTAGACAAAATATTTGTGAGTGGGTAGCTGTGAATTTAGTTGGGCTTGGATGCAGTTTAACTGAGCATTCTAATTGGTTTTGGCACTTATCTAAAATTACCAAATGGCCAGGAACAAATTTGGGTGTTAGCTCAAGTTCAAACTTACTTCAAGTGAACAGATTTCACGATGCTGTTCTAAACAAAAAATTAAATTCCGATTCATTGATAATTTGGCAAATTACTGGCATTGATAGGCAAACCAAACGATTAACAGATGTTAATAACAATATAAAAACACCTTTTAAACGACACTACATCAACAGCGAACCAAACATATTTGACAATAAAATGCGATATGATTTATTGTCACATAGTCCGTTAATTTCCAAGAAAGATAGTTTAAATAATTGCGGACTTCAAGACTTGCAAACAACACTAGCAACAATTTTAATGGCTAGCAAAACTTATCCATTACTGGTTTTTGTGGGGTGGAAGGATGCACTCACTGACAGTACTGGAAAAAACTATTTGTCAGAATTATTTTCATTTTTTGATAAACATAGTATACACTATATTGATGATTGTTATGTTGAATGGACACGAAATAATAATTTACCTTTTTGGGAAGATGGATGGCATCCATCTGAACAAGCAGGAATTGCATTTGCTGAAAACATACTGCATCCAGCAGTTAGAGCAAAACTTTTGATACAGGATTAATAATAAAAAATGATCACTATGACACTTGATGAAACTTGGGACTTAATTAGAGATCTTAATGCTGAAGCCCACGAAGTTGCCCGCGATGAATGGGAACAAGCTGACTTACTAGAAGAAGAAGGTGATCTTGATGGTGCTGAAGAGCAACGTGAAGAAGCATCTTACTATCAAGCTAGTACATTTAGGGAATTGGTTGACGAACTTCCCCAAGAAGAACATCAAAGCATTTTATATTGGGAAAAAGAAAACAAAAATTTTCGCGAAGAATTTAATGCATGGTGGGGACAGTAATAATCTATAAATGAGAATTGAATGGGAACATAAATTTGGTGTAATGGAGCAACATGATATACAGTACTATGTTGCTTCTTTGCACGATGTGCAACCTAGTGAGTATGACAGTGTATTAACCCAAGGTTGGTTAATGCAACATCAAAATAACACACTGCAATGGTACCAAAGTCGTTCAACTCGTTCAAATCTTAAAGAAACAGATTATACAATGTTTGGCAACAAATATTACAAGATTGGTGATTGGACCAAACGTAAAGCAGAAATAAGACACATTTATTCTGCTTATTGTCATTATAAAAATTATAAAGATCTTTACAGCGACGAAGTTTATAATTGGCTGCCTGAGGATATTTTATTTGAATATTATGATGGTGGTGAAATGGTTGCTTGGTCCAAACTTAGACACTATTCAGATAACAGTGTTGAAACAGTATTTTTTGCGTGGGACTATAACAAACCACAGTTACACTTGGGCAATAACTCATTGTACCACGAGTTGGCTTGGGCAAAACAGCAAGGCTATAAACATGTATATATGGGTCCAGGCTACGAGTTAGGGTGCTTGTACAAAGCAAAAGTACAAGGGTTCGAGTGGTGGACAGGAAAAGAGTGGAGTGTTGATAATCAAGAGTACAAGCGTACAGTGCGCCGTGACAGTAAAGTAAAAAACCTTGAAGATATTAGTAAACTTTAACTTTTGGTTATAGTTTTTGTACAACACCTAAAATATAATATAATTATATTAGCATTTTTCTTCTTATAAGTTATTGTAAGTAAGAATGTTATATAGCACAACAGCAGGCGACCCGTGTGGCGATGCAAATAGATTAGGCCACATCTTGTCGCCTTTTTCTGTGGTTGTAAATCTTAGATTGCAATAAAACGGATTGATAGCAATCTAATTATAAGGGAGATATATATGAAAAAATCAATCGCAACAACTGCTCTTTTAGCAGTATTAGCAAGCCCAGCAATGGCAGATGTTAACGTTTATGGTTCGCTTGAGCAAGGCTTTTCGGTTGTTGATGGCGTTGTAAGTTCTACAAACAGTAACAGTTATTTTGGTTTAAAAGCAGATGCATATGCCGGTGAGGGTCTAAGTGCTTTTGCTAAAGTTGAACTAGGCTATGACGCAGATGGTGTAGATGGTGTTGGTACCAAAGACGCACATCTTGGATTAGACATGGGAGACGTTGTTTTTAAAGCTGGACGTATGATGAACTTAGAATCAAATTTGGTTTCAGCACAAATTGACACCTTTGAGGGCAGCTCTTTTGCAACAGAAAATGCAAAAAGAGTAAACAATCACGTTATGGCTACTGCTACAACCAATGGTTTAACACTAGGTATTGGTGCTACAATTGATGGCGCCTCAGGTGAAGACGTTGTTGATAACTTTGCAGTAGGTGCAACACATAACATTGCTGGCTTTACCATTGCTGGTGTATATGCTAGCGATTTAGTCACAGACACTGACACAATGGCATTTTCTGCAGCAACTAGTGTTGCTGGTTTTAAACTAGCAGCAGCATATGAACCAGATGCAACTGCTGGCGAAACTATTACTCTAGTAGGCGCAAAGCAAATCAATGCTTATCAAACAATACGTGCCGGAGTATCAATGCCAGAAGTTGGCGACCAACGCTATGTTGTTGAAGGTCATCATGCACTTAGCAATGCAGCAGCATTGTACGTGAACTATGAAACAGATGACAACGATGCAACTGATGCAGCAATTGGTGCAGGATTCCGCGTCACTTTTTAATTTTTAATTTACAATACTGACACAACCCCCAAACTAGGTTTGGGGGTTTTCCTTTGAGTAAATAGTTTATGTTTGAATATATCTATACCGGCCCAAATTGGGCATCATTGAGTTACGACAGTAGATATGGAGAATTCAACCCATTAACAAACTTGTATAACAGCACAAACTTGGCAGTAGAATGGAATATTTCTTTTGCTGATTTAACAAAACAAGGTGCTAGCAATATTGACTGTTATAATATGATTTCAAAGTTTAATAATAGTCGCTTACCAATTATATGGGTAATGTGTGAACCTCTAGTTGGATTATCTAAACAACAACAACTCGAATTCTTAAAAGAAAAAGATTATAAAAGTTATCGAAAAAAACTTTTACGACAGCAACTTGAATTAATTAATACATTAAATGTTCCGATTGGGCTTATTGGAGGCCATACTGATATTTTATACGAAGATATATTTGAATTAAAAAATATTGAAATTATTGAGAGTAGTTGGCAAACATTTTTAGCAAAGTTAACACCCAACGTACAACCACTAGAATACCACTGGGGTGTAGAAGTTGCTCATAGAATACAAGATAAGCATAGATGGACAGTACAAAAGCCAACAAAACAATTGATTTTGGATATAAGTGAAGGGTTTGAATTTTGGAAACAATTAGAATTATCTCAATTGTTTTATGATGTGCATCCAAATTTTAAAGCAACACAGTTGTATGCATCTTACTTAAAGAAACGAGTTGAGGAATTTTTGAATGAACATAAAAATTAAATTTGATAGAAACTATTCAAGAAAAATGCTTGACAACCGAATGTTTTTCGAGTTAAATGGAACAGACTATACAGAAGTTGATGATGATGCAGACATTGCAGTTTTTACACTAATAAATGATTATTCAAAACAAGTAGACATTTTAGTAAATAAATCT
>Ga0070746_10001835_pt1 | contig 12599 bp, 18 predicted proteins | sample VirMetDEL_Mar_21_FD_77016 | JGI IMG/M metagenome (GOLD analysis project Ga0070746, IMG submission 77016) | Aqueous microbial communities from the Delaware River and Bay under freshwater to marine salinity gradient to study organic matter... | ecosystem: Environmental > Aquatic > Marine >... | reverse complement strand
TCAACTCCCACGATCCGCGGGAGCCAACATAACACATGAGGTCCACGGCCTCGCCACCAATGTGTCGAGAGTTCATGGTCTTGCTTGCGCCCTTGGCCACCAGCTCGCGCTGCTCTTCAATAGTTCGCAGCCCGCATATAACGCCAAAGTCGTTTTTGGTGACCGTAATGGCATGTTTCACAACAGCGACAAGGCGTTCATCGACGCCTTCGAGCTTGTCCAAGCTGCGTTGGGATAGATTAAAGGTCATTTCGTGCCTCTTGAGTCGATGTCCGCTGATAGAACCTAGCCATTTTGTTCTACCTTCTCCCGTTTCCAAACTCGAATAGTGCCGTCTTCTTGTTTTTGTTGAATGGATTTGTAGCCTAAGCGACTGAGAGCAGTCCGCAGCGCATTAGATTGGCCTAGCAAAAGACCGCCAACGCTATCGCCAATGGCCATTTTTTCTGCGACCGCCGTCCAACCTTTGTATTTGGTAGTCGGCTCCGGTACGCCTTTATCAATCTTGACCTGCATCACGTTTCCCTTCGTTGTGATTTACCGCAACATGGCGCCACATTCTCTCTAGGGCAAGAATAAATTGACTAAGAGCGAAAAAATGTTACATTCAGCCCATGAGACCTATCCAAAAATGGTGCCGTGAAAACGGCGTTCCGATGTGCAGCCTCGCGGCGCGGGTTGGCATCGGGAACAGTCACTTGACGCATATCGACAAAGGCGAGAAGGGCTGCTCGCTGCTTCTGGCGTCCCGTATCGAAAAAGAAACGCGCTTCGGCGTCACGATGGCCGATCTGGTCAAGTTGCGGGAAGGGAAAGACGAATGACGCCAGACCAAAAAAAATTGATCGAACGGCTTTCGTCGTCTGGACCAAACGCCTGGATATCGACGCAACGCATCCGCGTGGACATAGAGCACAAAACGACCAAGCCATTTTACAACATCAGCCGCAAGCTGCGACGGCTTGAGGCGCGCGGTCTGGTACGTTGCGAAAAAAAGGATCGGTACAGAACCAAGGGTTTGTTTTGGCAACTGACGCGGAAAGGATGGTGGACGGTGAATAAGCTGAAACTGAAGGAAACCAGCAAATGAGCCAAAGCAAGTTGGGATAGATTAAAAGTCAGTTCGTGCCTCTTGAATTGTAAATCTCAGGTTCTCGTGGTCGGGGTAGTGAACAACCACCGGCCCTTCAGGGCAGGCGTAGTTGATCGTAGCCAAAAGCATTGCTTCTCCAAGAGCCACACGATCATAGTGTCCTTCAGGTATGAAGACGTTGTACCCAAACTTATCCACGCGGCCACTTGCTGGGCCTGAAAACTTCGTAACATCCGGGGTAGCAGGGTGAACTACGAACTCGCTGTCTCTGATTTCTAAAGTAAACCCAGTCACATCACAGTCGTCGCGGATTTTTTTTCGCGCAACAATGACACGAAATGGGCCGTTTACCGGCCCGTCCGTTATTTCGAAGTATTCAGGGGCCCAAACTAAGATATGATTATCAAACAGTCCAAGTTTGTCGGTGAGCGTGTAGCCCCCGCCAATCAGTGCAAACGTTGCCGTTACTACACCAATTCCCTTGGTGACTGTCTCTAAATCCATCTTACCTCGTAACGCCTTTTGTCTTCTCGAAAGTACGCAGTGAGCCAAGGCCTAAAAGTCCGCCCAGAACGGTCAGCAACGTACCCATGTCAAACTCCGGCAGGGCAGGCAGTTGTACGCCCGCCACCGCAATCGCAAAAAGCAACAGCGGCTGCAACACAAAATGGTATAGGAAAGCGATGCCGCAAACCCAGCCGATGAAGGGACGCCAACCACCCTTAAACACTGAGCCAGAAGCGGCTTCTGCTTGATTGACTGCAATTTGAGCCAGCGCAATCTCATGCGCTTGCTTTTCGGCCATCGTCGCAATTTCGTGTGCAAGCTTGGCCTTTTCGCTGGCGTCCGGGATGAACTTGTCTAGCAGACTAGTCACCGGACCAATTAGTGCTTGTAGCATAGGGTTCCTCCTAAGATTTCCCGCATTTTATCCTATGCCCAAAGCCGATGTTTGAAAAAATTATCTACAGGACATCCAAGCAGAAACCCCCATATACGCCCCTACAATGCCTGCCATTAAGCTGTAAACCGCCGTACATCAGAACACTCCTTCAAAGCGCTGCTTACGCGCGATGGGACTAAATCTCTTGATGGCTCCGCCCTTGGCCTTCTTCACCGCCTGCTTCTTTTTTGATTTACCCGCCTTAGAAAGCGCAATCGCCACAGCCTGCTTCTGAGGGTAGCCCTCATCCCGCAGCTTACTGATGTTGTTGCTTACAGTCTTCTGGCTTTTGCCTTTCTTCAGCGGCATATCAGCAACAGCCCATGTGCATCGTGCCTTTAGTAGCAGCGCCAGTACCACGGGTTTTTACCCGGCGGAACTTATCGCCTGCAATAGGGGCTTTCTTTTCTTTGCCGACCATTTCAGGCTTAGGCGGATTTTTCGGCGCAGAGCCGTTGATTTTTACTGGACGATTTTTCATCGGGGTGTCCCTTCATTGTTACGTTGTTTAAGCAGCTCGCGTTCCATCGCCGATTGAATACGAGCTTGCGTTTGCTTTTCCTGCGACGCCAAACGTTGCTGGAATTGGTTTGACCGCATCTGCATGGACTGCTGGTCCAACTGCACCTTTGCTTGGTCGATCTGGTTGTCGGCCTGATCGGACTGTGCCTTGAGCTGAAGCTCCTGCTCCTTGAGCTGCACAAGTGGGTCCGGGGCCCCCGCGCCAGATAGTTCGCCAGACATCTGCTTGACCTGTTGCATGCCTTCCGCAACAAGCTGTGCGGTAAGCTGCTCGATCTGCAACATTTGCTCGTCATCGGCAGGCTGGCCACCTTGCTGTTGCACTTGCTGCAAATATTGCACCGCGGCCTGTTCACGCGCAGCAATCTGGACGTGTTCCATGACATGCTTCTGCAACGAAATAGCCACCGGTGGCATCTGAGCAACCAGCGGAGAGGTACCAAACGTCAAATGCGCCAAGATATGCGCCTGATGGTTCTGTCCTTCAAAGGCCTTCAACGGCAACATATCCAATGCGTTGATGTTTTCCTGCGCCGGATCAAGCGGTTCAGGAATTTCCGCAGGAATTGCCTTCATTAAACGATCTACATCGCTCACTCCCAAAGCCTCGTACATGTCACGGAATACTTCGTGCATGTTGTGTATCTCAGGGGCTTGGGCCGCGAGCTGTAGTTTTGTCTGCGCCAGCATAATGCGCTGCGCCTGACTAAAGATGTTTGGATTACTGACCGGAATAACATCCACGCGGTCATCAAAATCCTTTGCCATGATCTTCTGGTCGCCACCAGCAATCGAATACGGATATTCCTGCGGTAGATACTCAGACATCACGCGAGCAAGAATCTTAAACTCCTGACGCATCGCGTAGTGCAAGCGCTTGTGAACGGCACTCATGACCCGCGAGCCCTGCTCCATCATCGCAATGGTCGTGCCCACCGGAGCCTGTTGATTGCCGTCACCCACCTTGAGGTCCGTAATCGTGGCAAACCGTTGACCGGCCTGTACCACAAAGCCCAGCAAGTTAAACAACGTTTGGTCTGGGCCCTTAAACGGCAGCGGCATGAGGCTATCCCGTATAGCCCCACCCGGTGCGTCCACGTCTCGGAACTCACCGGGCTGCAACGGATCATCGTCATCCCGAATACGCAGTCCACGGGCCTTGAAACCCGCAGGGAGGTTGGACAACGTACCGGCGTCGATCAACTGTCGCAGTGCCGCCGTGGCGGTGCGTGACAGCCCGCCAATCGTATGGATGAGACCAAGCCCGTAGAAGCCGAAACCCGGAAGGAATTTGTAGTGCGTAAAATACGCGATTTTTTTCTTCAGATCGTCGTCTTCGCGGAAGTTTCTGCGAATCGACAGAACCTGACCGTTGTCCATCGACAAAGTCACAATGTACGGAATCCGAATGCCAGTAGGCTCGCCATCGGAATCCAAATCTTCGTAGCCCTCTAGGTCCAGATCAACGTGGCACTCAAGGATGGTGCAGTCATAATCAATCTGGCTAGGCTCAATACCTTCAATGCGGTCCAGCTTATCCTCAATCTCAGTCAAATCTTTCTGAGCAGGGATAACTTCAACGTCCAAATACAACCCGGCAAGCTGGCGCTTACGCAGATCGTTTAGTGACATTCTAACCACTTGCGTGATGTTGCAGCATGTTTCGAGGTCCGCGGTCTCGTAAGGAACCACCAAGTTCTCCGCAGGAACAAACTTGGATACCGCACGACCTAACGTCTCGTCATAATACGTTTTCTTGAACGTAGAACCGGCCAGAGGCAGATAAAACAGCATCTGGTCCATATCTGGCGTGTATTCCTCCATCACATTCGTGATGTAGTAATTCATGAATGTTTTTACGCGCTGCGCTTGAGCAACCTTTTCCCGCGATTCCGAACCCATGACAATAGTTCTAACGGGCCCCGAAGGAGGTAACAGCTCGTTAAATGCTTGAGCTTGAAACTGGGTTGCAGCTTCCGCCAAAAGCGGGTGAGTGACGCCCGAAGCGCCTCTGAAAGGTTGCGTCCTTTCTTCATAAGTGAAGCCAAGAAGTTCGAGACCATTCGCATACGCATCCTCCCAGTCCTGACGACTTGCCTTGTTTGCGTCGTATTCACCCAGAAGTTCGCTGGCAATGCGCTGTAACTCGCGGTCAGGCATCTCTTCAGCTAAGTTTGCATAAAAATCTTCGTTCTGACCGCGCTGATCCTGCGGTTCAAAGTCAATCTCAACCCCACCGTCTTCGGTAGGCGTAATGCCAATCTCACCAACGCCTTCCGCGTCAATCATCGCCATTACATTGTTTTGCGAATCCGGAATCTCAATTTCCATTTCCGCAGCCAAATCTTCCTCAGAGAGCTGTGACGGAACGTTCCGGTCTACTAAGCTGCTCTTAAATCCGTTCAGTCTTGGGTCTGCCATTCAACTCTCCCCGATACGATCACTAATAATTCCGATATGGGCGCGAAACACCCATAATCCGACGCGTCGTATCAAAATAACCCTGCTCATTGCGAGGGAAGTAAACATCGGGCCCCGTAGGAGGTGACATGAAGTTCCGTGGGGCGCGGGCCTGACCCGGAGCTGGCGTCATCTGCTCCTCTTTTGTACGGCCCATAATCTGATCCAATTGTTCAAAAACCTTCGCATCTACCATGCGTGTCAGGTCTTGAACGCTGGCGTTCATACCAGCTTGCGTGAATATCTGACGACCAACAGCGTTGTTGCGCTTATCCATCGCCACGTCACGCGCATTCTGTCCGCCAATCGGCCATGGCCCAAAACGATCCAAGAACTCGTTGAAATCACCAACCGTTTCCGCAGTTTCTGGACCATACTTCTTAGCCAATACCGCAGAACCAAGCATATGGGCCCGCGCGTCTTCTAACTCAGGATACGTCGGCAGGTCATGACGGGGACGAGCCATACGAATACTTTCCGGCTCGTTGCCGGTAGGAATGACCATCTGGCCTTGTACAGGATCAAAAACGCTGGGGTAGTCGTAACGCTCAATGAGCTGCTGCATAAAAGAAGGATCAGAACCATAAAGAGCCTCGGTCCGCGTACCGCCAATTCTGGCACTTTTCCGCAAACCCTCTGTAGGGTCTTCGCCTGTCAGATTATCCCATAAAAAAGAACCAAAGCCTTGTTCTTCTTGTTCTTCTTGTTCCGCATCCCGTTGCATTTCTTCGGGCATGTAGTTAAGATATGTCGGAGTAGCGCCGGGTGCGGTCTGGCCCATATCCATCGTCATAACTTCGCCGCCATCGGCGTAATAGCCGACGTCACCGAAGCCGCCTGACCCTAGATTGACCGCAGACCTATACATGTACGCGCCCTTCTGCTTTTAGTAATACATTCGCACTTTAACAGAGTTTTCCTCATCTTCCCAGTCATCAGTTGGCAACTGAACAAAATTTCCTTGGCGATAACGCATAAGTGCTTGCGTCATACTATCTACCAAGTCGTCATGTTCTCCATTAGGAAACGCCGCAACCTCCTCAATTAATTCATCCGCCCACATCTCGTCAGGATGCCAAACCATCCCAGCTTCAAACAACGGCGAGACGCTATGCACACGGCTGACCTTGTCATTACCACGGCTGGGCGTAAAATTCACTACCGGTATGCCCATATTCCGTAATTCGTGTGTCAGAGGCATCCCAGACGCCTTTGCTTCAACAATTACTGTATCAGGCTCCCAAAATCTGTACAGGTCTAATGCAACCTGCTTCAATTCCGGAAAATCCCACCGACCCTTCTTACTATCCAACAATATTAAATTGGGCCCCGAACCACCCTCGTTCGGATAAAATACACCCCACGTCGTAATCGCACTATAGTCAGACGTCTCTCGTTTCGAAAACGCCGTATCGTAACTCTGAATCACATACTCTAACTGCGGAACCTTTTCCCGCTCCCACTTGCGCCACCACTCGCGCTTGATAATCGCATTCTCTTCGCCCGTAGGATTTTGTTGATACTGCGCGTTCCACTTGCTCGGCGGAATAGATGCGCGGACCGCGGTCAAATCGTCAAGCGACCAAAATTCTGGCCAGCACGGAGTCCCATCTTCAAATATCGCAGGAAGTTCTATAACTTCCCATTGATCCGCTAACGGGTCTTTAGCCATAGCGCGAAGTAACTGACCCGTCATATCCTTCTCGGACCACCGGGTCTGAACCAAAACAATACTACCACCCGGCTGGAGACGTTGTCGGGGGCCCCCAGTGTACCAATCCCACGCATCGTCAAACCCAGAACTCGACATCGCCGTCTGCTCCGAGTGAGGATCGTCAATAATTACCAAGTCGCCACCACGACCCGCGAGGTTCGATCCAACACCAACGGCGTAGTACATCCCCCCAGAAGCAGTGTCCCAACGACCAGAAGCTTTACTATCAGCAGCCAATTTAACATCTGGAAAAATTACCTTGTATTCGTCGCTATCAATCAAGTTTTTTGTTTTACGACCAAAATTTACAGCCAATTCCGTCGTGTGGGTAGCCTGAATAATCTTCATCTTCGGATTACGGCCCATCATCCACGCGGGAAACAAGAACGACGCAAACTCCGACTTCGTATGACGAGGTGCCATGTTGATTATGACCCTCTTCAACTCACCACGGGCCACGCGTTCTAACTTTTCAGCGATGATTCTGTGATGACGGCCCGCGATGAAATCCGGCCAAACTGTTTTCACGAAAGTTAAAAAATCATTTCGGCACTTCTCGTTCTTTTCGAGCTGCGCTAACCGAAGTTCAAGCTTCAGTTTTTTCTCTTCTAACGCCGCATTTTGCGCTGCACTCATCGGGGCCACCGGCTAATTTCTGATACGCAGTTTTCGATGTTTCACGTGAAACATAGCACGTAATGTATGCGATTTTAACCGCAAATATATAACAGTTAAAGACGATACGAAATTCTGCGTAATTATTTGCGAGAAACATGGCCCTAGCCGCCGTACCAAAAGCCCGGGGCGCGGTCCGCGGCGCGCTCTCACTGCATCGCGGCGCCGGTCATCTGCCCCGATAGGCCGGGGCCCCTGCCGGGGTGCCGGGGGTGCGCGATCCGATGCGCCAGGGGTGCGCGATCCGATGCGCCAGGGGTGCGCGATCCGATGCGCCAGGGGTGCGCGATCCGGCCACCGGCCAGCGGCCAGCGGTCACCGGCCAGGTGGCAACGCCGCGCGGATAACCGGCACCGGCCAGCGGCCAGCGGCCAGCGGCCCTATACGTTTGCCCCACGGCCCATGGGGCGCGGCGGGGCTGGATGCACTGTTTATCTACGGGCAAAGAAAAGGGCCGCCCAAAGGCGGCCCGGTTAGCGGGGGAAGGATAGGGGCGGGGGTTAGAACGTAAATCCAACCCACACCAGCGACCTGCCCGGCAGGAATATCTCCCGGCATGTATCGTCAAAGTCGACCAGGGCATAAGTACGGCTGGCCCGGTCATAATCGCCCCGGATATAGGTTGCCCGGGCATTCGGCTTGCGGCGGACATATTCACTCGCCGGAACTTCTGAGAGCGGGACTTGTTGCAAGGTATCGACGCGGTTCATGCTTGCGCCCCTTCCATCTCTGCAATCTCGACCGCGTAGGCAACCGCCGCGGCGCGAGCGGTAAACCATCGGCGCGATGCGAGGAGCCACGTGCCGTGCACGTTTACGGACCATTGCCCGCGCAAATCACCCTCGATGAAAATTCCAAGCTCGTTAAGCTCGTTCTCCGTCATCATTCCACTCCGTAGATTAGGGGTTGCCGGGCCTACCCGCCCGGTATGTGGGATAATATGCGATGATTCTTGCAAACGTAAACCCCCAAAGGAAAAGGCCGCCCGAAGGCGGCCAAGTTAGGGCAGGTTGGGCGGCGGCTAGGCCGCGCCGGTGATTTTATCCTGCAGTAGTAGCAGGTCACTCGCGGGCAGGGTTTTTCCCCGCATGGGCATGACTAGGCAAACCAGGTCCTCACGGCCCGGAAACGTGACCAAGGCCGGGTTATCGCCGCAATGGTGAATTTGCGGCGTCATGGTTTGTTTGCCAGGGAGCAGCGCCTTCGCAATTTTACCCATATCAGCCATATACGCGGGGTTGAACTGGGCGACGGTACCTAGCGACTTGCGCACGGTATCGCCGGACGGGAAAACGCGCGGCCAGTCCGGAAAGGTCGCATCAATCGGCTGAAATGTCATAGCACCTAAGAACCACGTTCCACCTTGCCGGCGTAGGGTTATCAATTCGGCTTTATAGCCGGACAGGGCGCGCTTGATGACATCGGCGGGAATTAGAAATTTCTCCACCGGCAGAACCGTAGCGGCATCGCGGGCGGGTTCGTAGCGTGCCGCAAATAGGCGGTGGCCATCCGTGCTAACGATTGCGACGCTTGCCCCCGTGGGTTCAATCGAAACGCCGCGTAGGTAATAGCGGGTTTCCTCACTAGATACGCAAACGAGCGCGGCCTTCAGGGTGGCGGCTTCAAGTTCAAAGGCAAAATCGGTCATTTTAGACTCCGCAGAAAAGTGAAAAGGGGCAGACCTTGCCCGGCCTGCCCCGTGTCTATCGCATAAGCTCGCATACAGCACAAGCTTATTTTTACAAAAATTATCCCGCGACCTTGTCCAGCAATGCCCCCGCCTTGCGTTCGACGTCCGTACGCGCGTCCTGGTGCGGGATGTCTCGGGCGATTGCGGTGATTGCTTGCGCCGCATCCCATACCGTCTCAACAGGGCGTCCTTCCTCCTGCATGTGGCGCGCCGCTGCGGCCTTGGCCATACGTCCGGACAACCCGGCCCGCTTGGTCAGAAACGCCAAGCGGTCTTCATCATCCGCGGCAACCTTGGCGGCCTTGGCGGCCTGGACGCCTTCAACAAAGGTTGCGGTCGCGCCATGGGCGAAGCTTTCCAGAGCCGGGCGCGCTTCCATCGCAAAGCGGTCAGGAGCGAACTTAGTGTGCCGGATTTTAATTTCCTGGAAGTTTTCCACACCCCATAGATTACGGTTCATGCAAACCCCGCGCAGGTACATGGCCGCAATGCCTGCGGTTTTACTGCCAGTTTCGCTATTCCACGCGTAAAACCCGCGGAACATTAGGTCCGGCTCCCCATTGGCAAGCTTGCCGACTTCGATGGGGTTGCGGTCGTCCACCAGGAAAACGAAAACGTCCCGATCCGATGCAAACAGCGTCGTCGTTTCCATGCTAACGGGCACTTCCGGATCATAAATGGCCAAACCGTTACGGCTTCCGGTCATCATGCCGGGCACTTTCCAGCGCCCGCCCGATGCGTCCACAAGGTTTTTGATGGGCTCCAGTATTTCCCAATCAAAAATGCGGCCATAGTCCGGCCCGGTTGCTGCCCTCAGTTCGCCGCCGTCCGTTTGGTGGCCATATACCTTGACCAGTTCGCGGCCTCGATTATAGCGCAAACCCCATTGGATACAGTCCGCCGCAAGCGGAGCAGGCAGGTCTTTAAGATAGCCTGACGGCGCCCCGGCAAGCTGGGCAAGCTGGCCAAAGCTCCAGTGGGTGGGGGTGTTCAAATGCTCGCGCCCGTTGTCGTCGTCGTATTCGACAAAGATTTCGCCGACGCTGGGGCGGCTTTCGTCGACTTCCCCGATGATCCGCATCTTATGCGTGTCCACCGTCCGTGACGTCATGCGCTGGGCGTCAATTTTCTTGAATGCCAGCATGTCATCCAGCGACAAAAACTTCTGGTCATCCGGGCGGCTATACCACTGCGAGGAAACTGCCGAATTGCCGATGCCGTGCGCGATGGCGTTGGTCTGATAAGTGGTCATGATTTTACACTCCGTTAAAGTTGAAAGGGCAGGCCATTGCCCGGCCTGCCCCGTGTCTATCGCATAAGCTCGCATACAGCACAAGCTTATTTTTGAAAAAAGTTATTCCGCGCCGATGTCCCCCGCTACATGGTGCCGGACAATCGACCGGGGTGGCAGCGACTTCGCAAACCGGCGGACCTTTTCCGCGTCGGTTTCGCACTGGTCCCCGTTCGCAGTGGCGTCCCACCAAATCCGGCAATTGCCCGCGTCGGCATAGCATCCACCACGCGTTTCCAGGTCGGCGGCTTTCCTCTTGCTGGGCCCGTGCGCTGTAAAGCCGATGATATAATCTCGATCAAGTCGGGCGCATAAGGGCTTGCCATTGCCACAATCCCGGCAGCTAAACCCGGCGCGATACTCTGCCGGACAGCGGACAATCCGAACGCCAAACGGGGCGGATTGCGTCTTGCTTCCCTGCCAATAGTCCTCACGCAAAACAACAACCGACGGCACGTTCTCCAGCGTGGCCGCCGCGGCAGTCAGTGGGGCTTCGGTCGAAAAGTTGATAACGGTTTTACCCGGCGCAAGCTTATCGGCCCAAAGCTTCCAGTCAAAATGCGAGTAAGTAAATGACACGCCCTTGCGGGGCATGGCGTCCAGCAATGCGTCCAGATATTCGGCGTCGATTTGTTCCGCCCCCTTGCCGCTGCAGTTCATCTTACAAGAGGCTGGACACGTTCCGTATTTCTCGCCGGTGCCCGCGCGGTAGGTTACCGCAATGCCTGCCGTTTTGGTGGCGCGGCTCATTTCAACAGTCTTCAGCATGGTCTACCTCCGTAGTTATATAAGACCTATCGCATACCGTAGCGCATAAACAATCCCGCGGTCAAGCGGGATTGTTTTTTTCAAAAGTTATCTGCGTTTGCGCTTTGCCCGCGTTGGCGGCCGTCGCAAATCGTCCACCGCGTCATCGCCGAACAAAAGCTTATAAAGCCATTCAATGAGAAACATTCCTACCCCCGGTCTTCGGCTTCCCGATCATCCTCCAGCTCTAGCCCAGCACACGCCATGGCGTGTTGCAGAGACGCGGCGTAAGCATCAAACGCGTCTTGCTTGCTCATGTTGGAATTGACTTCCAGCCCATAGCGAACGGCATAACCGAAACCAGTTTGGAACAGCTCAACCGACGCCGCCCCGTCGATTTCCGTCTTCATCAGTAATTTAAGCATCTCATAACCTCCGTAGTTTGAAGAGACTATGCGATATTGTGCGATTATGTGGGACAGATCAAGCCCAAAATTGCTTCCCAGTTCACGGTCTCGGTTTCCTCATAAAGCGGCTCAACAGCCAAGCCTTCCATTTTCAGGTCCATCGCTGCGCTGGCAGGGTAAAGGCATATGCGCTGCGGCATCGTCTTCGTCTCTTTCTTCAAGACCAAAACCCACGTGCTGGCATGGCTGTGGTTTGAAAGCCAAGCCACTTGGTGGGGACGCAGATCGACGGCTTTGCCCCCCGTGACCTTCAGCTCGACAAAGTGAAAGTTGCCCGCCTCGTCACAAAGCAGGACGTCAGGCACTCCGGGGAGTGCCCAAGTTTCAAGCCTAGTCGTTTTCAGCTTCCGCGATGTCTTCGAAATCCCCGTCTTCATCATTTGCCAGAAGCCGGACTCGCGCTTTGTCGCGGTTCTGGGAATTGTTCTGTCCTTCGGGAGTAACGTCGATAGTGATCGGTGCATAGCCTTGTTTAATCTCCTGCAACGCCTTCAAGACCTCATCTTTGCTCATGCTGTCGATGCTGCCGTGGCGGATTTCTGATTTGCTGACGTAGATGTCGCCCTGCGCTTGCCCCCGTCGATATTCGGCTTGGACGGCTGCCGAATATGCGCCGTTCTGGAGTGCCATGTCACGGATCAACTGCAAGTCACGCAGATGCCGCTGGTATGTCACGCCATACTTTTCATCCAGCTCGGCACGATAAGCTTGGATGGCTGCCACAACGTGTGGGCTTATATGTGGGTTGGTTAGCTCGTATGCCCGGGTGTGGGCAGAGCTGGCGGGATACCCGGCATTGATGGCCGCTTCCCGCATGGTGATCTGTCCGTCTTTCGAAACAAGCTCTTTGACGAACAGCTCTTGCCGTCTGGTCAAAAGCTGGGTCCGGGTTACCCTTGGTCTCCCCGGACGGCGCTTGGCCACAACTGGGGTAGATTTGGCTGTATCGCCTCGTTTTTGTCCTGCCATAGCAAGCTCCAGTTAATTCCCGATAGTT
>Ga0070746_10001833_pt1 | contig 12602 bp, 14 predicted proteins | sample VirMetDEL_Mar_21_FD_77016 | JGI IMG/M metagenome (GOLD analysis project Ga0070746, IMG submission 77016) | Aqueous microbial communities from the Delaware River and Bay under freshwater to marine salinity gradient to study organic matter... | ecosystem: Environmental > Aquatic > Marine >... | reverse complement strand
ATAATGTATTGGTGTAGTATTCTAGCGAACTGCGGATCCTTAATAGCGCTATACTTGGACCGAGCCCAGGCTACAGCCTCCTCCGGTTTATCCTCGAATACCTCTCTCCGAAGTATTAGCCCATTTATCTCTACCTTCGCTTCCCATACCCAAGAGCAGTAGATAGGGCTCCAAATCTTGCATATCTCCCCTATCTGTTTTACTGCATTTAATAGAGCAAAGTTATCAAGGTAGATTGGTCTGGGTGGTGTTCTCCGCTTACTCATCTTTCTGAGTGCTGTTCTTCCATTCTCTTTAACGTATCTTCTTCGGTGCTTATTCATTGTAATCTCCTTTATTTAGTTTGAAATAATTTCCATCAATACATAGAAGTGGTGTTCCATCAGGTATTTTGGTTAGATCTTCTCTAGTCTTTGATATGAACATGACCCCCTCAGAAGTATATTTAAAATGGTATACATATCCATCAGATACTACCCATTCGGCTTTCATTTTTACGGCTGCTTGGAAGATTTCCCACGAAAATTTCTTTGTAAGTTTAATCATTATTACCCCCATAGTTAATTACTGTTTCTACTTTTAAAGTGATTCTATATTCCATCATCTGATAAGCACCCCTTTGTTTTTCTAATCTGTTGTACTCATGGATATCTAATACCTCTGCACTATATGTAAAAACTCGGATATCGTTACGCTTAAGCCCTTTTCTAATGAGGGATTGTATTGTTTGAGCACCGAAAGTACGTAGAAGTTTTTCCTTAGATGGAGGAATACTATCCTCAAACATATTTTGTTTCATTCTGAAAGTAATGTTAAGAGAGAAGGTTCTATCCTCATCCATTCTATTTAGTTGAATCATCTTACACCCCCATCACATAGCAGAGTGCAGAGAGAGCAGCAGGGATAGCGAATACGGCTACAGTTACGAGGATATACCCCATCATAGTTATTTTAGTTTCTTGGTTCATTGTTTGTACCTCTTGTGAATGGGGAGGAAGCCCTCCCCGGATTGATTGTTTATTCTCCGAGAGTATCGTTATAGATACCTTCGATTACGATTACAGTTTTTAATTTTCTTTCGAGTTCTTGTACTCGGATAATAAGATTACGCTCTTCTTTTACTGTGAGTAAAGTAAATCCGCTCTCTATCTTCTTCGAATACGTTAAGGATTCTAGTTACTTCTTTGTTAAGTTCGTATTCTGTATAATCATTGTAAAACATTTTGTACCTCTTGTTTGTATCCCTTATTGGATATACTTAACTATACAATAGTTTTTTATAGTATTGCATCAATAAAATATACAATTTATCTATTTATTTTGTGATATATTGCTATCGTATCGGAGGTAGCGATATGAAAACTACACAAGAAAGATTGAAAGAATCAGATATTTTATGGTATCGGTACGTAATTCCTACGGTGCAAACACGATTCCCTGGACAATGGAGAACCGAGATTGGAACCGAGAGAGATTTAAAAAACGGAATAGACTACACATATACAGAGGGCTCGAAGGAGATTACTATCTCCGCTCGATTATGGAAGTCTAGACCGTGTCAGCATTTCGCTCTACGTTGGAAGAGAACCAAGTATCCAGAGATGGGCTTAGAGATTGCATCCCGCTTGGAGGCTATACGAAAGGGAGAGGAGATATCTGATCTAACTATGGAGGGATTCCTATACTCTGGAAGGCTATGGCTAGCGATAATCGATACCCGTACACTCTATACCGCTATAGATGGATTAATTCCATTTATGAGCGAGTTCACCGTAGAGAATACAGGACCAGAAGACCTTACTATATTTAAGCGTGCTCCGTTCGATCTGTTTACTCCGTATCAGATAGAAAAAATTATCCTGCCCTTAAAAACTGTGCTTTAATCTCATCTACTATCTTGAATATGTGCTGTATCTTAGTCTCCAGAGTAGTAACCTTCTTATCTAGATCGTTAATCTCTTGGACTAGTTCTCTACGGATTGCATCTTCCCTCTCGTACATATCGGAGATAACTTTATCGTATCGAGCCCTAATATCTGCTTCCCGCTTATCTTGTTTGAGTTCGCGCTCATCAGCGCGCTTTTGTAACTGTTGATTCTGCATGTACAGAAAATAAGCGAAGGCTATATTTGCACCTCCGTTAAGAAGGATATTGATTAAGGGCTCTTCCATTACAAACTCCAAGCGATTATACCAGATGCAATAGCAGAACCCATTATTCTGAGAGAATCCATGGTTAATAAATCTGTATGAGTATCCATAAAAAGAGGCTCTGAGCAGATAGCAATCGGAGCACCTACTCCTCTAATTGTAAAATGAGCGTTCTTGGTCCAATCGCTAGGAGTACACTTCTTAGGTAGACATCTTACTAAGCCTGGGAGTTCTGCTTCTCGCATCTTGTCACATATTGCAGAGGCTAACTTACTTCCTGCATCCGATCCCATATGGAAAAAACTAGCATAGTCTCCTCCTCCTGCATTGAGATGGAGGGCTAAATATACTTGTTTTTCGTTCTTAAATTTTTTGGAGTATTCGTTTACTCGCTTGTGTCTCTCCGCATAACTACCATCACAGATAGGAAGAACCTTAACTCCGTTCTCTAGTAACTTCTCTTCTATCATAAGAGAGAGATACCCAGTATATAGAGCCTCCATCCCTAGTCCGAAAGGTTCTGGAGGATTCTCTACACTTGCTCCCCGTGAGTGGATTCTATTGGCTTGGCCTGCGTGCTGTCTATCTAGGAAAACTATCATAAGGGTAATATACTCCGATAATCTATGAAAGGAGGGAAAGATTATTTCCTAATCGATACTAGAGGATTATCCTCGATATGTAGAACATATCTCCATCGATTATCACTCCATGACTTACTAACTATCTGACATTTATGATCCGTTAATCCGACTCTCTCAGAAGTAATAGATACAATATCTCCGAGGTCTAGATATCCATACTTCGGAGAAGCAGATATCTCGATAGCGTAATTTCCTAGAGCATGGGCTCTAATCTTATCTCTAGCAATCCGGATAGCAGTCTGCAGATCGTATACGAAGGGAGCCTCTATAACCTTCTCTCGAATTCCATATCGAGTATAACTAATATAAGCAATCGGATCTCTATATTTAAGAGGTTCATCTTCTAGCAATAGGGGATCAATAGTAACTTGAGATCTGTACGCTCCTGTCATGCCTGCGTATGAGAATCGGATGGTAATCTTATTGATAATCTCACCTTCCAGAGGAGTTAATGGAGAGATTATCTCTATTTCTCCGCTTTCTATCAGATGATGAGAGGGGATTATCTCTTGGGAGTATGTATAGAGATTAAGGGCTACTTTTATTCCATTCCCTCCCATTACTACCATAATAGGTAGCATGCTCCATATATTCTGCTGTATCCAATCCAAAGCAGGTATATCCAGATCGTTAACAAATCCTCCGAACTTATACCGATCTAGCACAGGAGCGAGCCCATTCCAAGAGGAATAATCATAGAGTAGATCAGTTTTATCTAATACATAGAGGGAGAGATCGACCGCTCCACCCATAGGTCCATCTCCATTAATACTAGGAATCCCTCCTCTAGAGCCTCCCCAGGATGCATAATACTGGAAGGCTATCTCTGGGCTCGATACCTGGAAATTATCATACTGTACGTTAGTCCCCTCTGGGCTTCCTACGATTAAATAGAATGGAACATAAGCATGGAGGAAACCCTTAGAATCTACTTCAATCTCTACTGGATTAGTGAAGGAGCCTCCCTGCCCATCAAAGATTTTAACTAGAGATGTTCCAGGGTTCATAACTTGATGATAGGCAACCTGAAAATATTGAGTAAATAGAGTAACAGTCCCTCCGGCTTGATAGCATGGAGTGCAGCGGAGTTCATCATTTAAGGAGATGCTCCCGGCTTGCTCTCTCACACTGGTCCCGAGTTCTCCAAATACGAAGGGGACTATTTTACCCTTACTCTTTTCGATAATAGGAATAGAGTAATTATCTTCGATAATAATATGCTCTTCTCCTAATAATTTCGCTTCTCTTACGTTTACTGAGTTTTCGATAGTAAATGATACTGTACCCCTCTGAGCATCAGGAGCTCCGAAGATAGCATCTAGTGCTCTACCCTTAAAGATTCCGATTCTATCCTGCTGAGTGAATTTAGTTTTTCCCTCGATTACAATAATCATCGATAGAGTACAGATAGCATCGTTAATGGTTCTACCTTTAAGGAATTCAGATACCCAATCCACCTCCTCGAAGGTTAACTGAAGAGAGATAGTATTAGCCTCTAGATCTACTCCGAGGAGATCACTCTGCAGATTAACCGGAGGATCTTCTAGGGCTCCTCGATATGGGATAACTGTATTCTCTGCTATATCCTCTATATCGATGGGAACTGTAGAAAATCTATAGATAGCCCCGAAGTATTCAACATCCAAAAGGAAGCAGATATCACCCTGCTCTATATCGCTTCGCTTTATGGTATCCATTACTCTATCTCCTCGAGATTCACAGTTGCTACTCGGAACATCTCGTTAACCATCTCTTCACCTATAACGCTTTCTACAGTTACCTCTCCAGTAGTTCTAGCGAGCATATGCTGCTCTCTGCGGTTAAGGATAGCCTCATTCTCTCCATCTAACCCAGTACGGAATGCAGTTACATCTATAGAGGGGAGATATACTAGAGGTTCTCGATTGCTCAGATAGCGGAAGATTCCATGCATAAGATATGGATCTCCATAGTTCGCTATAGGTTGGGCTCCTGCGCTCTGTGATATTTGCCAATAATCAGGATCAAGTTCATTTAATCGAGTTGTATCGATGGGTTCTGTCCAGGCTATGCTAGCAGTTCTCCTTCCTGCGCTCATCTTACGAGAGAAGAACATACCATCGAGAGTCTCTTGGGTTTGGATATTAGGAGAGAATGTAATCGATCTACCTCTCTGGTACTGCGGAGCAGGGAAGGCTACGGAGCCCATAAGAAGAGATCCGATCTGAAAGTAATCTTCTAGAGTCTCTTGTACTGGAATCTCGATTGCTAGTGCGTATTGTCCTAGGTTTACTCCATCTAATCTGCTTTTAATAAATGTAATGCTATCTGGAATAAGTTTAAATGTTCCAGATGATGGGATAGTGCTTGGATCTGTTAGGCTTGTATCATATTGGAGTATAGTCTGCTTTACTCCGCTGCTGTTAGTCCAGATTCCCTCGCTATTCATTCGTATTTTAACTATCTTCGTAGTCTCTCCGCTCTTTAGTTCTGCTCTCCATCCGATAGCCTCTCCATATCGTAATAGGAACTTCTTACCAGTATCGTTAGAGATAAGGCTGTTCCCCTTCTTGATATAGGTACCGTTAAATCCTTCGCTAATATCCACATCTGCTAATACAGTCCATGTAGCCCCATCCCAAGACTGGAGAGAGAACTTACGGAAGTTTATATTAGCAAGATGTACTCCTAGAACATCTGAGAGCCCCAGATTTTTCTCTGTTGCTTGCACTACTGGATCGATGAAGAGAGGGATTCTCGCTTGGGTTCCATCTCCTGTACTTCTCCAAGCCACTCTGGGAGATAAAGATACACCGTGAAAGATGTTCTCGATAGCGTAATCATATCGAGGAGTAATCTTGTATTCATCCTCTCCCCTCGCAGGACTATCCTTAGCAGTAATAGCGAGCCCTTGATCTATGTATTGATACTCTCCTAAAGGAGGATACTTCGCTCCTCTTAGAGTAAACTTACCGAGCCCTGCCTGCTCTCCAGATGTAATCGAAACTTCTTGCCAGTGAGACTCGAAAGTAAGAACTCCAGAAAATGAAAAATGACCCCATTCTACAGTATTACCCGCTCCGCTTGCTCCCTTCGTTATACCTGTAATAGATTGGAGAGTCCATTTTTTAGCCTGGGCTCCATCTGCGGTTCTATAATATATCTCCGCATCTGTATCGAAGAGCCCTATAACTATCTCCGTTGATGCTGTCATATCATGAGAGATAGTAGCCTTAACTCCTGCGGAGTCTCTTACTTGGATAGTAGTAGTAGAGAATCTTAACTGTAACTCTGTGCTATTGGTTGTATCATCTTGGAAGATTTTTATAGCGATATGATCAGATAGAACGCTCGTTCCTTGATCTACTTGGAGCCTCAATCTAATAACCTGGCCTTCATCGAAATAGCCTCCCGTATGAGCATAGGTATATTTTCTTATATTTCCTGAGGTAGTTATATTTAATCCCTCATCATCTAGAGCCTGAGTTCCCGCACCCGTGGTGGTATATTGGCTAGAAGTAGCAGGGAGCATAACTGGAATATAATTGCTCTCCCATACTAGGTACTGATAAAAAGGAGGATTATCCGATCTAGCAGGATATGAGAAGGAGGAGTAACCTCCGAGGGCTAGACTCCATACACTGTTAGTATTATGGGCTATAATCTTTGCTCTCCCTTCGTGAACACAAGAAGAGAGATTAAGCAATCTATTAGAGTTGCTTCCATAATCTAATATATATCCGTTGGATGCTGTGGTAGTTCCTCCGCTTGCATATCTCCAAGAGGCTCCCATATCTTCAGAATAGAATCCGATTAGCCTTCCATCTCCGAACTCTTGAGCAATTACCCAGATTAACCCATCCTGATAGAAGGCTGTAACATTACCTCCGCTCATCACATTAGAGGTAATACTAGAGAAAGTTGTTACACTGGTAGATATCGTGTTCTCGTTTGCATCTGTCCAGTAAGAAGCGGATAATCTGATCCCTGGATTGGGAATCTTAGTAAAGTTTAAATCTTGAGTATCTGAGATATACGCTAATCCAATAGTCCCATCTGGAAGGGCTACTGGGCTAGGTTGATGAAAGTACCCATCTGATATACTAGAGGTATCATCTACTAGAGAGAATGTAGTACCACCATCTCTAGATACATACTGTGCTAACCTATTTGTATTGCTTGTTTCCAGTTCAATAAATAGGAGGACTGTATTATCTACCGTTACTAGTTTCATCTTCTTAGGTTCATTGGAACTAGAAGCAATAGAATCTACAAGCCCTCGAGGAGATATCTGCTTCCATGTATCACCATCATCTAATGATCGATGGACCTTAATGTTAACTGCGTTCTCATCTGTGTATTGAAAGTAGGCTACTAATAGACTCCCATCCTGTAATCTAGTTATTGAAAGAAGTCCTAGACTAGATGGAGTACCTATTAGAATAGAACTCTCAAAAGTCTCTATTAAATCAATTGTTCCGCTCTGCTTCTGTCTACGTAGAGAGATGCTATATCGATTGGAGGAATCTAGAATCTCCGATATTACCCAGATAGCTCCATTTAAATCACTCACACAGTCACTATAGAAGTAAGAACCAACCGCAGTGCTAGAGGAGTACTTCCAGTATCCGGACTCTGTTAGGATATGGGCTGCATCCTTTCCAAGTTCTGTGCTATCTTCACCCTTCCATTTAAATCGGGCTTCTCCAGGGAGCCCTCCTTGGATAGTCTCTACAGTTATCTCCTCACCTTGAGAACCGATAGAAGAGAGAGTAAGATTAACTCCTTCGCTCTGGGCTTCTGGTACTCCTGCTCTCGGATTGGCTTGAGTGTACTGCGATTGAGCAGCCCATAGATTATCCTTCGATATAGATATCGTAGGAATGAGGAATCCTCTTAAATAGTCTGGAGTAATATTGGTAGCCATCTTAATATCCTTGTATTCCTACTCTTCTAGTTTTTTGTATTCCTAGATCCTTTGCGAACCTTCCGAAGTGCTTAAATGGTTGGATTACTACAGTCTGTACAGAAGCGGAGCCTCCCTGCTGCAGATTCCGTACTCCCTGCTCTCCTCCCATCCTGCGTACAGTTGCTCTATCTAGAATAGCCTCTCCTCGCAATACTCTAGCATTAGCCTCATCTGGAGCCATTCCACCCATATGGAAAGCGGGCATCTGTTGAGACATAACCACCCCGGCTTGCGCTACTCCTGTAGCGACTGCGAGAGCAGACTGGATAGCATTAAATGGAGAGATTAACTTCTGTGCTGCTACTACTGCCTCCGCTGTTCCCATAGCAATCTCCGCTAATGCCATACCCTTACGGAAGTTAAATAGCCCTCTTAGGTTCTTTTGCTCTTTCTCGTAGGCTGCTCTCTCGATATCGCTCATCGCTGCGATCTCTTCCTGCTTATCCTTCATCGCTTGAACATCTATCTCGTTGCCCTTGATTCTCATCTCAGTAAGTTGAGCAAGAGTGCTACCTAGTTCCATCGCTCCATCTATATTTTCTCTAAGACCTTCTCTTCTTTTCGCTTGGAGTTCCTCTTCCTTTTTTGCGAGTTCATCCTTCCGCTCGAGTTCTTTATTATGCATCATCTGCTTAATAATATCTGCAGCGAGTTCTTCCTGCTCTGTAATCTCTCCTAGTTTCTCTATCTGCTCTATTTTATTACCGAAGGCTAGAGCCTCTCTCTGCTCTTCACTCATGAAAGCTTCAATCTGGAAGCCTTCTAATTTTTGATTTGCTGAGATTTGTCTATCGAAGTATCTGTTTTCGGCTTCGATTAGAGCCTCCATAGCCTCTAATTCTTTTTCGGCTAAATCTACGCTCTTCTTAGCAGGCTTAACGGCTTTCTGTTTTGATGATGCTGCAGCCTCTGTAGCATCTGCTAACTCCTTCTCTAGAGTTACCATCTGCTTAGCAGTTTCTACCGCTTCTGCTTGCATATTCTCGATTGCTTTAACTGCATCTTTTTCCTTAGAGATTTGTAATTCTAGTTTATCCTCGAGAGTTAATAGAGCAGATCGAGCTCCTATAGATTTTTCAGTCAAGTCTAATGTATCTTTTACCGATCTTGTCTGAAGTTGTAGAGTTCTTAATCTCCCCTGCTCCTCCTCAGAGAGTACCAGTGTTGATGCAGCCCCATCGATATTAGCCTCTATTAATGCTCGAACTGTACTTAAAAGGGTTTTAGTGTTCTTTACAGTCTCCTGTGCAGATTCTATGTTACCTCGGAAAGATTCATGAGCGGCCTCTCCTGCCTTCTCTAGATTAAACTGGTATTCTGTTATCGAACCCGTAAGGAGTTTATACTCCATTCTCTGCATCCGTATTGTGTGGGCTGCATCTTCTAGGTTAGATTGTTGGGCTTCTTGGCTCGCTATTAGTGCCTGTTGAGCATCTCGGAGATCAAGGGTTAACTGTCTAGCCTTCTCGAGTTCCGCTTGGTGGGCTACATATCCAAGAGTAAGGGCTCCAATCGCTACACCTGCTGCAATTACTACGGGATTTAAAGCAGCAAAGGACATGGTTAACCCTTCTGTAACAGCGAAAGCATCCGCTAACCCATCCGCAGCCTCTGCGAGTTGAGGATTAATCTCACGCAAAGCAAGCCCAATAGAAGAGAATCCCCTATCGATATCTCCAGAAGCCTCTCCCACTTCCTCTAATCTTTCCTCTGCTCTCTTCGCAGCAGATGCCATATCCTCGAACTCTGCAGAACCTTTCCGGGCTGCTGCTGCTGCTTTTTTTGCTGCTTTTGCGCTTGCATCTGCGCTCTGTTTAGCGGCTTTCTCCGCTTGCTTTAGTTGCCTATCTAGAGCGGATACCATCTTTTTGGCTTCCGCTTCTGTTACATTAGGCATCTGCTTTAGTTTAGCGATTAAATCCTTTAAATCTGCTTTGTAAGAGATGTTAATCGATCTTTTTTCTTCTGACATTATATCCTCCGCATAAGGTCATCCGCTAAAGCCTTTACAACTTTATTAGCGGCTTTCCTTTGTGGTTTAATCATGAGTTCGTTGGCTACTCTCTTACCTTGAGGCTGTATAATATCTTGACCTCTATTATTTTCGCTATCTACTCCGAACTTTACAGCCCAGGAATAAGGAGCCCGATTACGAAGATAAGCCTCGAATACTCCTCCAGGTAGTATTCGGAAGCCTCTCTCGAACTTCTTCCAAGAGCCCTTAGATGTTCTCTTAAAGAAGGTTACCTCTCCATCTGCAGTCTTACGGATAATGGGCTTCCTGACCGGCCAATCTTTAACAGCATCTTCCTCGATCTTCTTAAGAGTATCCTCGAGCACCTTTCGAGCATTGGGAGCAACAGTATCTAAGAAGCCAGTATAAAACTGCTGTAAATCTGTATCAATCTGAACAGTTGCTCTTTTTGTAGTGAATTTAGTGCTCATCTTTTGCCCCGTATTATCTCCTCCATTCTAGCCCTTTTTAACCGCTCTTGTCTATCCTTTGCTGCTTTCGGATCTTCATTTGCTAGCCTGTACTCTGCTAGCAGCGATACTCGGAGTTCTTCGGGTAAAGTATAATACCAGAGAGGATCCTTCCCCCATCGGAGAGCGATCCGAAGAGCGAGGAGGTCTAGCCCTCCTCTTCCTCTTGCGTAAAATTTGCTCTCGCTTCTACCTCTTCCTCACTAGGGATAATCTTCATCATCTCTACGAGTACTTCGCTCCCCATCTCGTAGACCTTAGCAGGAGTAACTCCTGCATCTAGTAATCGATCGAGAATCTTATATCCAAAGGCTATAGGATCTCCGCTCGTTATTGGATAGGATGGTAGTACTCGCTTGTGGTCTACGGATACCGCAATAGCAGCAGCGCAAAGTCTACCGAGTTGAGCACGGTTAAGACCTTGAGTTCCCCAGATGGATACGAAGTCTAAGCAAGTAGCAATCGAGGAAGGAATCTTCCCCTCATGCTTCCCGAGTTTCTTAAGATCTAATAGCATAGTACCTCCTTATGCTAGATTGATTATGCAGGTCCTGTAACCGTTACTCCACCGTAACAAGTGAAGTTAAGAGTGAATGAAGAGGGATCTCCTTCTGAGAAGTCTAGAGAGCATACACATTTAGACAGTTTAACAGTGTGATCGGCATCATCTCCGAAGTCTGTTCCTTCTGCAGTGTATAAAATATCGATAGTGTAATGCTCTACGAATGGAGTTCCAACTGTACCAGTAGAAGTATTACCAGTATAGTTTCCACTCTTAGTAATGAAGTCTCGAATACTTCCTGCTTCTGATCCATCTGTAAACTGTCTGAAGTGGAAAGAGAAAGACCCTGTTTTTGCTTGCTCATCTTGCTTACGGATAGCAGAGAAGTTACCTCGATCCATAACCACAAGTTCTGAGAACTGCTGAGGATCTGAGAAGGTAAAGTTACCATCTTCATAGGCTACTTCTAGGACTGTAGCAGTTGGAGTAGTACCATCGATTAACTCGATCTTGCCATCTCTTTTGGTTTTGGGAACTGTTGAATAAGCCATGAAAGCCTCCGGGGGATATGATAGGTATTTTAACCGATTGTATTAGATAGTGTGTAATATATTGAATGATAAAGTTATTAGGATATACTCTTGGGAATCTGTAACCGATCTCTCGGATGAGATGTATCGAATTGTGAACTCATTATCCGTAGAATACACCTCTAATATCTTATTGATTACCTGCTCTTCTGCATCTAGACTAGCATCATAATCCGTAGGATAAATATCGAGAGGTCTTAATCGATGAGAGAAGATTACCTGCATAGGAGTGCTAAGATAGACTCCAACCGCTCTCCGCTGCCTCTCTTCTATTGCTGTACTAGATGCAACGGAGATAGAGAAAGCCTTATGGGCTACAGTGTTCTCCGTTCTCCCAAAAAAGTCCGGAGTATGCTTCGATTCTTTGAAACCTGTAAGAGTCTCTATCTTCGTAGCGATAGCCTTACGGATACTCGAGAGGGATTGTGCCATTATCTTCTCCGCATCCTTCGGGAGAATCTTCCGTTACTATTCAAGTAGATTACTGGCTGCTTCGCTACTCTATCATTAGGGTTTCCAGTCTGTCCATCGTGATTATGATCATAGATAAAGTTAATCCGCTTCCACTCATCCTTATACTGTGCGAAGTGCTCATTAGCGAGGTCTAGATATCTTCCGTTCGATTGTCCTAGACTAGAATGGAAGTCTCGGAAGATATAATAGAGTGCTAGATTCTGATGAGCAGCCCGAAAAGCCTCTGGACTCATTACGAGATACTCTAGCCCTCCTCCTTCGGTTCTCATTCTCTGTACTAGCGTATACCATGCCTCGTCTATATAGGTCTGGTAGGAAGTAAGGTTAGAAGGTCTGATATCTGCTAATTGGGAATAAGTAGCAGTTAAATCTCCATCTGATACCACTGGATATAGCCTGCGTAATACAAGCGCTGCCATTCTACGAAAAACATATACATCCCCTACAATTGTAATCTTCCACTCCTGCAGGTATCCCTCTCCGAGTGCCAGGCTAGCATCCAGACTCGAAGAAGAATGAACGTAAGTAGGAATATTAGCAGGGAAGGAAGCAGAGGCATTATCGATTAATTTGGTCTGGTCTGGTTTAAAGAGAGTGTATCTTACCTCTGTAGGAACCGCAAGCACCCCATCACGATAGATCGGAAGAGTTGTAGTGTTACCCTTTTCTCTTTCGAGGAGTTCTGGGATCTTGATCTGTGGAGCGTATGGAGTGCTAGTAGGCATTATTTTATCTCTTTATATAGTTCGATTCCTTTCTCTTTAAAGGCTTCGATAAATAATAACATATCATCTCTAATCTTGTAGTGT
>Ga0070746_10001831_pt1 | contig 12634 bp, 23 predicted proteins | sample VirMetDEL_Mar_21_FD_77016 | JGI IMG/M metagenome (GOLD analysis project Ga0070746, IMG submission 77016) | Aqueous microbial communities from the Delaware River and Bay under freshwater to marine salinity gradient to study organic matter... | ecosystem: Environmental > Aquatic > Marine >... | reverse complement strand
TCAACCTTATCATTAAAATAGAACTCTTCTGCCGATATGTTTTCATCAATGGGTGGATTTAAAAAATCTTGATAAATTATATTTGCGCCATCTCCCATCATTCCAATTATGAACTCTTTCCCAAAGCTTTCAAAATCTTCTTTTGAAATATCACTAAGGCCAATTCCAACCATTTCTGCATTTCTAGGGTCTGCAATTCTCATTGGAAGTTCAAAATTATCTCCATGTGTAAAAATTTCTGATTTTCTCATAAAAGATGAAACAGATTTATGAACTCTTCTGCCGCAGTAGTTTTTCCATTCTTCAAAGGAAGACGAAAACTTAACATGACAAAGCCTAGAAATCATGGCGCAATCATCTAAGCTAGAAACTGAGTAATTATCATCAGATGGATTTGCGGCTGCGACGAGCAGACAATTTTGCGGTAATTCATGATTGTGGATTCTTCTCTCTAGTAGGAAAGATAGCATTATATCCATAACGGATTGATGTTGGACTCTGTTAAACTCATCTAGTAAGATTATGTACTTTTTCTGTACAAATTCTTTAGAAGGCATCCACTCAGGTTTAAGCCAAGAGGTTTTATCTTTAACTCTAGTTGGTAGACCTATTAAGTCTCCGGGGTCTTGCGTAGCAAGATTTAGATATATAAACTCTGCCCCAATTTGTTTTGCAGCGTTTTTTACACCAGTTGTTTTACCAAACCCGGAGTGACCCCAAAGAATAGGCGTAATGTAGTTACCTTTTATTGATTGATTTAAGCTAAATTCTAAGAATTTTTTCAAGTTTTTGTGATTCATTTCACTCCTTTATTAATATTTTCTTTCCAAGAGCATCAAAGTTTCTATGCTCTTCAGTTAGTGCCCATAGAATTCTAGTTTTGTTTGGTATTTTTAAATCAAGATCTGCATACCCATCTGTTAAGATTACTACATTTCTATCCTTTTCTTTTGCAACTCTATCAAAAATGCATTGAAAACTTGTTCCACCACCCCCTTGTATTTTTTTTATTTTGTCTAAATCAGTGAATTCTGAAATAATTCTTACATCAAAAAATAAACATGTAACATCTGAATACTTTCTAGCTTTTTTTGCCTCTGCTATAAATTTTGAGATAGTTTCAGAATCAATTGATCCAGAAATATCTATGAAAAATAGAACTTTCGGCATTTTTTGTTTTTTTATTTTACATGGGAAAGACTCATTACCATTAAAATTAGTTCTTCTTCTATCAAATCTGTTAAACTTGTAGTCATACTCCATTTTGTTATTCTTACAAAAAATTCTTAAATGCTTTTTCCAGTCTTCTTTGGGAACTTTTTCCTCAATATGTATGTCAGAGTCACCTTGTTCTGAAAAATGCCCACTTGATATTTTGGCTAAATCCTCTGCTCTGCTTAAAATTCTATCAACTTGTTCAAGAGAATCTTGGCAGCTTCTCCACATTGAATGGTTTACAAATGCTTCATCTATATTAAATTTTTGCATAATGGGAAGAAGCTGTTCAAAATAGTAGTCAACAGACTGCATCTTCTTAAATGGGAAGTCGTTTATTGATATGCAACCATTTGGAAGAATGTTTCCATCTTCGATAATCGCTTGATTAACATATAAATCTGCTGCAACATTAAAGCAAGTATGTATATGTTGTTTCGAATATTCACCTCTAAATTTTATTAGCTTAGTATCTAACAATTTTAAATGTTGAAGAATTATATGCATGGCTTCATGAATCAGAACTCCAATTAGCTCATCTAATTTAATAGAATTTACAAATTCTACATTATAGTAAAGTGCTATCTGATTCTGATTTATGGGTCCAACTGCCATAGTTTCAATATCTTCACGAGAAACTTTCTCTAAACAAGAGAGTATGTAGGCAGCAACAAATGATTTACTGTTATTGTTTGTATAAATTTTAGAAGTTGCTTCGCGTATTTTTTCTTTAGCAAGACTTTTGTTTTTTATAGACAAATCGAATCAATTCCATTGTTAGAAGTAAAGAAAACTTTCTTTACACCAAATTTTCTCAAAAAAGCTTGACAACTCTTGCATGGTTTACACATGTTATAATCCGAAAGAGAGTACCTAGCAACATATGCGGTAGCTTTTTTAGTCTTCTTAAATCCAGTTGACTTTATTGCATCAAATTCTGCATGAATATATGGATAGTCATAGTGCTTACTTGCTACTGAGTGTGTTTTTATTTGATTGTTTACTCCTAGACCAATCATCTTTGAGCCTTTGTAAATTACACATGCTATAAAGTGCCTTTGTTTCTTGCTGACCCTAGTGTTTCTAGAGTTTTTTGCAATTTTTGAAGCAATGTCAATTCTTCTGATTGTGGTGTTGCTAATTTTCACTTTACACTCTTTTAATAAAGCCCCTATTCGGTAACGCTCCGAATTCTCGACTTTACAAGAGTCGCGCATCACTTTAATGCTTTAGGGGCGAGTTTAAAATAATATAAATTACTTAGTAGATACCCTATATGTTTTGTGAACATAAGACATGAATGTTAATATTTGCACAATCAATAAAGTCGCATATACATGAATGTTGCCAATGTCTCTTTCTATTAATGCTAAGTTTACTGCACCAATTGCAAAAATAACAGCAACATAGTTCATAGACATTCTTAAAAATTCTTTAAATCTCATACTTTCTCCACTCTAGTAGTATGGTTCTATATCTTTTTTGAAGAATCTTCCAACAAAAAATATTGTAATTACTAAAATTAAAATTAAAACACAATAGTAAGTCAATATAGACTGTGATTTACCTTCTCTCATGTGTGCTGAAATTAAGTATAATATGTAAACTATCGGAAAGCAGAGAACCCTAAACGATAAAAAGCTTGTAAAAAATTTTAATATAAATTCCATTAGTAATAATACTCATCATCTTCTTCATCGTCTTCATCGTAAATCATAGATTCTTGATAATCAAACATATCTTCTGTATTTTTTTGTTCAATTAGGTGTTGGTTATTAATGATGTGCTCTAATGTGCAATTCACCATTCTTTCCATAGCAAAAATTAAAATTTCATTTTCATTATATGATCCTCCGTAAACTTTTCCGCGAGTCCACGGATAAATAATGTCATAAAGCTCTTTGTCAATTACTTTATGACTAATCAGGAAATTAATTGGCCCACTAGTATTGTTGCCCATGCCGTTGTTATAAAGATCATAATAAAGCTTAGATGATGCTCTCAGCATTTCTCCCGCTACACAATGAGAGGGGCCAGTAGGTGGAACAAATTCTTTCCAAGCTTTTTCGTAGTAAGCTTGATGCTCACCTTTTTTATCCCAGTAAGACACTTTAAGAACCCTTTCTAACAAGGAGCTATTTAATTAACAGAGTCGTAATTAACTTTAATAAAAGTTTTATCGTTCGGCAACCTAATAACCTCCATTATTCTGGAGTCTACACCCATAGCAGTAACAATGTTAGAGAAATCATATTCATGATATTCCAATAGATCATCAATCATGCATATGTCTTCAACAACCTCATCTTCAAAATATCTAGCCGGACAATTTTTATCTCCTTTAACATGGATAATAAATATAGAAGAAAAGTCACCGTCTTCTACCTCTAAGTAAAACTCATTGTTAATTTCATTTTTACAATTACTGCCATATGTTTTTTTCAACCAATCAAGGTCGTTGCAAATCTCAAGGCTAATTCTATAATATGGAACAAGCCACAGATATTTCAAATTGTCTTTATCGTTTTCACAGAGCATTAGTCTTATTCTCCGTTTGCTCAAAATATTTTTTTGAAATAACCTTCTCGATACCCGGATTAACATTTTTAACTAAAGGAATAATGTCATGTCTAACTAAATTTCTATCATGCTTCCTAGAATAATTAGACGGATCTTCAATAAACTTAATGCACTTTCTTTCTGTCCAATCTTGGATTTTGCTTTTTTTAACTGTCAAAAATGGCCTAATGACATTTCCAGAAGTAGTGGGAATTAATTTCCCTTGTCCATGAAAAGAAGACATTAGCCACCACTCAACAGCATCGCCTAAATGGTGAGCAGTAATAACTGGATATTTTTGTTGGTTAAAAATGCTTTTTCTCCATTCATGCCAATACTGTTCAATGCTTTTGTCTTTTGGTCTTCCTGCTGATAGAAAGTAGGAAGTCATTCTAATCATGTTTGAATTACAATGCTTTTTAAGAAAGTTATATGCTTCATCAGAATGATTTGTTCCATGATTGCAATGAATAATTCCTCTAAAACCTTTGTGGTTTTTGAGAAAATACAATGCCACCATACTATCTTGACCACCTGATACTGCCACATAAAAATTATCTGGAATTTTACATAGTAGCTTAATCATTAGTCATGAGTTCCAATACAAACTGAACCATGAATTTCGCATGACCAAGATTTCATGCAAACGCAAAATCGCCTTTTTGCTTTTTCACAGCACATTCCATTTTCATGTTTCGGAGGAGTCTGTTCACGACTCTGATAAGTAGATTTCCAATTAGTAGGCCGGGGCGGAAAAGGCGGCTTTCTATCTGACATTGTTTTCTTTCCATTTGTTAACAAGAGCTAATTATAGGGCGCACGGGACTCGAACCCGTATAGACTTATTTATGAGATAAGGGCATTGACCTATTATGCTAACGCCCTATGATTAGCTCTTATTTTAGAGTAAAATAGCTTACTTTTATTCTATTGATTTACCAATTGTCACAATATCTGTTTATTAAGTGCAACAATCTATCCTTGTTGTGTTTTTTGTTTGAACTTTTTTTCAAAATGTTTTTATATCTAGCCTTTCTTTCCGAGGTAGACAGTACTTCATTTATATCGAAGTTGTTACTAAGTTCAAATTCTCTCTGCTTAGAAAGCTTAGAAAGTCTTATGCTCAACTCTACTGCTTCGGCAATTCTTCTTTTATCTTTTGTAGACAGACTTTTATCAAAATGCAACCTCTCTTTAAGATTAGTACTAACTAATCTATAAAGCGAATCGCTGAAAGAGTCTCTTTGTCTAGATTTATTGAAGAGTTTTCTAAGCATAGCCTTCTTACACTTTAAGCAATTTTTTCTAATGTCTTAATAGAGTCAATTCTAAAACTTCTCCACTCATTAATAGTTAGGTCAATGAGGGGAACAATTGAATCACTAACTTTCTTGTTTGAGTTCTTTAGCTTATCTGAAACATGAACAGATAAAAGAGTGCCTATCATTACCCTCTCTTCTCCGTTTGTTTTTAAGAAACTGACTTTTACAATGCTAGACTTCAAAAGGTCAATTATTTCCTGTCTAGACATCTCATTATGATTAATCATTATAGAAATTAACCCCTTCAGTAAACTCAACTAAACTATTTAGATATTTGTATCTAGCATACTCTTCGTTAGACTCAAAGTATATTAGCTCTTCTTGTGGGCTTTCTGTCTCAGTTTTCTCTGAAATTTGATTAGAATTGCAGCTTTCTTTGCTGCAAACAAGTTTTACCGTACTAACAACTTCCCAAGTAACTCCATCTGGATGAGAATATCCACACTCATAGTTTAATTTTAAAGTAGATCCACATTTAATAGTAGGAATTAAGTATTCTCTTCCAAGTATCGAAGCACGAATTGGTGTTGCTATTTCAAGAATAATTGGTTCATTTGAACCGTTTTCGGTCCACTGTATTGGAAAACTAACAACATTAGATCCGTCATTAAAGCTAACATTAACTCTCCTGTCACTAGGTGGATCTGAATTGTTGGTTCTAGAAGTTGATTTAAAATCATCGCAACAATCACTCATGGAAGAGAATGCTGGTATGCTTATTCCTGAACTAGAAAATTCTTTTAGTGTACAGCTTTCGGTTCTGCAAATTTTTGGTGCCTGAGAACAAGATGTTAAAGTCGTGATTAATATTAAAAATAAATTAATTTTTAAAATAACATTCATAGCTTTAACAGTTCTAGCTGATTTCAGACATTTTAATGATTTCTCCAGACTTGAGCTTTCTTCCGATTGAGCTTTCAAAAAACTCTTTAGAGAAAGAGTAGCGCGAAGTCCTACCCTCTTTGTCAAAGTAGTTTGCACCGTCTTTAACAGGGGGGGAGTTATAAACATGAACTAGGCTATCTGTTCCGACTAAAATGTAAAACATATTATGCTCCTTCTATTTCATTCTGCTTTAGTTGCAGGGGTTTTCGATACTGTCAATGTAAAATTCAGCAACTTCTTCAGAAGTTGCTGAAGATAAGTAAAAAGAAATCTCTTTGTCTACCTGGTTAATTACTCCACTTTGTGAAGCACTTTCAAAGACAAAAGTAGCACCATTGTTTGAAAAACTGTACTCTGTCAAGAAAAAATCATTCATAAGCTGAGATTCAATCTCTTCAAAGATACTATCTACTGCAATCCAAACTCCTTCAGACACATTATATAGATCAATTATATATTCACCAATTTCACCAAAACTGTAGTTAAACATTGTTAAATTTTGGTTTAGCATGTTTCCAGAGTTCTGAGGAATAAGAATATTATAATCTGTGTAAAAAAACGAAGTAAGAGCCAAGCTTTCAAAGAGAATGTAATCATCATTCATATCTTCTCTTGAATTCGGCTCAAAGTACAAAGCAGAGCTTAAAACTCTTGCTCCATCTATGAAAGATTCTGTTTGAGAAAATTCTGAATTAGAACAACGAAGAGTTTTTGACCGCCTAGAAAACGGCTCCCATTCTTGGAAGTTATTGTTGCTGCTCTTTTGGTTTGAACAACCTAAACAAAGTACAGCTAAGAGCTGTAAAAATAAGATTCTTGTAATACCTTATTCCTTTCTAAATAAATACCCCCACTAGGAATCGAACCTAGATCTAAAGCTTAGAAGGCTCTTGTTTTATCCGTTAAACTATGGGGGCTCAAATTAATCACTTAAAAGTGTTTAGTAAAGTCTTTAGTTCTTCAATTTGCCCTTGTCTTTCTTCTGTTCTAAATGTGCTTGCTTGAACAATTGGAGAATTGTCCCGTGTTGACATGCAAACTATTTTAGCTGCATAAACGGGTTCGTTGTTTTCAACATTTACAAAAGACTCGTTAACATGTGGGTCATATTTAACATTAAATGCATTATGCAGACCCGATTGCCAAGTCCTTAAGTTTAAATCACACAAGCCTTCAACAAATGCATGAACATTCTTTCTTTTTTCTCTTAAAACCCGCTCTCTTCCACCCTTCCTAACATTAAATTTTACATCTTCTAAAAAAATCAAATTAGTGTGGGTGATAACTCTATTAGTCTTCTTGCACTGAACAGAAAACATCTTTTTGCGCAAGTTCCAGTAAACTCTAACATTTAGAATTGGTCGCACTTAAACCTCCATCTTAAGTTTTCGAATGTCACAAGTCTGCAAGAATAGCAGCAACGACCGTGCCAACATGTGCGACAATTCGCAAGTCTAAGCAGCACAACGACTTGCGAAATTCTAGAGTTTTTGTTGGAAGCGGCGTGTGACACTATGCGTCACAATTTGTGACAATTTGTGCCACTAGGTGACAATCTGCGTCAGTCAACAAATCGGGCAGTTTTTTTCTTGAGAATGTTTTATTGCATTTATTGCATCTTCTGCTAAAAGACGCTGATGCATATTTATGCTAATGCTTTGACCGTTTAATGCAGCCGTTATTAACATAGGTAATAAAGACCACTGTTCGTCTGTTAAAGTTACATCGTAGCTTTCTTTCATTAGAAATCTCCTTTACTATAATACCTCCAAGATCGACTTATGATCCAAACTAATAATAGCAATATTCAACTAGAAGCTACTTTGTTTTTTTCAGAAAAGGGGATGACAAATCCACAGTCATCAGAAAAATTTGTGTGATTCTTATCCCAGTGCTCTTTTCTTTCAAGCTGAGTAGTCTTTGTGCAAAAAAGATTCATTGTTTTTCCCGGTAAACTTTTTCTGAGTTCAAGTTTTCCATTACAATTTGGACAAACATAAGTCTCTTTTTTATTACTTTTCATGTGAGCCATTTTAGTTTTTTTACCCGCCAAGTTTATTCCAATCTATTTTATAGCCTTTATTGATAGCTAATCTTTTTGCCTTGTTTGTGGCAATGCTAAGAGCCTCATCTTCTGATGACGCTTTTCCAAAGCTTACTAAGTAAACTGCAAACCCAGCACCCCTATTGTGCCAAACATCGTATTCGTAAAAATCTTTGTTTTTAGAAACAGTTATCTCACAATTTTCAGCAATAAATTTTCTTATAATAAAGTCCTCCTATCTGTGCTTGATTTGATCTAATCTTTTAACTAACGATACACCCTTTGTACTTTTTCCTTCTAAATCTATAAGAACTTGAACTGTTCCAGACTTATGATATACAAAATCTTTAATGATTCCCCATCTTTGGATTTTTGTTTTCTTGTCTAAGAACACTACCTCATCTCCTCTATAAAAAGAACAATTCTTCATTCCGAAAGCACCTGGTTCATTTTCTGGTTCATTTATTGATTCATTTGTCATTTAGTCCTCCATTTCATTAATAGCAAAAAATGCCATTTCTTCTAAAAAAGAATTATCTTCATATTTAGAATAATCTTTTATCTTAGCAGATTTCTTGTAAGCTGCTAAAACTGCTAATTCAAATTCAACAGAATTTTCTCCGATTGCCTCTATATGTTTGTTTAAGCTACTAATTATAGTACCTCATTTCTGGTATAGTGTAACACATCTTTACAAAGAGGAAGCTTCATATTGTGATATGTATTAGCCTCTAAGCCAAGAAACCTCATACATTGCCTCCAAGTTTTTCCGTGATGAGGAATTCTTTTCATTGAAAGAAGTTCGTCCCTATGAAGATGCCAGTTTAACAAATGAGCATATTCATGCAACAGCGTCTGATTAATAACATAGTCAATATGACTAGGAATTTTTAGAAATTTTGTATTAATTTCAATTAAATTTTTTGAATATCGACATTGACCAGCTCTTTTGTTAGATCTAAAGCTATAAGCTTTTACGGTAGGGAGAACATAAAAGCCATAGCATCTGAGAACTTTCTTTTCAGCTTGAAAAAGCTTTTCTGCAAAACAGCCTCTTAGTTGCCTTACATTATCTAAGTTGCTAATATTTGCAATTGTAATTTTTTCACTAATTGAGTTTAAAAGCTGCTCTTGGTTTTGCATTTTAGTTAAACCTTATTTTTTAATTTCGTATAACACAGTGGGCAAATTAACGATTGGAGAAAGCTGTGACTGAAAGACAGAGAAATTACACCCTTCATGGAGAAAAACAAAGATCTTGTGATAACTGCAACTCTTTTTACCCTGTTATAAACATGAATCAAAGATTCTGTAATAAGGCTTGCTATGTAAGCTGGCACTCAAAAGCCAACAATGAAAAAAGTAACAGTCAAAGAAAAAACGACGGTAAATATGTTTGGAGGCATCTAAAAGACAGATGTCAGAATCCAGACAATAAATCCTACAAAGATTACGGTGGAAAAGGTGTTGAATGCAAATTTACATCCTTCCAAGAATTTCAAGAGTTTTATTTTAGAACAAATGAATGTGAGCAATGTGCAATTCCTTTAAACGATGACAATCGTAGAGCCAGAGATGGCAGGAATATACACAGAATAGATTCCAATCTACATTATGAAAAATCTAACTGCATGATTGTTTGCAAAAAGTGCAATAACTTCTTAGATCGAAACGATAAAAGAGGTTGGATGTAATTTACAATTTATTAGTATGTAAAAACCATGTCTCCGCGAGAAATATCTAGATTTAGATCTGTAGGAAACTCTAAAATTACATCGCACATTTCCGTAAAGTAGTCTTGCCAAGTTTTTACTTTTGAACCCCGACTATTTCTTTTTTTACTATTGATAAAAGAAGAGGTGTCGGGGTCCATTCTAATAACTTGAACAACTTCCCAGCTAGGATTTTTATTAATATCCAAGCTCTCATGAGTTGGATGTTTTTTAAATGCCTTCTCCTTTAATACAACTGCTGTAACTGGAAAGATAACATCTTTCATGGTTAACTCTCTGTATTGTTGCCTAGAGAAATTAAAAACTTTACACTGACAAGCATTTTCCCTGTCTGTAAATTTGTAACCTTCTCTTTGTGATTCTGATGAGTTTAACCAAACTTCTGAGTCAAATTTAGCAATTAAATCAGCATAATTACTATCGCCTACTTTTCTTGTTATAATTATTCCCATGTTTGTCTCCCTACTTTGTTTTGACAACTTCAAATTCAGGTTTATCTTTGCGACAAATTACAACACTTTTATTTTTATCCTTAAAAAGGAAAAACTCATTTGACTCTATTTTTTCATTAAGTTCATCTAGAATAGAGTCTACAGTTTCTCCTTTTTCAAATTTACTAGGACTAGACTCATATGTAATAAAGTCATATTTTTTAATTGTTTTATCAAACAAACCTATAAAATTAGAAGTCTGTATTTCTTTTAGTTTGTTTACTCTAACCTTTATCTTATATTTAGACATATTTTCTTCGCATTCTTTTTAAAGATTTAAAGTTTTGAACTAATTTTGGTTAAATTGAAACCCAGCTAGGCTTGTCTCTGTTTGTAAATGTAACAGGTCTTTTGTCGAAGATGAACCTTTTGTTAAGGTACATTTTATATGCATCGGTAACTGGTTCAACTTTTCGAAAGTCACAATCTTCAATTGAGCTATTGTTTGCACAATTAGCAAAGGGTTTTTGTTCGCCCGCAGTTATGTAGTCGTTACCTTCACATAGATAATCTATTAAGGATTCAGATGCGTGTTTTTTGCCAGTAATTAACTGGTACTCTGAGCACAAGTGAAGAAAATGCAAAAGAAGCCAACAGTAATTTCCATTAGTTTCTCTGGCCCACTTTGTTGCTGGGTGATTATGATAGCAAGGGCTATAAACTCTTTGGTTTTTGAAAAAGTAATTTTTCTTATTTTTTTGCTTATTGCCAACAGTTACAATAGAATCTGTCACAGAAAAAACCCCTTCCGGGGCTGACATTATAACTGCTGTAGAAAGCATTTGGGCTGTCTCTACAACCATTTTTATCACCCTTTTATCATCTAGGTTTTTTGCAGATGTTTTAGGTGACTGATCTGTAGCAAAAATATTTATATCAACCTCCAAGTCTTTCATGGAGAATTTCTAGTATTTTGTAAACTAAGTCTGCTATAGCATTATTTGCAGCAGCAGCTAATATTATTAGAAATTTCCAATTCTTCTCTATGAACCTAGAGACAGTGTTTTCTTTGTAAGAAAAAGGCTGCCCCATATCTGTTCTAGAGTATTTTACTCCCACTTCCCCATTTACCAAAGGCACAATTTGTGAGATAAAGTGTACAAAGTTTCCCTCTTCATCTCTTTTAGCCATAACTATGAGTGTTGTTGAAACAACTTTGCCAGTCTTAGTTATGTATCTCTTTACAAGAGAGTAGCCATTTCTCTTGCCATTTATGACCTCGTTTGCTAAAAATATATCAAGTTCTAGGTCTTCTGGGTGAGTTATATCTTGAAACTTCTTATTTAAAAGCTCAGGCTCCGAGTATTTTAGAATTTCACATGCTTTATCATTTACATCTATGAATTTGCCATTTTTATCTACTAAAGTTATACCTATTGCAGATTTTTCAAATATTGTTTCTAAGTCTTTTTTGTCCAACTTTACTCTACGAACTTATAATAGTATAAAGATTTATAGATCATATATAATATTATACGGTCAAGATAAAGCTAGTTTAACTTAGCGAGCATTTTATTCATGCTCCTTTCTGCAAACTTCCTTACAATTTTCATAAGTGGTTTCACAAGCCAAACACCCATCTTTATGGAAGTCTTTTGCAACACCGTTGATTAAACCATTTTCATAAGGTATCTCAGACACTAAGCATCCATCTTTGCAGAAAACTTTTTCTAAGCCATGAATTTCATCATTTACATATGGCGTTTCTTTGCGCAAATTTCCATTTTCACGAAACTCTTTTTCAGTGCCATGAATTTCATCATTTACATATGGAGTTTCTTTGCGCAAATTTCCATTTTCATAAAAGAATTTTGCAACCCCATTCATTTCATTATTAACAAGATTAATCTCCCAAAAAGTGTTTCCATTTTTATGAAACCCTTTCCAAATTCCATTAGTTTCATTGTTTGTAAAACTCTTTTCAGACTTTAAATTTCCATCGTCGTAATATATTTTTTCAACTCCATGAATTTTGCCATTAACAAAAGGAATTTCCTTATGTAAAGTTTTATCTTCATAAAACCATTTTTCAGTTCCATGTTTTACACCATTTACATAAGGAGTTTCTCTTTTCAAAGCTCCATTTTTATAAAAGGATCTTTCCCAATTAGCTTCTTCTGACATTTTAGACTCCTCTAATTTTACCATTTACCCAAGGAATTTGCCGACGCAAAGTTCCATCTTCATAAAAGTGTTTTTGAAATCCATGAATTTCACCATTTACCCAAGGAGTTTCCCGAAACAAAGTTCCATCTTTATAAAAGATTTTTTCAACTCCATGTTTTTTGTGATTTACCCAAGGAATTTCCCACCGCAAAGTTCCATCTTCATAAAAGTGTTTTTGAACTCCATGAATTTCATTATTAACAAAAGGAGTTTCCCACT
>Ga0070746_10001830_pt1 | contig 12637 bp, 15 predicted proteins | sample VirMetDEL_Mar_21_FD_77016 | JGI IMG/M metagenome (GOLD analysis project Ga0070746, IMG submission 77016) | Aqueous microbial communities from the Delaware River and Bay under freshwater to marine salinity gradient to study organic matter... | ecosystem: Environmental > Aquatic > Marine >... | reverse complement strand
TGACCCAAATAACCAGTCATACACATGAAATAAGTGAATATCGCTAAATACATCTGTGACAAACTCTTGGGATAAGTTATGCGATCAAGCCTGGCATAAGGTAAGCAATCAGAAACGAGTATTGAAGAACAGACACAATACTCGACACTGGTTAAGATACTGGATTGACCGTGGCGATAGCAAACCCGGTCGTAGGATACTCATTCACTTTTTGATGACTGACTATCCAGATCTATCAGAAGTAACATACTTCTATGATCAGATTTACCAGCCCACGACCACCCTGAGACAGACTCACAAACTACGCTAACAGGAGCGACAAATACCTGACATACTCCGTGGAGAATAAATGAACATCAAAGATACACCCATCACTGATATCAAACCCTACGATAACAACCCCAGAAAAAACGCCAAAGCCATAGACACAGTGTGTAAGAGCATAGAGTTATATGGGTTTCAACAACCCATAGTAGTAGACTCTCAAGGCGAAATCATAGTGGGTCATACCAGATATCAGGCAAGCAGAAAACTTGGATTAAGCACGGTGCCAGTATTATGGGCAGACGATCTTACCCCTGAACAAGCCCGAGCATATCGCATCATGGATAACAGAAGTGCTGAAAACAGCCTCTGGGACGAAGATCTACTCATAACAGAGATGGCAGACATACTCAGTGACAACACCATCACTGAACTATCAGAGCAATCAGGATTCACAGAATCAGAAATCAATAAGTTATTCAGAACGCCAGACGAACCAGAACCCCTGGATAAGCCCACAGATCTATTCAGATCACAACAAGGTGATGTATGGATCCTGGGAGAACACAGAATCAAGTGTGGGGACAGCACCAGCGCAAGTGACATAAGTGATGTCATGCAGAATGATCACATTAACCTAATCTGGGAAGATCCACCCTATGGCATAAGTTATCAGACCGCCAACAGCATTAACTACACAGCAGAAGAAAACGCTGTCAGAAATCACAAGATCGAAAACGATGATCTATCAGGCGAAAGACTGCAGGAGTTTCTGACAGATCATATGTCAGCACTGATGCCATATCATAGATCAGGCGGTGCTATCTACTGGTGTCATGACATCAGATTCAACAATATGTTTCAGACCATACTGGAGAACGCAGGTTATCATATATCAGACACACTGATCTGGAGAAAGAATAACGCAAGTAACTGGTTGAGTGATTATGTTAAGTATTACGAACCCATACTCTATGGCTGGCGATCAGGAGCAGAACATGTATGGTATGGCACAGGATGGCACCCCAACGCCCAGTCAGAAAACTATGAAGATATGACTCATGAGCAACTGTGCGACATACTCAACAGCATGGACACCAACTATCAGGAATACAAAAGAGAAGGACTCAAGACCGCCAGCTTACATCCCACTGTAAAGCCCTGGAAACTCATACAATATCACATCTACAATAGCACCAAACGATCAGACATCGTGTTCGACGGATTCGCAGGATCAGGATCAACCCTAATAGCATGTGAAAAGACTCACAGAAAGTTTAGGGGCATAGAGTATGAGCGTAAGTTCATAGATGTCACCATAGAAAGATGGCAAGAACTCACTGGACTGGATGCTATCAGAGAATCAGACGGTGAGAAATATTCAGATCTGGAGCCAACATCATGACAACTGACACCAAACGATCGCAACCCAAATGGGGCACCATAGAGCAAAAAGATGCAAACGGTGATGTGCTCTATGAGCAAACAGGCTTAATCATAGGCAGAGGCGATAATAAGCGATGTATCGATCCAGATGAAGTCGAGAATCTGGCCAGACTCTGGTGTGAATACGGTGAGATGGCTACCATACTGGGTATCAATGTGGAGACCCTGAAATACAACTTTATGGATCAGATACAAAAAGGACGCTCAGAAACGAAACAAGCACTCAGAAAGGCTCAGATCAAGAGTGCACTGGGTGGCAACACTACCATGATGATCTGGCTGGGCAAGAACATACTGGGACAGAGTGATCAACCCATATCAGCAGATCAGAATCAAGTATTACCATGGATAACAGACCATAAGACGGAGTCGGATGCCTGGGAGAAGGATCCTGAGTCATAGTGACTCCCGCAGGTCGCCTTTATGAAGTTAAGTGAGCCGCAACAGACTATCAGTGATGACCCCAAACGATTTAGGGTAGTAAGTGCTGGCAGAAGATTTGGTAAATCCTTCTTAAGCATCAACGAGATAGCCAAGTATGCCAGACATCCTGATCAGCATGTGTTGTATGTAGCACCCACTTATCGTCAGGCCAAGAATGTTATCTGGGAAGAACTTAAATCCAGACTGTATGCCAAACAGTGGATTGCCAAAGCTAACGAGTCAGAACTTGAGATCACTCTGATCAATAACAGCAAGATCAGAATCAGATCAGCTGACAACTATGACGCACTTCGTGGTAGCAAATACAACTTTATTGTCATGGACGAAGTAGCAGACATCAAGGACGATGCTTGGTATCAGGTGCTCAGACCCACGCTATCAGACACTCAGGGTGATGCTCTGTTTATTGGCACTCCCAAGGGTAGAGGATCATGGTTCTATGATCTGTATCAGCAATACAAGGAGAACTCAGACTGGAGTAGTTACCAGTTTACTACAGTGGATGGAGGCAATGTCACAGAGTCAGAGATAGAAAGTGCTCAACGCGATCTGGATGAGCGCACCTTCCAGCAAGAGTATTTGGCCAAGTTCGTGGACTATTCAGGCATGATTTATTACGCATTCGACTTCGATCATCACGTCAAGAAGTTACCTGACATAAGCACTGTGGATCCCAGAGTGCCCTTACGCATTGGACTCGACTTTAACTTGGACCCCATGTCAGCAGTGGTTTCGGTAAGGAACCATGATGAACTCATGATATTTGATGAGATAGTCATATATGGCAGTAACACATCAGAGATGGTCAGGGAAATCCAAACCAGATACCCTAACCGAAAGATCATAGTATATCCCGACGCCACAGGTAAGCGAACTAATACTAACTCACAAGGCATGAGTGATCATATTATCCTGAATAACGCAGGGTTCAAACTCATAACTGACAGAGCAAACCCCAACGTGAACGATAGTATTATCAGAGTCAACAGTGCGCTTAAGAATGATCATATCTGGATCGATCCCAGATGTCGCAATCTGATCGAAAGCATGGGCAGATACGCCTACAAAGAAGGCACTCGTCAACCCGATAAGACAGGAGGGTGGGATCATATGTGTGATGCGATTCGTTACTTGGTGTGGCAAGAGATATCAGAATCAAAGCAATACCACTTTAGCACCGCAAAAACCTTTAGAGTTCCCAGAAAGTAATAGATACTAATATGAAAGACATAATCATAGACAAAAAAACTCAACAACGTTTCGACGAAAGGTATGTGCCAGATCCCATATCAGGATGCTGGCTATGGACAGGCGCAATCGATAAGGATGGTTATGGACATATTGCAGTATACAGTAAGAAGGTGAAAGCCCACCGTTTGAGTGTCAAGCTATCTGGCAGAGATATCGCTGGTAAGGTAGTCAGACATCGTTGCGACAACCCTGGATGTGTTAATCCTGATCATCTGTTAACAGGCACTCAAGCAGATAACGTCAGAGATATGTATGACAGGAAAAGAAATGGTCATATAAGTGGTGAAAAACACCACAGGGCTAAACTAACAGATGTAGATGTAGCAGACATCAGATCTGTCGCAGTAATGGGCGTGGGTGGTAATATTAAATCCCTTGCTAAACGTTATGGAGTAAACGACAATACCATCAGAGCTCTGGTTAACAAAGCATACAGAACGCTATGATCAGATAAATATCAGTTTAGATTTGGAGGTTACATGTTCGTAGGTCCCGTTTATCCCCCCTTAGAGCCTGAAGATTATCGAGCCAGTCAAGGCGATCTTTACAAACAGTTTATAAACGAACTAGGTGCATTCAGAGCATGGATCTTTGACGGAGCAACATGGCTGGAGTATGCTGACATGTCAGACATGACCTTTGAGCTACCCTGGCCTGATCAACCTGCAGAAGATGGTGATGTTTACTGGAGTGGCCCCACCAAATGGGTAATGATGGGTGATGCTTGGGTTGTAGCTACGCAGAACTTGAAACCACCGCCGGCGCCTGATCCCATAACAGGACCTGAGTCGCCTGACTTCCCTACAGATCCACCGCCCCAAGATGGCGATACACACACAGACCAACATGGAAATCTGTGGTGGTGGTATCTTGGCTCATGGAACACAAAGCCTGAAAGCCCCACTGGGGATATCTTTACCTTTGATGTCAAGACTGATCCTGCAGAAAAGCAAGCACTCACAGATGCACTCAGAGTAATACCTGACATAGATATAACCGATTTAGATCATCAGAAGGATGTTAACTGGGCCATAAGCAATGCCTTAACTGCTCTGGATGATCAGGTAGAAATAAACTCTGCCAGGATAGCTGACATGACTATGCTCATACCAGGTGCCAGCTATGAGTATCTGCCAGCATCAACTCATCCCAGACCACCTGATCAGGGTAAGTTCTATCTGAGTAACGGTATTACCTTTACAGATGTATTTGGTGAAGTGTTCAGCATCATGATCCATCATACAGATTCCACTGGCACTGAACATACTCTGGAAAACATTGCTGTAGATGATACCATCATAATCGAGCATCATCTAGATGCTCATAGCTTTGGTAGATATCAGGTAACTCAGGTATTCCATAACGACAACGATAGTTTGATTAATGTCAGTGTGATCAGCCACAGAGGTGGTGTCCAACTTGGCGAAAAATATGATGTATTGGCGTTCCCAGATATAGATGTCACTGACAAACCCAGCTATAACTATGTGGATCAGGGCCTAGCACAGAAAATCAACCGATCGGGCAGTAACGATTTAGATACAGATCAATCTGCATGGCGTCTGCAAAGCCAGACCAAGACCTTCCAGAACATCAATGGCACTGAAATGGGACTGTATCATGTCAAAGAACCCACTCAATTTCATCATGCCGCAACCAAGGGCTACGTGGACGAACTCACTACCATAAGTGATCAGACTCCAGCAAAAAATGCAGAGGGATATCTGTGGTTCGATAATGCTGAAGATGTCATGCAACTCAGTATCTATCACAGTGACTCAGGCGCTTGGATTCCTGTGGCACCACCCACAGGCATAGTAGAAAGAGTAGCCATGGGTGAAGCCATACAGCAGGCCATCATGGAACAGATCGAAGATAGTCTGGTTGACCAAGCAACTATCACAAACAATATTTCAGATCTGCAATCAGACAAATTGGATAAAACTGGTGGCACCCTGACTGGTGGACTCACGTTCAAACGCACCGATGATGTGAGTTACTGGAACTACATTACCAGCGACACCCCCACGGCATGGCACAGTTCCGAGGCCGTGCACGGCCTGATCCTGCGCGTTGGCACCACCAACACTTACAAACAACAGTTCAAGATTCAGGGCAGAAGCAACAAAGACTTGTTTGAGATTCACGATGATGGCGCGGCGCAGGCAAGGATCGAGGGCAACCTGAATGTCAAAAACCATCTCAAGGAAAACGGCAAGCGTGTAGCCACCCTGGAATATGTGGATAGCCTAGTTATTTCAGAATCACCGGGCGCTTTACCCTGGAAATTTGTAGGCACTAGTGTCTTGGCAGAAGATTTAGCACCCGGGGAGTTTACATTCAGATATGAAGGAGATCAGGGCACTAATGGCACCTTTAAGATTTACACAAGCATCTATGACGCGTCAGGCCAGCTGATTGCATCGCCTACTACCTTTCAACACAACATGAGTGACCATCTTATCATGAGCATTCAGGGCATCGACGGCGGCAACCACATCCACATGAAGTCAAAGACGTTCTACTTCCACGTGGTCAGTGGCGATCATAGGTATCACAGATTTGAGGCCAGATTCTGGCGAGTTGCCACTAGTTGCACTGTAGGCGAAAACTACATACTCAACATCCCAGGCCTCCTGCCCACATATGGTAAACCAGCGGATAGTGCAACTCTGCTAGCACCCCCAGAGTTACCAGATCAAGAAATACCACCCCAAGAGGCTACATCATGAGTTATTCATTCGACAAAAACGCTAGTGACGGAGACACAGTAACTCTGGCCAATGGCATAACCTATCAATATAATGCAAGCAAAGATCGCTGGGATACTCTGAAATATCATGATGATGGTGCTAGTGGCGGTGACACTGGTGGCAATGACCTGCAGTCACACCTTAAGCTGTATAGGAATATGAAGGTTCAAGGAAAGCACTATGGCTACAATAACTACAATGAGATTCCGGCTGAATCTAACTGCCTTAACATGACATACACCAGCTTTAAATCCACCGCTGGATTTATCACAAGGGATTTAGATGCTTGGTTCCCACGGGACCAGTATGACTTCGTGCCAGGCATGGTAACTGTCTTGGAGCCTTACGTCAGTCCATTTCGTGAGTGGGAGCTAGAAGCGCCGGTGGTTGTTTGGGTGTTTTGGGCTGGAGAGGTCAAAGAGTGGTCAGCTACCCGTCAGCGTATCCAAGGCGCACCTATGTGGTGGGGCAATGCCAAAAACCAAAACGAGTATCCATCTACTGAGTTTGGATTTAACTACCAAGTCAACTTCCAGTGCTTTAGGAAAAAATGATCACATGTATACCTGTTAAGTAGTATGCCAATAATCGCACCAAATAACCAAAAACGGATAAATAACAAACATATCCTTTGTCGAGGAAATCATCTATGAGCGCAGATAGCTATCAGGAAAAATATCTTACACCCAACAGTGTGTATCAGACCTTCTACCCAGAATGGTCGCAGAATCAGAAATCATACCATGGTGGTATCACATATCGCCACTCAGGCTATTTAAGAGCATACTCAGTGGATGCTCAGACTCCGTCAGAAACTATCACTACCTATGACTATGTTGATGGGCAACAGATCGGAGTTCACAAAGGCACAAAGATAAGTGCTGGCACTGTGGGCACCAGAACTCACATGGAAGGTGGTAGCTTCTATGGAGAGAAGATTGCCAATGTGCCTGTTTACAACTATGTTAAGTTAATCGTATCGGAATACAACTCAATCTTATTCAGAAACCCTGTGACACGCATCCTGCCTGAGACTGATAACATCACAGAGTTTGCAAATAACTGTGATGGACACGGTAATAGTTTAGATGAGTTTATGAGTCAGGTAGATATATCAACCACTGTTAACGGTGTGAGTTATGTTATGGTAACTCAGTCAGACACAGCTAGATTGCCTAGGTTCAGATTGTATACACCCGATCAGATCTATAACTGGGAATATCAGTATGACGATCAGGGTGATCTAAAACTGTGTGAAGTGCTCATCCACAAGGTAGTGCACGAAGATTATGATCAGTATCTGAAGATCACACTGGATGAGTATGTGACTATCTGGTCGAGGTCAGAAGATTCAGAATCGTGGCGACCAGACATAGAAGGTGTGACTGAAGTAGAAGATGGTATCTGGGAATATCGCGAACCCAATGTATTGGGATACATACCCATGGTGCCCATATATCAGAATCAACCCATCAAAAACGGTGTGGGCAACACTCCCATAAGTGACATCAGTCAGATCCAGCGTAGCATCTATGGTGACTGCGCAGAAATATACTCAGCCATCACATACAGTGCTCATCCCAGCCTGGTAGTGGATACCACTACACATCAACTCAACGCCGGCGAGATTGGCGCTGAACCTGGTAGTATTGTCATGGTGGACAACACTCTGACTGGGGAATCAAATCATGTCTATGAGTTCATACAACCCACACTGGATGCCATCACAGAAATCCGTGACTTGATCGATAATAAGATCGACAAGATCACCCAAACAGCCATGATCAGATCAGATGATTTAATCAGGACAGCAAACTCAGGTGTGCAGGTTGAGATGTTGGATGACAAACTAAATGCCTTGATCAAGAAGAAAGCCACCAACCTGGAGAATGCCGAGCAACGATTATGGGAAATCTTTGCTGAGTTCACTGGCACTGAGAACTTTGAGTATATGGTGAGTTATCCACGCAACTACAACAAGAAAGGACTGCACGAAGAGATTACTGAAATAAATGGCTTACTTGATGTAGTAGCCAAATACCAAGTAATGGCTGGCAATGTAGCCATAGATAGTGAAGTGATGGAAGGATTAACAACCAAACTAACAAACGTTATTGAGCAGAGCTACACTCAAAATGCTCGATAATATTAACACAGATATTATCTTAATCAGATAATATCACTTACGCACCACCCCATGCGAATTTAAATGAGGAAGAAGCAATGACAGAAGAAGCAGTAGCAGAACAGGAAGTGGCCCCTGAAACCGAAGCCGCCATCGGAGATACTGAAGCCGCACCATCTGGTGAAAGTTTAGAGCAGTCTAGTCCGAGTGTCCCACAGGTAGAGCACAGAGACGGTAAGACATACATCGATGGTGTCAGAATGTATAGCAGAGATGAGTCTAACCGTATCGCAAGCAAAGCCACACAAGACGCTGAAAAAAGGATCCTGGATCAACTCAACGTTGACAACCTGGATCAGGTTAAAGAAGTTGTCAACCAGTTACAGACAGCTGAAGGTGAAAGCCTGAGTGTTAACCAACTACGCGACGCGGTTAAGAAGCGCGAAGCCACAGTGGAGGAACTCAGAGCAGAACTGGATAGTTTAAGACTGGAGCAACAACTCAGTAGCCATATTGGCAAACTACAAGGTAGTATGCCAGAGCACTGGAGTGCTAATCAGAAATCAGCAGTGGTTGATTTGATGAAAGCCAGAAATATGTTGGAGGTGGATGGCGATAGTTTCGGCATCAAGTTCGGAGACGAATACATCACTGACCAATCAGGCGAACAACCAGATTACCAAACTGCTGTGAGTAAGGTAGCAGAAACTCTGGGGCTCAGTATGGGCAAACCAGGACAGAAGACGTTTGACGCTGATTCAGCAGGTGCTGATAAGCGAACTACCAGATCGGTCGGTGTGGATCAGTCCAAACTTGACGCAGACCCTGCTTATCGCAGTGCCTATGTCGCCGTCCGACAAATGAACCCAACTCTGAGTCGTGGCCAAATAACAGAAGCCATGATCAGAAAACAAATGCCTAAATAAGGAGAAATATTATGGCTAATAACTATGGTTATTCATATAACGTAGGCCAAGCAGTGGGTGGAGATGGCGTAACTGGATCAGTTGACCATACTAACATCCAAGCAATGTATTCAGAGATCGTAGGTGATCTTGCTGTATACTTTAACAATCAAGTGCTACTGCCTAACCCAAGTATTATTGCACTTAACTACCCCATCGCAAGCGCGGCGGGCAACACTGTCAAGATTCCAGTTCAGGACGTATATGATCCTGCTGAACTCGTGCCAGAAGCCAAGGACATCATCCCTGACTATGCTAACGACTTGAATACATCAGCAGTAATGCTGGAAGTAGCCAAGCGTGGCGCAGGCACCTTTATCACATCAGAAGCTGTGGAAGATGGTGGCACTGGTGTAGTAACATCACAAGTAGTAAACCAACTTGCTCAAGCCTTGGCTCAGGCCACTGACATCGCAGGTTTCCAGACTCTGCTTGCTGGCGCTGAAGGCGCACTTGCTGACTCTGACGCAGTCAATGTTGACAAGGTAGGCGCTGGCACAACATCAGCAGACTACTGCCTGGTAATGTCACCACAAGCCGCGGCTTATGCATCAAAGAGAGCGCCCAGCGTGAACATGGATGCTGACATCAACGCTGACGGTTGGGTAACAACTGGCACAACTCGTAACGGTTTTGCTCAGGTTCGTCCAGAGTTCATCGTTGCCATGGAGTCAACTGCTGGTTCAGCCGCTGACGTAACTGTAGAGCACATCGCTGAAGCAGTCGCAAAACTGCGTAGCGTAAATGCTCCAACTGGTGCTGACGGTAACTATGTAGGTGTTCTTAACCCCTGGCAGGAGTTTGCTCTTAACAAGGAACTCGCCGCAACAGGTAATGGTGCAGGCTTTATCCCTAACCCCAGCAACATCGGTAACCAGGTAATGTCAACAGCAACCATTGGAACGCTCATGGGAGTAACATTCTATCGTTCAAACAACTTGCCTCAGGGTATCACAGTAGCCTAATAGGAGATAACTGATGGCCTTCCTGACAGTCAACAACAGTGTGCTCAGCTTTGCTGAGTATCTAGACATCGTGAATACAGATCAACGTGTGTTCGAAAGCAACGAGATCGACTGGGAGAATGCTCCTGGTAGTCCCAATAACCTTTCAGAATATGTGGAAGATCTGTGTATCAAGGCCACCAATCGCATCATAGAGAAGATCAGAGTAAGCAGTAAGTGGCATGCAGTAGCAGATAATCAGACTAACACTGAATATGTTGCTCTGTTTGACCCCAATAAGATACTCAGACGACAGAGTGACTTTACAGATATGTGTAGTTACTATGTGCTCAAAGAGTATCTGTTGGCCAAGGTGGCAGACTGGGGCAACCCAGAGTCACCAGAGGTGCAGAAGATCCAATACTTTGAAAACAAGTTTGACGACCTGTTTAATGAGTTATTGACCATCTTCGACTGGTATGACTTTGACGACTCAGGTGAGATTGATCGGTCAGATCTACACATCGGTCAAGTTACACATCGTCGCAGAACACGCGGCAGACGTAATGTAGTGAGAATCAGATGAAGATCAGAGACTCACTGATCACTGAACTTACTGAGGCTCTGGCATCCACCAGTGTCAAGGTAAGTTCAGAGTTACCATGGTTTAGTGGTAATCAGGTGCTCAACGAGAAAAACATGCGCAGTGTGTATGTGGATCACGAAGAGATTGAGAATAACACCCTTATCAATACCCTGGATAACTCAGATGTGTTTGAAAAGATAATCACAGTGGATACCTATCTGACTGTTGATGCCAAGAACTTACCATCAGACATCGATACTGTTATACAGATCATAAGACATAGCAGGCAGGTGATTGACGCACCTACTCGTGAATGCGATATGATCACAACCATTGAGGACGATAGACTTACATATGAATTTACATATAGGTTTATCGAAGTATGTTGCCAATAAAAAAGGAGAACGAGAATGGCTTACATCAATAGTAGCACCCACGATCACTTCGTGGAACTCTACATGGAAACTCTGCCAGATACTCCAGTGGACACAATCTTTAATCCAGCAACCCGAAAATCGACCATCGATGGCGCTATCGGGACAGAAGGAAACGAGACTGGTCTTAAGATCCCAGCATTGACTGAAGTGACCGTCAACGCTACTCCGGGTCTTTACCGCTGGAAGCAACTGGATGAACTATCTGAGTTTGTTATCACAACAGCAAGCACCAACAGCCTAGGCATGAGCCTGGTTGTCGACCCAGTGACATTCTTTGGCACTGACCCTACTAGTGAGACTGATGAAACTATCAGAGCGGCTGGTATATTCAAGACCACTAACAACAAGCACCTATGTGCGTTTAGGTTGTATTGGTCAGGATCGGCGCCCGAGGGTGATGATGCTCACTTCGTAGAAGGTGTGGGATATTTGGCAGGACTTGCTCCTACCACTAACCCAGATGCACCGGTGTGGGTGTCGCCTTGCACGATCGAAGTTGCAGGTGACTACATTACTGGTAAGATCGACGCGGTTTAACCATGAGGGAAATAGTTCAGGGGGAGTGAAATCCCCCTGATCTAATAAATACATAACAGGAGTATGTATGAGAAATAATCTCAAGAAATTTATTCTACAACATCAGAATAATCCACCTGAGCGATTTGCCATGAATGGCACGATCTATGAGTGGTCAAAGGTAGCACCCATGGTATTGGGTGAAACACATAAAGATATAAAGGAAAACAAAGATGAAGTCGAGCACGATTTGGAACAAACTGGACATGAGCCAGAAGATCAAGACCTTGGAAGCGGAGATAGCCAAGGCGAAGAATGAGTTGGCATGCCTACAAGGCGATGCTGACAAGATTAACTCACGCCTGAAGTTTGTGTTATCAGGCATACACAATATTAACGAAGATTTGGAGATTAACAAAGATGAAACTAACTGAAGTAGCAAGCAAACCCCAACTAATCAAGATCACCCTGGATGAACCTGAGATCATCGAAGCATATGGCGATGAACTCGAGTTTTGGACCTGGGATCGTCAGCCTTTGGAAAAATATCTGGGGCTGGTGGGACAGGATGCCACCATGGAAAACATGCCAGCATTAATCGAATTTGCCAAAGATCTTATCCTGGATGAGTCAGGCAATATGGTTATGGCTGAAGGTGAAGTTTTGCCAACTCTGGTTATGACCTTAGCAGTTAATAAGGTGGTAGCACAGATGGGAAAATCCTAAATCATCAGGTAAGTGAAAACGACCCTGATGTAGCCAGATGTTTGATCCTGGATAGTTTAGCGCACCGTTATGGTAGGCTACCCAGTGAGATACTCCATAAAGCCACTACTCAGGATTTATGGATATTTGATGTAGCCAGTAGTTATCATAACCTACAGGCGGCCAAGCAGTCAGATCCAC
>Ga0070746_10001828_pt1 | contig 12640 bp, 10 predicted proteins | sample VirMetDEL_Mar_21_FD_77016 | JGI IMG/M metagenome (GOLD analysis project Ga0070746, IMG submission 77016) | Aqueous microbial communities from the Delaware River and Bay under freshwater to marine salinity gradient to study organic matter... | ecosystem: Environmental > Aquatic > Marine >... | reverse complement strand
TCATGGCTAGGTTTGGTGCGGCACAAAACATTGCAGACATTGGACAGGGTTCAGCATTCAGACAACAACAAGCTATGGCCGACACAGGACAAGCAGCGCGAGCACAAGTATCACAAGCGGTGGCCCAACGTGATGCAGATGTAGCACAACAACAGGCAGAAGAGAAAGCACGTTTGGAAGAACAACAACGTCAAGCAAAAGCTCTTGAACGTCAGGCTGCACTATCACTAGTAGGTGGTATTGGAGAAGCCGCAGTAGGAGCAGCAGGAGTCAAGGCTGAATATGGCATGGCACAAGAGCTGTATGGTAAACAGATTGCTGATCTGAAAGGTGCAGCCAAAGCAACAAGTCAAGGCGCACAGAACATGTTGGGTATAAAAGCAGTTGAAGGTGCAAGAAAACCTATACTGGGTACAGATGGTGTGACAGCAGTAGAAGGTATGCAAGTTCCATTTAATCCTTTGGGTAACATTACACCTGGTTCATATCTTACTGAGTTTGATATATTGGCTCAATACTTACGAGCAGCACAAGGAGGATTCTAATGTCTTTCGAAATAGCAAGGATGATTGTTCAGTCCTATCGACAGAGCAATGAAGAACGAATCAAAAGCTCTATGGAAATGGCCTATAGAGAAGCATTGCAAACGTATAAGTCAGAGGAAGCTGCGCGTGATGCAGCTCTTGAAGTATTAAAGTCTGATCAAAAGTTGTTAGATACAATGTTGAAGAACATTGAAAAGTCAAGACAACAGATGATTACACAAGACATGAAGACTGCAAAAGAGAATCATGCGCGAGAGTTTCGTAATAATAAACGACAAAGAAGCTATGAACACAAGTTACAGATTGAAAAAATAAAACGACAAGAAGCAGTTGCACAGCAACAGTATAGACAAGCTAGAGCAGATTTAGATGTGGCACAGACACAAGCACTTGTTAATGAAGACATTGATGAAAATGTTGGTAAAGCACGTGATTTTGCAAATAAGATTGTATTGTCTCATGATTTAGCTACGGATACTTTGGGAGGTGCTATAAGTTCTTTATCTACAATAATCCAAGAAGGTGGAACTACCAATCAAGTAGCAGATGTTTTACAACGTGAGTTGTTACCTAGTATGAATAAGTATATAGGTGAAGCAAGAAAAAGCGGAGAAGGTATTGGTTTTGGTCCTAGAAATCAAGGAGCAACAAAAGAAGAGTTAATGCCATTTCGGAAAGCTGACACTGCGCATTATATAATGCAACAACTTGAAGCTAATATGCCTTCAAGTGGACCAGCAGCACAAAAAGCACCAGAGCTTATTGAACTTGTAAGGCAATATATACATGGTGATATGCCTGAAAATAGTGCATTGGGTATTGAAGCTTCACAAGGTAGATTAGAAGAAGGAAGTGTAATAACTCCTAATCAAGTTACAGCAAAGTTTGAGGAACAAGCTGATCGTAAATACCAACAGCTATCTGGTGGTAAAGCTCCAAAGCAAAAGATTCGCAGACCCATCGCACCTGGCAGACTAGACAGGCCAGTCATGCCACCTGTTATGGAAGAGATGTTGCCTACACGTGATGCATCTGTAGGAAGAGAGTTACGTCAAGCAGCACAGCCAGTGTTTGAAGCATTGCGCAATGACTTTGAGATTACAGCAGAAGAACAAGAGAAGATTTCTCCAGAAGCAATCAATGCATACAATAAGTTGAAAGAGGTTGTGATTGACAATCCATTGGCTGTTACTCGCGAAGAACAAACATTGCTCGATGACTTGGCATTACAACGTCAGTACGACATACTACAACAAAAACGTAGAATCTCTACAATGAGTCCACAGCTAGCAAGTACAGAACGAATCAAGGCACGTGCAGGAGAACTTGCAGAGCCTGAGCAGAAGTTTGATGCCAGCCAGTTTTCTCCTGCGCAACAAAAGTATTTTGCTACAGAACGTAAGGCTTATGAGTTATCTGATAAGAGTGACAACGACATAAGAAACATTGGTGTACCTGAGAAGTTTGGATTGTCATTGTTTAATGAAACGTTTGATAAAAGTAGAAAGTCATATATAGATGGACAATCTTATGATACTGTATTGTCGACATTAGAGACACAGTTTGAGGGTAAACCGGAAGAACAGCTGAGAGCATTGGCGGCATACAACAGTAGAGCAATGGCATTGCAACGCGCATCCAATCCTTTGATTGTTGATGGACAAAAGAATCCAGATTATCTTGAGGCTTTAAAAGCACTGGGGAAATAACATGGCTGAAACACCTGTAGAAAGATTACGTAGAGAGTTGCGTGAGCTTGAAGATAAACGTTTGAGAAATGAGATTGGAGACGTAGAGTATTTTGCAGAACTAGATGTATTGCGCAAACGTTTACAAGAAGGTCAGCAAGCACAAGTGCAAGTACCGTATGAACCTGGAGCAAAAGAACGTGAGTATTATTTTGATGTGCAAGAAGCATTGGAAGGTACAGGACCAGCTCGTAAGTATGCAGAACGTTTTGAAAGAATGGGTATGTCTCCAGCAGAAGCGTTTGCTAAAGGTAAAGAGAAGTTTGCAACAGAAACACGTAAGGCTCGATATGGTACAGGAGAGTTTGTAGAACCATTACCTTCTACGTTTGCAGTAAGTGACATTGTTGATCCAGTAAAAGGATTAATAAAAGATCCAACTACAGGTGAAGTACGTAAAGCTACAACAGGTGAAATGGTTTCTTCTGCATTGTTTGAACGTCAACGTAAGCCTACACAGTTGACTACAGCAGAAGCAAGAGAGCAGTTTGAAACACAACGAGAAAAAGAAAAAGAAGCAACAAGAAGAAGATTTGAAAGTTTTGCAAAAAGTCGTGGTGCTCCCTTAACAGAAGAAATGATTGAAGAAGCAGTTCCTAAAGTTGAAGAACGTATGGATATACGTCAAGCACCAGAGAGTCCTGCTGTGATTGCTGAAACTCCGCTTGAGTATGGGTTGCGTTTGGTAAATACATTGTCTGCTGTAGCAGAACCAGCAGTAGGTATATTACAGGAAGCATATAGACGAGGCCCTATAAATAAAGCTATATCATATTTTGTAACAGGTGATACTGAAGCTCCCAAAGCAAAGACACGTAAAGGTGCAGGATTTAAAGAGACAGAAATAGAAGGTACAGCTGGTCAGATACTTACCAATATGCTGACTGGACAGGGAGTGTTTGATAGGACACAAGCACAGATGTTGCCACCAGATGAAAAGGCAAGTGGCATTGATTATTTTATGACACAAGGAACAGTACCTACAACGTATTTTATGTCATTGGCAGCTGAACTTCCTATACCTATTACACCATTTGGTATACCTGGTGTGGGTAAGGCATTAAAGTTTCCTGTTCGAGCATTGCAAAGTGCAGCAGCGCGTGCAGAGATTGACTTGGCATTGCGTAGTTCAAAGACAGGACAAACAGCACAAGACATACAAAAGCAAATAAAGTCTCAAGGTGGTACAGCAGACACACCTACATTGCGCAAGAAGGCCGGAGAAGTTGTAGGTGATCAGTATGCTACACATGAAACAGCGCGACAGTTAATAGAGACAAAAGGCCCACGTGAACTTGTTTTTAAAGAAGATTTTGCAAATCCAAATAATGCTTATGTAGAAGAGATTTTTAAAGGAGCATCTGAAGTAGAGATAAAAGATGTACAAAAAGTTGTTGAAAAGATGGAGGATGTTTTTTCTGGTGCTGCTGTAGGTGGCAAGAATGAAAAGATAGTTTTACGCAGGGTAAGACAAGTTGCATCAGACACAAGAGATAAAATCTTGACAGGAAAGAAACCTATACGTGATGCAGACATTATTGAACGTGCAGTAAATAAGTCTAAGATGGAAGACTTGAGTTTTTGGGATAGGGCACGTAGGCGTGGCATTCCTGAAGAACTTAAAAAGATTTTTGATGATGCATACGAAATACTTGAAAGGCAGAGATTCCAACAGTTGACTCCAGATGAAATAATAAAGCTGGGCCGTAACTATAATCTATTGGATGAACTAGGTATTTTTTCAGCAGATAAGATTATGGTGCAACCCAAGCATGTATATTCTGCTGTGCGCAATGCAGTGTCAGATGTGATGCGTGATAACTTTTTGAAGAACGTACCTGACGATATGATTTATGTGGGAGAAAATGTAGCGGTTCCATATAAGAAAGCCACCAACAAATCTTTGATGGACAAGTTTACTATACAAGTACAACCATATTTTGAGTCATCAAATGGAATACTTAAACCTTATGCTGCAACAAAAATACTACGATTGCAAAGTCAAAAAGGATTTCAACTTCCACCATCGTTACAACAAAAGGTATCAAGTTTAGCAGATGGAACAGAGGTAAAGTTATCTTCTCAAGAACTTCAGTATCTTGAAAAAACAATCAAAGAAGAGTTTGCATTAGATATACTGGATGGTGTACGTATAAAGACAGGTACATTGACAGGTCAGCTTGCAGAAGTACCTGAAGGTGCACTTCGACAAACATTAATAAAGTCAGGACAAGCACCAACAACATCTGTAATACAGGCCAAAAGCATAGCAAACTCGATAAGATTGTTATTGACAAAAGGTGGTGATTATAGCAGAGCCACAGGAAAGATAAGTCAGTGGTTGAAGTTATCTGATGATGTTCCTGCTCCGATGCGGCAGTTAAATACAAGTGTAATGCGTACCCATAATGCAGCTACAGACAAAGTAGCAGAAGCATTACAGCCACCACCTGGTGCAAATCCACAACAGCATTTTGATACTGTATGGAATCAATACCAGCAGTCAGCTATGGATATAAACTTACAGCGCATTGAAGGTAGTATACGAGCTGGAGAAGAACTAGCTATTGATCCAACTGCTAGGTTAGAGTTTGTTGGTGATATAGATTATAGCAAGCAGTATGCTCCTAGAATAGAATCATTGATGGAGACTCGTCAATCATTGGTAGATGATGCATTAGCCAAAGAATCTGAAAGATTGGTTAGCAACTTTGAAAGAAGATTGGATACAGCCAAACGTACATTATCTCAAAAACATCAAGAAGAGTTGCAGCGTATTGATAGAGATTACACTAGAGATTTATTGAGAACTAGATCAGATGTTCAAAGAGTAAGAGAACGACATGCTGAAAAGTATGTGGAAATGATGGACAACTTTGATAAGAAAGTAAAGGCAGCAGAAGACAGGTTATCAAAGACATATCAAGATGAGTTTAATAGTATACGCAAAGAATATGATAGAGAGGTTCTTGAAGCATCAATGCGTAAACGTGCAGCTCAAGATAAGATGGGTGATGTTAGAGTTAAACAGATGGATGACTTTGAAGATGCTGCTTCTACTGCACGTCAGAGATTGGCCCAACAACAAGATAATGAACTAGAGCGTATACATAAAGCATACAGCAGAAGATTTATAGAACTACGTAATAAACAAAGAACAGTAGTATCAGATTACAAAACAAAAGCTACACAAACAAAGAAACGATTTGGTCTTGCTCGTCAGATAAAAGCTCTTGATAAAGAATACAGAGAAGCCTATGATATGGTTTTGAACAATAAAGAAGTTGCAGAAGAACTATTGGAACAAAAGATTCGAGCAGACAGAAAACGTTTATATAATACTTTTGGAACTGAGGATACAACAGAGATTCAAAAACTTCAAGAAGTTATTGATAACGCCAACATAAAGTATACAGCACGTGTAAAGGAAAGCGTAAAAGAATATCAAGAAATGCGTAAGTTTCTTGATGAAGCTGTTGCTCCTGAACGTGAGGAAATGTTTACTTTAATGGAACGTATAGATGTAGATGATGATTATTTCCAACAGAAAGTAAAAGATTTATCAAGCCTAGAAGATAAGTATAAAAGCAAAACAGATATGACAATCAATGAGTATGAGCAGTCTCAGAAGTTGTTGAGTGAGGTAGCAAAAGCAGAACGTGATGCTTTGTATGATACAATAGCAAACCTTGAAGAAGGGCCACGATACCAAAAGTTAAAACAAACTACAGATACAAAGCTACAGAATCTGCAACAGCGTATTGATGAACAGGTTGCAAAGAAAGAAGCATTACAGGTTGCAAAAAGCGAGAAGGTTGCTACCAGCAGGAAGTTACTACAGTTGTCAGATCAGTATGGAAGAGACAATGTGATAGATTTTTTATCTAAAGAGTTGGGTAAATCTCCTGATGAGTTGAAGCCAGAAGATTTGTTTCAGCAAGTAGATTTTATTCAAGAGAATATGCAAGAAGCATCTCGTCAGATATACCAAGCTAAGACTTGGAGAAAGATGGTAAAAGATTTTTTTGTTGCTCCTCTAGGTGTTAAGGCATTAGATTCTCGATGGGTAGACAACATTGATGACTTGATTCGTGTAGATAAAACACAGCCTTATTGGGTAGAAGGAAACATCAAGCCATTGAATATGAATACCTACAAGGAAGTGATTGAACAGTTACGAGAGCTTGATCCTAGCTTGAAGAACTATGGATTGCAAACTGCATATATGAAAGATGAAGTATATGTGCTTCCTTTTATGAAGAATATGATTGAGACACAGCGCACAATGGACATGAAGGTAGAGATTGATAACTTTATTACAAAGTCTCCTGATATGTTTGTGAAGCTGGACCGTGCTGTTGATGGTACGTTGGGTTTAAAAGCTACAGAAGAACTTGCAGAACAGATTACCAAAGAACTACAAGTTACATTTTCTTTTGCCAAGAAGAAAGGATTGGCTGATGATGAAATGATAGACTTATTTACCCATAAAATCCGAGAAGCACTGTTTGATGGATGGGCCAAAGATATATGGAAGAACAGTGATAAAAAACTACAGTCAGCTTTTATTGAAAAGTATATGACAAAGATGATTGATGCTGGTACACCTATATTAAATGATATGGATGACTTTGTTGTAGACTTGTACAATAACAACATTTTGAAAAGCAATACGTTTGCAAAGTTAGAGGAAGAATCACGTAAAGTATTAAACAAAATCTCTACTAAGTTTGCAGCAGAAGGAATGACAAAAGAACAAGGCAAAGTGTTTGATATGTTGGAAAAGACTTTGTTGGCAGAAGAAGGTTTGCTTACTTCTATGCGTTCACAGTATCTGAATAATCTTACATTGCGCAGTGATGGTGTGATGGATGGATTGTTTACACAACAGATAGAAAGTATCAATGATTACTTTGGTAGATACGGATTGAACAATGAAACAATGGTGGAGAACATAAGGGGTATGGCTCCCAGATTAAAGTACTTGGGAGCAAGAAACATTGGTGTAATCTTTGGAGATATGCATCAAGTATCAATAGAAAAACTATTGGAGATTGCAGACAACAACAATACCAAGCGTTTTATTTCTGAGTTGGAAAAACGTTTTGCTACAGCCAAGAATCCACAGGCATCATATTTAAAATACTACTTAGGTGATGGTGCAAACGTTATGAGACGTTGGGCTATTGCTCGAATGTTGGGTGGTGTAGCGGAACCGAGCACAAGGTTTTTTGGTATGAACCGGATGACAGCTCCATATTTATTTTTTGCGGCATTGGGTTCAGGTACGATGAAGGCAAGTACAGCAGCCAAGTTTACAACTTTAGCAGGAACAATGGGTGTTCTTCCTGTAATCACAGCAGCAGTGCGCAAGCTAGGGAACAAATCTTTTATAGGTTTTGTAGATAGTAATAAGGTAATGTTGGCTCCTGCTGATGAAGTGTTTATTCGACAATCGGATGGTGCAATACGAGACATTACAGCAGGTGAACTTCGTGAAGCAATGTTGAATGAAGGTGTGTTGTATTCACGTGCAGATGCTGACTTCCTTGATACACAGTTTAATCGTATACTGATCGATGCAGGTATTACTGTAGATGGATTGGCACGTTATCATGGTCATCCATTAAAGCTGGCACGTAAGGTATACGACAACTTATCTCCATCTGGCAAAAACTTGTGGGCTGAGTTTGCTAAGTTGCAGGATACAGAAATGCGTAGATATGTATTTATGCAAGCTTTGAAAGATGGAGAGAGCATACCACAGGCAGCAGAAAAAGCTAGACGTTCCATGTTGGACTACGGTTCATTATCTGATGCTGAAAAAGTATATATATCAAGAGCAATATATTTTTATAGTTTTATGCGTACGATGGGTGCAGAAACAGTCAATGCCTTTTATCGAGGTGTGATGGGCGATAACTTTAATCCAGCTATAGGATTAATGAGAGCGCAAAGCAGATTGAATAGAGATACAGAAGAACGCACAATGCAAATGCAACAGCAGTCACGTATCTATAATATGTTTACAGGAAGCACAGAGGGTATGGATTATTACAACGGTGGCCCTGTGAATCCTTCTATTTCCATGTTTGATTTAATGTCACGTGCTACATTACTGACAACAGGAGGTATTGCAGCAATGACTAGTGAACAAAAAGAGTTTGAAATGTCATTGTTGGATGCGTTTGGTGCAGCTCTCACAGCAGCAGGTACAGGTGCAGGTGAAACGTATGTACGTGGCAACCCCTTTTTAAATATACTTTTTGAAGGTATGAGAGCAAACATGGAGAGTAGACCTATACCATTCCCATCTGAGCTACAATACCAAGCAGAAGAAAATGGTAATATGTTGGAAGTTATCCAGCTTTATGGATTGGAACGTAGAGAACCTACACCTGGTAGACCATTGACACGTTTTCCAGTACGAGACAAAACAACAGGCGAAGTAATCTATCCAGCAGGAACATATTTTGATTTTCCCAAAACACAAAAAGGAATAATGCAGGGATATAATCTTTATCTATGGCATAGACTTTTAGGATTGACAGCGTTTGCAGAAGTAGCATCACGTTCAGGTGTAGCTCCTGCTGCAATCACACGTTTTCAAAAGGATACATTGAGAGCAAGTATGGCATCAGCTAGAGATCCTCGTATGGAAGGAAGAGAAGGTGAAGTGCGCATACCAATGGAGTCTATGTATTTAAAAGGTTTGAATCAACAAGAACTTGATATGCGTTCAGATTTAGTTTATGCATTATATATGTTGGGATTGGCTACACCAGTAAAAGCAACAAAGCGCAATGTGGTAATGGAAAGATTATTGAAGAATGCATTGAATGAGATTAAACGAACAGATAAGCCATTAAAAGAAAAGAGATAGATATGGAACACTACAGGCTATTAGAGAGGTATGACGAGGAAGTAGGTACGAGCTTTGTAGGGTTTGACTTGCTTCCTACACAACGAGGATACCGTTCATATCCTACATTGACAGGTACGTTGTCTGCGTTGTGGATATACGGTGATAGCTTGAGTGGGGCCAATAGTTTGACAGTGCGTGTAACTGAGGATGCAGATGGTGACAAGTGTATTATTGGAGACACACAGGTAGGATTGTCTACCGGAATCACAACCAGCACATTGACCAGTAGTGTAATCAAGATTGAGATTGACGTAGCTGACACATGGCCTACGAAGGTATGGGTGAAGACAGATACAGGAACAGTCAACGTACGTGAAGTCAAGATTACTTGGAGAGTGTAATGACAATCCCAAGTAACGTAGACGCGTTTGGAAATACGTCTGGAGCTTTTGGTACAGGAAGCAAAGAGGATGATGTCAGTACACAAATCAATGGTGTTACACAGACATTCGTGACTACTCAAGCGTTTAATACAGACAGTTTGGTGATATATTACAATGGAGTGAGACAGAGAACAGGGGTGGAAATCACTGTAGTCGATGCTCGAACATTCACAACTTCATTCGTTCCCGAACTAGGGACTGTCCTTGTGGCAGTATACCAGCCTTTATAGGAGACTAACATGGCTATTCAACTCGTAAGAAATCAGCTCGTTGATTCGATTATTAACGTAGACAAACTACTTGACGGTGCAGTATCGTACGCGAAGATCAACTCTTCCGACATTGAGACTACACTTGTTGGTGGCTCAAGCAAACTTGCTTCTGCTGCTGCTATTAAAACTTATGTCGATGCACAAGTACCTGACAGCTTTTCAGGGGGTAATGGTATTGACATTGATACATCTGGAGATCCCGATGTAATCTCAGTTGATCTTGCTACCAATCCTGGTCTTCAGTTTACCAGTGCAAAACTTGATCTTAAACTTAAAGTAGAATCTGGTGGTAGTCTTACCAAAGATGCAGATGGTCTTTACATTGCTGACAGTGCAATCTCAAATGCCAAACTTGCAAACTCTACTATTTCTGGTGTTGCGCTTGGTTCTAACCTTAATAACTTGAGTGCAGGAAACGGACTCAGCATGACAGCATACAATGGTTCTGCTGCTGTATCCGACCTTACTATTGATCTTGATGGTGCTACTCTTGCAGTAGGAGCATCTGGTATTAAGGTATCTGACGGTGGAATCGACACATTACAAATATCTGATGCAGCTGTAACTCCTGCAAAAGTTAGCTTTGTTCCACAACTTGATCCTCTTACAATCCAAGCAGCAACAGTTGCTTATGATCTTACAGAAGAAGTTCCTGATGTATTTCTTGCAGGTGTAATGGTATTTCGTAATGGTCTTCTTATCGAGCAAGTTCAAGGAACACCATCTGGAGTTGATCAGTACAGCGTTGCTACATCCGGTGGAACCACAACTGTTACTTTTGGTGCACAGCCTTCTACTTCTGACAACTACGTTGTACGTTACTGGGCGTAGTATTTTGTAAGTCCTTCCCCATTATAATGGGGAAGGCATTTTTTTTTATGGAGTAATCATGGACAAAGAGAAACTGATTAGTCTTATATTGGGGCAAGGTGGCGCAACAGTATTGGCATGTGTTGCGCTTTGGTATATTTCACAGTTGTATGTTGATCAGATTTCGACTATGATGGAAAGGTGCGATAGTGATAGAATCATGTATCAAGAGCACATGGAAAAGTTATCATCGAAGTTAGATGACATATCAAAAGATGTGAGAGTAATAAAGGATGCCCAAACAAATCAATAAAAAAGCTATGAGTTGTAACTCTCCTCGAGCATTGCGCAAGGGAGAAGCAGGTTATGGTAAGAAGAAGAAGGTAGTATTGGGGTGCAAATCCGGCAGACAAAAGCTCATTAAGTATGGAGCAAAGGGATACGAGCACAACTATTCTGATTCTGCAAAATCATCATTTCGCGCACGACACAAATGTTCAGAAAAAAAAGATCCTACGACAGCAGGTTACTGGGCTTGTAAAGATCTTTGGCCTGGTGGAAAGAAAACAAAAAGACCTGGTGCAAAGAAGAAGACAAGGAGATAAGATGGGTTGTGGGTGCAAAAATAATATGTCTAACAAATATGGAGGGACTATGTACGGAAAGAATAAAGGCGCAAAGTCTAGCAAGAAAGCGTATGCGACAATCAAGGTACGCAAAGGTGGAATGAAGAAGCCAGCTGCAAAAGGTTTTCGTGGCTACAGCTATCGAGAATACTAATGCCAAAGATTGAAATAACTCCTGCATCATGGGTGCAGATTTTTGCTTTGATTGGTAAGCTCGTAAACTATGCACAAGGTGGCTTTACTCAAACAGAGAAGGAAGAACTTGTAAAGGATCTTCTTGAAGTGTTGGGTGTATTGGCTGCTGACATTGGCGAGGACTTTGATGCCGAGAGGTAAACGCGCTATACGTAGAATCATACTCCATCATAGTGCCAGTCCACCATCCACAACGGTAGAAGACATTGACCGTTGGCATAAGGAACGTGGCTGGCGTGGTATTGGGTATCACTTTGTATGTCTTGAAGACGGTACGATTGCTACTGGAAGACATATCAATAAACGTGGTGCGCATACCAAAGGTGAGAACTACGATAGCATTGGCATCTGTGTAACTGGTAACTTTCAAGACTATCATTGCCCCAAACCTAGGTTTGATAAGTTGATGGCTTTTATTGGTGAGCTTATTGAAGAGCACAACTTGTCTTGGGACCATGTGTTTTATCACAAACAGTTTGCGAACACGTTATGTTGTGGTCATTTTCTTATTGAGCAGTTGAAGCAACACATGAAGGGAAGACGTGGTCAATGCTGAAGAAGTTTTTAAAGAATCATCTTGCACATGGCGAGCTGAAGAAGGTTGCTATACGTGCAGGTATCCACCAGAACAGTGTGTATGCGTGGGTAAAAGGGCGCAATCAACCATCGGTTGTGTCCTTGATATGGTTCTTCCGTGCTTTGTCTGAAATAAAAGACAAGGATTATATACTCTTATGGATAGAGTATTTGTTTACTTTGGAGGGTAGTAAGGATGCCAGTAAAGAAGTACAAGAGTGGTTACAAAGTGTCAGGTACAAAGACCAAGAAACCAATGACCAAGAAGAAAGCGATTAAACAACAGAAAGCAATCTACGCTAGGAAGAAAAGTGGCAAAAGATAGCTGTTACAAAAAGATTAAAAGCTCTTACAAGAAGTTCCCCAGCGCACGTGCAAGTCAGGCTATAGCCAAGTGTCGCAAAGATAAAGGACAGGTACGTAAGACAAGCAAGGGCAGCTCATTAAAGCGATGGGAGAAGGAGAAGTGGAAGGATACCAAGACAGGTAAACCTTGTGGTGCTGGTGGCAAGACAGAATACTGCCGGCCTACTAAAAAGGTATCTAGTAAAACTCCAAAG
>Ga0070746_10001827_pt1 | contig 12648 bp, 12 predicted proteins | sample VirMetDEL_Mar_21_FD_77016 | JGI IMG/M metagenome (GOLD analysis project Ga0070746, IMG submission 77016) | Aqueous microbial communities from the Delaware River and Bay under freshwater to marine salinity gradient to study organic matter... | ecosystem: Environmental > Aquatic > Marine >... | reverse complement strand
TGTATTGTCTGCTGCAGACGTACCGCCTGAGAAGAATGTGCCTTGTGATTGTTCCCACGGTTGCAACCAACAACTGTATGTCCATATTGTTCTGTTTTCACTTGTGCCAAATGTCCGACTCAAGTAATCCGCAGACCCATCAAGGACTAACGATTTTCCACCGTAAGTTCCTCGGTCTAATTCTTGATCGCCACCCGAACCTGCGCCGAAACCGATGAAGCCTTTTTGATAGCGCTGCATCGCATTGTAATGTTCCATCGAGATAGGTAACTTCATTACTTCACATCCAGTGATCGACCAACCATACTTAACGTCGATGCTGTCGCGGCTTTGAAATTAAATTCATCGACTGCGCTTGATGCTGTCGATAGTATCGGTGCTGTTCCTGAAGGAAATAAATAAGCGCTGTTCCATGTCAATGTACGTGATCCTGTACCGTCTTGTTTTACTGTGATTGAATAAAACGCTCCTTTCTTTGCGTTTGTAATATTAGTTAATACACGATTGCCGCCCAGTGTCACTTCTGCTATCTGTTGTGTTTCGCCGTTCCATGTAACAGATGCTTGATCGGTTAGTACAACAGTACTTGCGTACTGTTGTTTCGCCCATTTGTTTTCTTGTGACTTCATTGCATCATTCGTTGTCGCATGAAGCGCACTGCCATCCCCGTAGACCAGTACCCAATCGCCCGGACCTATTGCGAGTGTTGTTGCACCATTAATTTGTTCTGTTGAATTTGGATCGAGCGTTAGCGTGCCCGTACCATTGTTTAATATTGCGCATTTAAACCGGCTAGTTAGCGTCGCAACTGCGGAGAACGTAATATTGTAGGAGGTTCCTGTGCAAACAAATAGCGTATCCATATCGCTTAGCCCAACATTAAATGTCGCACTCTTTGCGGTTACTTTGCTGTCGTTAAGGGTGTCTGTCACTAGCCACCCAGTATTCGCGGAATTTCGTCGTTTTAGCGAAGTTGCTGTTGTATCCGCCCACGGCAAATAGGCATACGTTGTCGAGGGTGCCGCCGCTCCGCTGTTCAGCGTAGCGATAGCAGCGCTTAATGAATTTATATCCGCGCGTACTGTTGCGCCGTCTGCATTGTCTATTACATAATCATGTTGTGACATTATTCATACCCCTTCAGAAAAATAAGTGTTTCTCTAGGAAGATCGATAAGTTTTGAATCCCGTACGGCGATCAATCCAAGCGCGATAGGTGCCATCGGATCATGTAATCGTGCTTTTCTGTTAGGCACGAATTCGATTCCTGTCCAACGATATTCTTCGGGCTTTAATTCACAATCATCGGGCACTGCGATCCCTTCCGCGTCTTTGTCAGTGGAGTATCCTGTAAGAACGCCAACGTCATCTAATAATGCTATTTTCATTTAAACTATCTCCTCAATTACTGCGCCTAATTCGAGTACCCTAATATTAAAACTAGGATCGTTGCTGGTTAATCGTGCTTGAAAGTCAAGTGCTCGCGCATTAAATACCGCCGCATCAAGCAATTCCCATTCAGACCATGCTGGAGTGCCTAACGGATCGTCATCGGTCTCCCGGACCCATACGGTAGCATCTGCCTCGTTACCGAATACACCGTCGAAATTTAACCATGTATCCATCAAATCTGTCCTGCTGTCAAATAGGTTTTCGACATCGACGACAAGTGCTTTCAGTGTTTTCTTAACTTGATAGTTAGATACTGATCCCGCATCGAATCCTGCCGCAAAATCATAGGTGCCCATTGTTGCGACGCCGCCTGATCCTGTATCCCAATCCGCCATACTGTCGATTGCTGTCCAGTCATCGATGTAGTCGGCACCTTGCAGTTGTAGTACGCTGTCAGTGGCGACCGTCGAGGCATGTATGCCGGTGAAAACAACATGCTCTGCGATCGTCGATACGTTTGCAAATGAAATTGATTGAGCGCCCTTTGTGCTGATCATTGCTGTGCCGGTACTGTAACGCCCCCCTGCATCCACTGTTTTCATTAAGTAGGTGCCGAGTAATAACGGCAATGATGCGAGCGTACCTGATCCGGGTATTGCGCTTTCAATCGATGTCGACGTTGCCCACGTTGCGCCTACCTGTAGCGGTGAATGCCGCACTTCAAAATGACCGCCGACTGTAACATCTAATTCGTTAGAAAGATCCCACCTTATAATCGCAAGGCCGCCCATTGCGGTAATTGTCGGATTTTGCGGCTCGATGGGAAGTGCAGATGCCGATATCATATTCTGAGTCAATGGAGATGTCGGAGATGGCGCACCTAATGCGTTTATTGCGGTGACCGTAAAATACCACGTGCCTGCTGGCGCATTATCGATCGTGATCGTTGTCGATCCTATAGTACGGGATTCGACATTGCCGTCTTCCCTTCGATACGTAACCCGATAGGCGGATGCAGATAGAACCGAGTCCCAACCTAGAGTGATTCTGTTGCCTACGATACCGCTTGATACAATATATAATTCTTCTGTTGCCACTAAATTCTCAGGAGCATCAGGAGCCCGCCCTATCAATGAGGCAGGCAGAGGTTCGAGTATTAACCCGTTTTCAACGGCATCGTATCGCGATGCGTCGTATTTTACGCCCACGATCTCAACTTTAAGATCTTCGACTTCTGTAACAGAAACACAGCGCCATGTTTCTGCTGCGAGACTTGACGAGGTAATGACCCATATTGCGTCTGTTTGAGGCGCACTTGAAAAAGCGGGAGAGACTACAACAGAAGATCTCTCTCCTGCGGCGGTGGTAATTGTTCTTTCGCCTATCGTTCCGTCTGGTAGCATTACGCATAGGGTATATGTCGTCGAGACGGATAGGGTTACTGCGCTATCTAGTTCGATAAGCGTTGTCGTTGCTGATACGATTCGTCCGCCATAGCGTGCGCCCACCCTGTGCTGATCATGCGTCGTAAAAATAGTTCCCGGTGCGATAAATGTACCGTCAAGTCCTGCGATAAATGTCACTGTCTCTGTTTCAAGACGTTCTGCATAAAGTATATGTCGCCCTAGCCGCGCAGCTTGTCCTCTAGAAGTACATCCGACAGCCGTGACCTCTGTTTCCCTGACCCCGTACAAGGCGATGCCCTCTGGATCATCTACGTACTCGACGTTTTGTCTATAAGCAAGATCAGGATCGTTATAGGTTACTAAAGCAACGGTATGCCTGCTTCGTAAAGAAGATCCAGAATAATTAAACGTACCTTCTACGACGTTTGCCTCTGTGAATAATGCTGTAGAATCAGCAGGGCTTTCTTGAGAAGTAATGACTGTTCCTGCGCCCCAGTAAGCAATACCTCTGAATACCGATGCAAGCGCATTCAGTAAGGATAGTGCTTGATCTCGGCGCTGGATATAAATATTACATGCAAAACGAGGTTCTTGTCCGCCAAAACCGTCATCAACTAATTCGTCGCAATACTGGGCGATGGTGTACAACGACCATTTATCGATCAGCGTTTCATCAATGTATTGCCCCATTCCGTAACGGCTGTTCGTCGCAAGATCATAAAATACCCATGCCGGGTTATCTGACCATAGGACTTGAAATGTGCCGTCCCATTCGCCCGTATACGTTCGAGTATCTGGGTCGTAGTTACTAGGTACTTTGATACGTAATAATTTTACGTCATACGCCCGCACTGGTATTCTAGGAAATTGTTCTGCATTAACTGATAAGGCAACAATCGCTCGATTAGGGTAAGTAAGTTTAGCGTGTATTATTTCAGTATAACTTTCCCATGTTATGTCGTTTCGTAAAACAGATCCTGTTTCATCGGCAGTTACGCGTGTTACTCTTATATCCCAAGGACCGGGTGCGGGCAACCTTACAGTGTACGCTCTTTGATAACGCGTTGTTGTTTTTCCGCTTATCGTGCTGTCGACAAAAAGAATATAGCCGCCGCCGTTGTTTTGGACATGTATTTGTAGCCTTACCGATGTTCCGCTGATATCCCCGTTTGTCGTATCTACGCTGTACAAAGAATCAGTGCTCATCGTTATCCTTACCGAGTCCACATCAGTATCCGATATTGATTTTGTGATCGGTATAGGCTGTGTAACTTTCGTAGGCCCAGCGGATATCTCTTTTTCAGTACCCTCGAATCCCGGTATATAACTTTGCGATTGCGTACCCGATCTTGCAAGCAAAACAACGTCGCTGAAGTTATAACTGCCGTTTGAATTTTGAATAGGTACCCCGTCTAAATAAACAGACTTCAAGCCGTCAACGAGTCCCCAGATCTCGCCTTCACCGATAAGATCCAGCACCCTAGCAGACTGCTTTGATCGTAATGAGTCAGGCGCTTCGACAGGAGTACGCGATTCGCCGCCGCCGCCTTTTCCGCCGCCGCCTGATCCTCGTATGGGCAGTCGCTTTTTCATTTTGGGCTCCCGACAGATGGTGCTGGCTCTGCCTTGCTTCCTGTCTGCGAGTAGGGCGCTGTCGATGGGCCGCTGCCAGCAGATATAGTTGGATCTTTTGTAGTAAGCCCGCCACCAGATACGATGGGCGCTGTTGTTGCTGCTGCTGCAAAATTTTCGACAGATAAGCCTGACGATATGACAGTTGACCCAACTCGCATACGACCATAGCCGACGGGTACTGCATTACCTTGTACGACTGAATTGTTCGCTCCATCAAATGCAAATGAAGGCAGGTTATTAGGAGCATCGACAGGCGCTGCTGATTTAGGTGACGGCGCGAGTAGTTGTGATATACCTCCCAGTGCTAAACTTGTGCCCACACTGAATGCGATACTCGAAAGAGAAATACTTGTCGCGCCGAATGTACTTGTCATTAAACCTGATGCAGGGTTCCAAAACGATAAGCCTATTAATGCAGCACCGAATAATACTTTAAAGAAACCTGATTTCGCGCCAGCAATAACAGGTATAATTTTGATATCTCCCGGCACCGGAAAATGTATCTGTTTTTCATCTATATCGCCGACTGTTGTGACAACATGGTAGCCCATGTCATCGTTGTCTATCACATACTTTGGAAAATCTTTAAAATTCGCACATAATGCGCGCACAGCATCAGCGGGATTGTTAACATCGTACGAATGGTCTGCTCCGAATTTATCCGCAAGATGCCCATATAATTTTATATTCCTTAACATGCAAATTCCTTTCGCCGCAAAATATGCGTCGTTACTTTTTCCCAGTAACCGCCATAAACTTCGCGCGTCGATATTCTTCCCATTACATGATGCAATATTTTATTATCACCTAGAAATATTCCAGCATGATTAGATACCTTGCTCGATACCCGCATATATACCATATCGTGTTTTTTTCGTTGCGATTTATCAACAAGAATCCAGCCATCCTTTTCGTAATTATCAAGATATAGATTCTCGCCCATGTTCCACCAATTATCGCGTCGCTCGTGTTCGGGCAATATAATTTTTAACGTCGCTTTGTAGTAATCTCTGATTAATGAATAACAATCAAGTACGCCGTGGGAAAATTCTCGGCCTATTAATGGAGCAACAAAATTATCCGGGAGATAGGTTTTAATTTCAGCAGAGGGCCATCCTACTATGATCCAAGGCAGTCCCGTTATATTGCAGCTCGTACGGTCTGCTTGCGATGCAATAGGCGGCAAGTTAGGGTGGCTATGTACGACAGAGAGTACGTTATATTTATCTTCTGCGGCCGCATAATCTTCTACATTCATTATGAAATGCTCTGTATTTTCTGCCTCGTTTCTACAAGGAACGTACAGATGTTTTCCTTTATCAATAACTAATAATCCGCACGCCTCTTTTGGGTAAGCGCGTTTTGCGTGCGCTTTGATATGTGCCTCGGCTAAAGGTTGAATGTTCATCCTCTGTACGTACCCGCGCCGGGAAATGCGCCGAGAGGAATTTCCGCAGAGGCACCGAATCGTAACTTACAACTCGATATACGTTTGCCGCATACATCTTCAGCAAGCACTGTTGTCGCTATATCAAGGGCATTAGCGACAGCGCCGCCAGCGTAACTGCATTCAGTTGATCGATACACCCACTGGCAAATGTTTTGTACGACTTGTCCGCGAGGTACCATTACGCCTTCCATATCTAATGCGGACTCTAATTCAAATTCTATATATACTTTATTTTCTGAAGATTTTCTTGCTATGTAATAGATCTCATCTGGAAGCGCGATGTTAGGATCCGCTGTAGGATTCGTGCCGCCGGTAAAATTAACGGCATCAAGATAGCGTACAAACGTGCGTCTGCGGGTTATTTTTGCGCCTACAAGATCATTTGAGTCGCGTACAAGTGCGCCTATCAAAGAGGTTACGTTTGCGATCCTTAAAGTAGGTCTAGTGGAGGTCCCTGTTCCTGCTTTTTCAAAACCATCTGCTTCAATAGGAAACGGCGTATAGGTGTCCCCGTTCCATACGACCGACTGCTTTAGTTCGTTAACGCCGGCATGAAAATAATAAATAGTAGCGGCAGCGAGTGCGGTTGCATCAAGCTCGAAAAGGGTTACGATCGCGCCCGGATCCAATTTTTGAATATCAGATTGAATAGTCATGCTATTTCAAATACCTCCTCAAACAGCATGGTAATATTATTCAAAGGTCCCTCAATATAGGTGCGCTGCCATTTCTCGCAAATAAAAGCCGCTTCTGCTTTGCCGGGCGGTGTCCACGTGAATTTAGTCACGCCCGCCTTACCTTCTAAAAACGCTTCGATCGCATCAGCGTCTGTGTCCGATAAATTATTAAATACAAGATTCCAATTTTGCGGATTTGTATTGATACCGTCGCTCGCGCGTTGCAGATACCCGTCGCCAAACTCGGCGCGTTTAGTACGTGGGGATAAACTTAATGGTGTTCCTACTGAAGGCGTGTACGTAAAGTCGCTCATGATGCAAGCAGCCCTCCAGTACGTTTATGCTTCATAATTTCTTGCGCGACCATATTCGATAGTTGCCTACCTAATGCGTTTGCTTTTCCTTCGGAATCATTTCCTTGCTGCTGGGTTGATCCTGTCTCAGCGTTAACCACGATTTGTATATTGATATCTCCACCACCTAATTTGTTATTAGGTATAACGTTGCCTGACTGTCGCGGTACGATAACTTCGGGTCCTTTCTCTCCTACAAGATACGATGTCCCCGCATCTACTGGGCCTCCCATGGCGCGTTTGCCGCCTATGCCTAGCAGACTTGTTTTAAGTCCTGCGCCACCAAGTGCAGTAACGCCTGCTGCTGGCGCACTGACTCCGCCAGTAAACAACCCCCCTAAGAATCCTTTGAAGTCAAAACCGCCGACTGCTTCAGCAATAGGGTCTGTGACTGTTTTGCGCAATAGTATGCGCGCGATGTCGTCAAATATGCCCTGTAATACGCCTCTGAAATCTTCGCCTTTTAAAATAGCATCTTCAAACGCACTGCTGAACGTTGCGCCAAGATCCTTCATTGTACTATCAGTTCCTTTTGCCTTGTCCTGTACTTTTTGAAATTCGTCTTTAAGCTGCGCGTTTCTTTTCGTAAGTTCGATGGCGCTGATCGCGTTGTTGTCATAAAGTAGTTGCGTACGTTCAAGCGCTTTATTAAATTCTTCTGTAGGAGTTAGTAAGCCTGCGGATACATTCGCTCCTTCTTTCATTAAGGCGTCTTTTGCGTCTTTTTCTTGTTTCATCGCATCGATGTTTGCTTGTCGTGCTACGGTAGAGTCAAAAAGAGCAAGCGCATTATTTTTTTCTGCCTCTGTTGCCTGATTAAGATCTAGCGTACGTTGCAATATGGCGCGATCGCTTAGCCCTAATACTTCATTTTCTTCTTTTAATTTTTCAATAAGATCTGTTATCGCATCGGTGAATTCTTCGTTGCGCATTGTTGCTTTATTCGTTTCGTCCGCCGAGTCTTTAATTAAATCTTTAACTGGCAATGCCGCGCCTTGTATGCCCGTATACCCCTTTATAGAATCAGCCTGCGCATCAGCAAAATCTTTAATGGACGCGATTGCTTTGTCTCTTTCAGCGGTGGCTTCGGCTGTTGAAGTTTTTATTGCAGAATTGCTTCCAGCAACCGCCGCGCGCAAGGCTTTTGCAGATGAAACCATGTCGTCCACTGTTTCGTCGGATAAAAAAGGCGTGTATTTTGAGGAGATAAGAAGAAATTGAGCTAACGATTCCCGCATGTTGTTAAGCGCAAAATTCCATTTTTCAACTATAGTCAGTGTCACTATTGTTATACTGTATTTTAAGTTTGCCCACGCAGTTAACAAGGCAGTGGTCATGCCTACTCCAGCTACGCGCACAATTTCAAATTCATCATGCAGTAATTTACCGAATTGAAACGCTAATACTCCTACCATAGCAACAGATAATAGGCTCAATGCAGAAGCCATAACGCCCACTGCTTTTGCAGCCTGCAGAGTAACCGGCGTCGATAAAGCAAGGCCGCCCATAAAAGCGGGCAAGGAGGTAAGGGCAATCCCAGTTAATGATGCTTTAAGTGCAATAAATGCCCCCGTTAACCCTGCCACAGATATAGCGGCAATTTCGACTACGGCGGGCAATGCTACTAGTGCAATATAAAATGCGCCGCCGGTTCCCAGCAGTTTTGTAAGATTTACAATTAGGTCTGTGTTTTGGATAATGACATCAGACATGCTAACTACTGCGCCAGAAAAAGCAGTTACAGCGCCAAGTCCTTCTGCTCCCAATGCCTCAAATACTCTGCTAAGTGCCTGCTTCATCCTACCTAGTGCAAACCCTGCTGTTTTGCTCATAGCATCAAACGCTTCTTGCGTCGCACCTGTCTTGTTTTCCATGTCCTCCATAATTTCATTGAAGCTCTTGCCTGCTTCGCCGGCAAAGTTTAATGCCGGGATGATGGCTTCAACGCCACCGAATAATTGTGCGATCTGTTCTGTGCTGCGGCCTGTTTTTTCGCTGACTTCTGCCATAAATCCAGCAAAGCCCTGTGCTTTTAATCCAGATACTGAAAAATTAATGCCTAATTTTTCTGCGAGCTCTGCGGCTTCGCTCGATGGCTTTGCAACAGCGGCCAATATTGCACGAAGGCCCGTTACTGATTCGCGAGTGGATATACCTGCTTTTGTAAGTGCGGCGACGGCTGCGGCTGACTCATCGAAGGATAGTCCTGCTGATACCGCAAGCGGGATCACTTTACCTAATGATGCAGATAGTTCGCCGACGGTTGTCTTACCTGCTTTCATTGCAACGAATAAAGCATCCGATGCTTCGCCTGCTGTTAACCCTGTTGCGCCGTAGACATTCATTGCCGTCGTTAGGCCATCGACGGCTGTTTCGACATCTGTTACGCCGCCCACTGCTAATTTATTCGCAGCAGTCAATACTTCGATTGCCTGCGCACCGGGTTCAGCGCCTGCTGATATTGCCTGATAAAGACCTTTTGCTTGTTCAAGTCTGTTTGATCCAAACTCTGCTGATAATGCGCGTACAGAGTCCGTCATGCCGTCAACAGAATTTTTTGCATCGCCTGAAAGCAACGTCGAGACTTCTTTCATTGCTGTTTCAAACTCGACTGCTTGACCGATTGTTGCTTTAAATAATAATGCGCCGCCGATTCCTACGATCGCGCCTTTCATTGAAAAGATAGATTTTTTCAGTCGGTCAAAACCGCCCGCCATCTTCGTTTGTTGAGCGCGTACATTGCGCGACATCCCATCGACGGAGGCCTGTACTTGCTTTGCGCCTTTCTGGACTCCCGATGCATCAAGTTTTACGCCAAAAGTGGATAGAAAATTAGCCATGCGATCTACTCTTATCTAGATATACGTTGTCCATCTCGACTATCAATGTTACAAACATTTCTATATCCTCAATTAAATAAAGCCTTATGTACGCTTCTATCTCTGTCAAGGGAATGTAACCTTGCGACATTCCCTGATTTCGACTTCTATTGAGTAAATTAAATGCTGCAATATACTCAAAATAAGCACTTGGATAATCAGGCTTTGAATCAAGTGCGGCAGTATTGACTTTGCCGCTGTCTTTCATCTTCTCTAAAAATTCCTCATGCTTCCCCCACTCTAAATTCCATTTTAAGTAGGCGGTTACTTTTCCACTGCGTCTTCAATCTCCTCCTCTCGAAAAATCTGGAAATCCTGAGACCATGCAACAACGTCATCGCGAAATTCTTTAAAAACGGGATTGGATAAAATTTCGACGGCTTTCTCGACGCTGTACTTCACTTCTTTGTCGTCTATTTTTAGCCCTTTCCAGTCCACTAGAATTTCTTTTGCAATCGCTTGGGTTAAGATCTGCTCTGCAAGATCATCATCGAGTGATCCGCGTTGTGTCGCTTTTTTGTGCGGCGCTAATAATCCAGAAAGATATTTTTGAAATGATCTACACCCATATCGACGTATCAATAATGAGGTTGTTGAATCAAGATCAATCCATTTACCTTCTTCGGATGCTTTTACATCCATTGCGTAGCTTTTACTTAAGTCCATTGTTTTTACTCCCCGTTATAAAAATATTAATCTAACGCATCGATCTGTATTGCGTAGGTGCCGCCGGCATCGACGATTGCGCCATAGGTTAAATCCTGTACAACATCTGAATTGGCTCCGCCTGCTTCTATTGTTGCTTCAGTATATTTTGTATTAGGTACGGTAAACAGATAACTATTGCCATCTGAATCCGTCACCTTAGTGCGAAAACTTGAATTGGTATCGTTGACAAATTTACTAACCAGTGAATTGTTTTCAAAATAAGCCGTCATGCTTCCAGTAACTTCGCAGCGACCTGCCGCAATCCCCGCCAGTTCGCTTTGGCCGACTTTAGGTTGTTCCCTGTTGTTGTTCGTCAAATCAATACTGAATGATTGAAAGCAAACGCCGCCTGCAATATTCGATCCTTCCCAAACATCACCTACGTTGCCCGATGCGTTCATTACTGGGTTCGATATTACAGCCGCAGTTGTCGAGGCAATCGTGGTCGAGGCAAGGGTAACTCCTTGCCCGTTAAAGCTGAATGATCCCGTCAGTATTGATTGTGATTCAAAACTAAGGCTCATCGAGCCTACACGCATTCCGTCAAATTGGTGCAATGAACTGACGTCTGCAAATTCTTTTTCAATAGTATAGGATTTATTAGTCGTGCCGTTGCGAATAACCTTGCCTTGTACGACGCCTGCGCCTGCTGAAAATATTTCAGAGGTAAAGGATACGGCTGCGCCTGATGATGCATTAACAACATCAAGGGTGGTATTTGCACCTACGGTACTGACTCCCGTTACCCGTACATCGAGGTTATTGCCTGCGACGGAAGCGGTTACTCGTAAATGCTGATCGACAACCACGTTGTTCATTGCGCTCGAATCACATTTGATGCGACTTGCTGAAACGACGCATGATGCGATAGCAGCAGAAACACGGGTGGTCACCCATTGACTTAGCATAGCGCCCTCAATAAGGCGATCCATTTCTGCGTACCTTAATTCAAAATTAATATCGCCGCCAGCACCGCCACCGACTTGCGTGATGTCGGATACGTTTCTGTCGGATCGTATGGTATCGGATGTAACGGAATCAAACGTTCCGTTTAAAGATTCGGATGTGAAATTAAGATCCTGCATAGCAGGGCCAGTAGGCGGAACGCCCCAAGTAGATTCTTCGATGTAACGGACCGCGGTGCGGTTAGCGTCTGCAAATGACATATCGGTGCCCCTCTATAGAGTTAGTTGATTAAACCGAGAGGCATAGTTGATTAGTGAGGCTTTTGAACGTGACTAATCAGCGTGTCGGTATGGGTAGTTTATAAGAGCTTTATTATATATACAAGAATTTATTCTGTTAATTGGCTTTTGCGGATAAATTTGCTCAATTAGGAGTTTTCAGAAAATGAAATCCCTTTTTTTATTCCGAGTTAAGTGGCATAAGTATATTGCAAATCAATAAGTAAGTGGCTAAGTGGAAGGTATATTTCATGATCCACTAGTTTATGATTTGATTTTCCCCTATATAATATAGGCTCTGAAACACTTAGAAAGAGGAGAACGCTATGACCAGAATTAACATTATCCCGGCGGAGGAATTAACCGACCAGCATTTAATCGCCGAGTACCGGGAGATCTTTATGGTGCGCCCGGCATTGCTTCGCAGCATGTGTGCCAAAAACGGGGTATATGGCATCCCGGATAAATATACATTGAACAAGGGCCATGTTAAGTTTTTCTATGATAAAGGGCTGTATTTGGAGAAAAGGTATACGGAACTCCGGGAAGAGATGCTCTGTAGGGGCATGAATCCAGATCCTGCGCGAATATTTAAGCCTTTTCCCATAGGTTTCCACAACGACTGGGTTCCAAGCTCGGAGGAGCAAGAAATCGCCAGAAATCGCATTAAAATACGGATTTCCGAGAAGCCGGAATATTACCGGTATTATAGGTCCCCATTATCCGGGGTATTTTAATTTGATTTAATACTTGCAATTCATAATAAGCTGTCATATATTTATACCTAAGAACTAACAGAAAGCGGAGAAATAACATGAAAGATATCAAAGTAACATTCGTGGTAGAAGTTGATGGCGAAATAAGTCTGTATCAGTCTACCGCCAAAGTAACGAAGAAAAAAATAAATGAACTATTCATAGATCAAGATCTAGAGTGGAAGAAATATGTTATGGCAGCATTCAAGG
>Ga0070746_10001825_pt1 | contig 12649 bp, 9 predicted proteins | sample VirMetDEL_Mar_21_FD_77016 | JGI IMG/M metagenome (GOLD analysis project Ga0070746, IMG submission 77016) | Aqueous microbial communities from the Delaware River and Bay under freshwater to marine salinity gradient to study organic matter... | ecosystem: Environmental > Aquatic > Marine > Coastal... | reverse complement strand
TGTTGAACAGCAGCCACTTCCTTGCGACTTCGTGGCGGTACGATGGTGGTTGCACATAGCGTAACATCCTGTACTCTCGCATGTCGCAGAACAAGTTTGGGTTTTCTGGGTCATAGTCTATTTCGCTAAGAGAGCTTGAACCAGTGCGGCGATCTGTTCGTTCGTTTTCTCCTGAATTTTTTCCTGGCGCTCCAAGCTCGACACGATGGCCTCCACTTTGGCGCTCGTCACTGCCTGTGCTTGACCGTTCTCCTGTGCCTTTTTTGCAGCCTCCTCCGCTATGGCTGCGATACGCTCACGATCCTCTGAAGCATGTGCAGTATTAGCTTGTAGTACGCCCCAAGCAACTGCTAGGCTTACAGCCGCTGCTGCGATTGGCAATCCCCATTGAGGTATCTTAATAGTTCCATCACTCATAATTATTTCCTTTTATTCATTATTCCCATTACAGATCTAACGCCAAACGATGCAGCAATAATTACAGATAAACTGTACTGATACCAATCTGGCATAGCTTCTAAAGCTTCAAAACCTGCTTGTACATAACCTACAGTAGCAGGAAAGAAACATAGTATAAGAGGCACACTAAATAAAAGTGTAAGCCACTCATCCTTCCAAGACTGATTAGACGCTCGCGCCATTGCAGTCTCCCAATCAGCAGCAGACTCAGCTTGCTTTACCATTACACTAGCTTCTGCTTCTGCTTTTGCCTTAGTCTTAGCTACCTTACCTTCTAGCCAAGTACCTCCAAGCTTTACAATACCATCAATAACTGGAATCGCCATCTATCTCTGCCTCTATTTGTTCTAAAATCAGTTCCTGCTGAGCTTCAAACATCTTTCTAAAATCTTCAAGCCGCATAAAACCTAAATTGTGTTTAGCCTGATGTAGCTGGTAGTTTTTATAAACCTTTTCCAGCATGTTCTCGCTGTACAGAACCACTAGTAACTCCATACGTGTGGTCTAGGGCGACCTTCAGAGTCTGGTAAGTCATCTAAGTGTATGAAACGTACACCACCTTTTTGGCTCACACCAATACCCGTAAAACCTGCGTCTAGAGCGGCCTGTAGAAGCCTGTGAGCCTGTTCTCCACGTACAGCTATATCTACAGCCCTTCCTGATGCGTGTGCGCCAGGAGCGTTTTTACGGGCTTCTAAGGGGTGGTCTGGGCAACGGTACGCAGATGTTATAGGAAAGGGGAAACCTAGCTTATCTCTTAGTTTGTCTACCTTCTGCATAAACGCAGGATCAATACCTTCTGCTTCACAGTGCTTGCATTCTAGTTCTTTGTCTGAAAAATATTTATACATATGTATTCCTAATAAAGCTAATAAAGGTATTAACGCAAAAAAAAATATTTAGTCATCTTCTCCATCCTGATAGAAAGGACTCTTGCCTTGCTTTAGGCGCATACGGGCATGTGCGCGAGCAGTACTTATAATTTCTCTAGCGATCTCGTCTTTCATATTCCAGCCTTTTCCTGGCTCAATGTTTCGCATGTACTCTATAGCTTCTTTACTTTGAGTAGGCACCATTGTAGGAACTTCGATTGTTTTCCCTTCATGCTGCATGTCGGTAGAAAACTCAGTCATTGTACCGCCAGAAATTTTATTCTTTATAGGGCCTAAGAAACCTTTTGATGATTTAACAGACCCGTCTGCTCTTAGCATATCTTTAGGAATAGAACCACTACCATAGTTTGTTAAATAGTAATCTTCAGTTTCACCTACAGTTCTTTTACCTTTAGGGCCACCACCTTTACCAAACCCTAACCGACGTAGAGGATCTACATTACCACCACCTACAAAGCCCATCCTACGCAGCGGATCTTCTTCATCCACAAAAGCTGTACCAGCCTGTTGATCGTAGGGCATACCTGTCATCTTATCTATACGCTGATCAGGCTCTACAGAGGCGTTGGGTACGTTGAGTACTTCGCCGCCTTTGGCTTTACGTTGTCTGTACCTATCTTCTTTTAAAGAATATCTATAATCAGGGGTGTACAACGATGAGCCATTCATCTCAGACTGTATATTTCCTAGTTGAGATCTAAACTCTAAGACTTTTTCTCTTGCTAGTTCTGGTGAAGCCTTGTAAAAAGACTCATAAGCTTTAACAGTAAGCGTATTACCCAAAGGCTTTTCAGCTTTAAATTGACCAAGAACTAAACTAGCCGCCTCTGCTCTGCTTAGTCCATTCTCGACTAAAATTTTCATAGCCTCTTCACGACCATATAAAGTTACGTAGGCGTTGACTGTTTTAAACATTTCTTGCTGAGCTTCATATAGGCCTTCTTGCTGTCTTCTATACTTCTCAACAAACCTATCTGGATCGGTCTTAAAGTCAAAGTTGTTACCTTGTTTAAAACCACGCTTCATTCTTTTGTAATCGCTTATTGCAAACTCCATATTTTTTTCAGGTTCATACTTAGTAAAACGTACACCTGTTAAATTTGCTATTAGTTCATACTTAGCATTACGAGGCTCGCCTGTATATCTGTTTGGTTCTTGATTTAAAGCTTCAACATACCGATTGACAGATGTGATACCGCCTGGAATAAAAGTAGAGAAAAAATCACCTACGAAATCAGCCACCTCTATACGTCCTTCAGCAAGTTTTATACCTGAATTTAAAACAGCCTCAGTCATCATTTCTTGTGACGCAAATGGTTCTAGCAATGACTTTGCTGTGTCAGTTACAGCTTCAAGAAGAAACTCATCCAAGTCATCTCCACGTAAAACACCTTGATTTATTCTGTCCATAGCTATCATAACTGGACGTTTAATAAACTCATAAGAATCTAAGAAGCGTGTGTCTACAAAATATAACTGCCCATCTTCATCCATACGCCAAATTTTATTAGAGTCCTTGTTGAAAGAACCTTCGGCTAAATCTGTATGCGCCCTTTGTTCTTCTTCTGTCCAGCCAAGCATGTCCATACTAGCTTTTGCAGCTTCATTAAAACCTACAGCAGTTGTACCAAAACCTGCAAGTCTTTTAAGTCCTCTGTTACGTAATACTTTATTACCAGAGTTTATTTCTTCTGAAGCTTGTTTAACAATCTTTACTGATGTCCTAGCTACCTCAGCAGGAAAAGATACGAAGTTACCTATAGGCATATCTCTAAGTGCTTTGATGCCTTTAGGTACTTTATCATAGTTGGGTAAAGTATCTTGTACAATTTGTGCAGCCCTAATCTCTAAAACATCGTCAGCTACATTAGGAAAAGCTCTTTTTAAAGTATCTAACTCATTTGCAAAACTAGAAATTTTAAAAAAGTCATCAGTAGCTACATAAATATCAGCAATCCTACCACCAACTTTACGTACTGAAGTATCAACTGCTCTAGCTCCTGGTATACTTTCAGAATATTTTAAGCCTTCAAGTTTTTTTAAAAGCTCACTAGGCTCACGCTCCATACCTGTTTCAAGTAGCGCCCTAAACTCGTTAACTTTGACGTTAGTATTGATAAGACCTAAACGCAGGTATTTTTCGTAAGTAGCATCTAAAGCGGCATCTCCACGATTAAGTATATTATTAGTTAAAGTTGTGAAAGGCTTTAGGCCTTTACGAGAAAAAGGATTAGATCCATTAGCAATACCAAATTGGATACCACCTAAAAAGTTTCTTAAATGTGTCGTATGACTATACACAGTTTTGGACTGTTGCGACAAACCTTTTAGTGTTGCAAAGTTTCTTAAAAAATAAGCTAAAGGGTCATTTCCTTCCACAAAACGAGTAAACGCTTCTTCTTTGCGCTCTAAAGCCTGAAGCATTTCTGGTGTAGTATACTTACCATCAAGAATAGAATTAGTACCAGTAATACGAGCAGTGTTACGCCCAGCTTCTGTAGAAGAAAGGTAGCCACCACTTTTACCTAATTCATTAAACTGCCTGTAAAAATTGTTTACTTCATAAACTCTAGAAGCTTTAGCAACAGATAAGATAATACTTTCAGAAGGAGTAGTAACCTCACCTAACAAAGCCCTGATTGGTTCAGGTATATCTTTCTTTTGCTTAAACTTACTGACTCTGCGTACCTGAGCTAAATAATCTACTACTTCAGCATCGTCAGCCCTACTTAGTATTTTATCTACTTGTGCTGTTGCCTGTGCTACAGCCTCATCTATATCTATGTCTGGAGAAGCCTCTATAATATCATCAGCTAAAAATTGTATAGCATTTTCTTTTACTTCACTTGTAGGCTTATAGGCAGGATCTTCAAACATCCTGTAAGACCTGCGCATATAGTTACCGACGTTAGAACGCACAGATTCTTTTACCTCTGCACTAAACCCTTTGCTTCCTACTATTTTTCTAGAAAGACCATCCATAAGCTCACGGGCGTTAACAACTTCTCTAGCTACATCTTCTGTTAATTTAAACTGTGTCCTAAAAAATTCTAAGCGTTCTTCTTTTGGAATTTCGTATATAAAACTAGAGTCAGCTTTTAGTGCCTCTTGTACACGATCAGACATTTCTTTTGAAGAAGTCGCATCTGCTACATTTTTTAAAGCAATGTTAAGCCTGTTAGCTATGTTCTCAGCCGCCGTTATTGTTTGTCGTTGAGCGTACTGTGAGTCTCTAAAAGCGTTATAAGCTTGTGGTGTGAAGTAGCCTTCTGAACTGAAGAAACGCCTTGCAAGCCTTTTAAGCTTACCGCCTTGGGCAGCTACCTGTTCGATACCTTCAGGTGTTTCTGTGAGGACTTCTTTCTCAGTAGGTAGGTCAGTTCTTTCTGCACCTATTGCTGCTTCTCTTCTATCTGAAATATCTTTTCTTTTTGCTTCTCTTCTAGCATCTTCAAAATATCTCATTGCTACATCAATCTGTTCGTCTTCAGTCATTTGATCAAAAGACTTACTCTGCTTCATTCTTTTTAGAGTAGCTAAAAAAGATATACCACGTTCAACAAGAGGCACAAGTCCTACATCCTGAATTAACATCTTCATTCTGTTAGTAGCATCGTCATCATCAGGATCAGCAGCCATATACTCAAGGATAGTATTTTTAGATGCTTCAGGGAAAATGTCTTCTATAATATTAAAAAGGTTTTCATTTGGATCAGTTATTAATTGTTCAGAGGCCGCAACACCTGCTGTAGGTGCAGCAAGTTTACCAGCGCCAGCAGCTTTAGCACCTTTAGCAACGGCTGTGCCTGGAACCAAATAAGAACCTATCTCACCTACTATCTGACCTGTAACACCTGCAAGATTCTCTGCCGTTAACTCCAGTTCTTTTACTAAACCTTGCTCTGTGTATATTTCTTCTTCTTCTATATTCAAAGCACTCAAAAAAGGAGCAGATAAGCCCCTAGATATATCACCTACAACCTCTGCTCTTCGGGCTAAATCTTCTTCAGTAGCATCTGCAATTTTAAACTTACTAAGATCTACAGGATCTGTATCAAGCCCTGCTCTATCTATCAAGTCTAATCCTACGTTTGCTCCATACTCCGCACCGCCTATTACAGAGTTCTGTAAAAATCTATAGACATCAGCAGCCGCATAAGGTATACCTACTAAGTTTTCTGTGAATTGACTTAGAGCAAACCCTTGCGATAGAGCAAAATCTGAACTTTCTTTTTGAGCCATTTAACCTAAATCTCCTAACTCAGCAATACGTCTCATCAGTGCAGCGTATGCCTCTCTACCCTCTTTTACTTCATCAGGATCAGCACTTTGTAATTTTGCTGAAATTACTGCCAGTTCATTTTTAATATCATCAGACTGTAGGGCTGCTTGTTGTATTGCAGTAAATTTATTTCTAGGTGAAGTAACGTAATCTACGTCTTTGTCAGATCCTATCTCAGAAAAAATACGCATGGCTGTATTATACTGTTCCATAGTTTCAATCTTCGTCCCAACTTCAGCTTCAAAGCGCTGCTTGAACTCTCTTTGACCAGCTTCGTTTAGGTGACTAGTTACACTCTTTCTAGGATCAAAACTAGTTAGTGCTTGTTTTACTGCTGCTTTATTTACAGCGGAAGTATCATTAAGATTTACAGTGTCGGCTGTTTCAAGAGAAACTCCAATCTGTTCACCAGTAACATCGTCATACTGAGCAACTTGCTTAACATATTGATATTTACCAGTAGTAGATTCAAACTTACCTGAGTAAGTTATCTTTTGATTTATATCTCTTTTAAACTCTGGATGCTTCATAACCTTAGCAGCTTCAACATAATCACCAGTGAGTCTAAAAGCTTGTTCTAGTTCTTCTGCTTGTGATTTCTGTGAGGCATTTGCAGGTAGTGCAAGAACACCAAGAGAACTTCTACGCATAGCTTCTAAAGCTTCTCTATCTAGTTCTGCATTAGATTTACCGCGAAACATATTTACAACACCTTCAAAAACACTGTTAGGTCTTTTACCATGAAGTTTTAATACGTCTTCAAAAGTACCTTGAGCTTTAAATTTATTACCAAAGGCTTCTCTTTCTCGTTGAGCAGCAGCGCGTTGTTTAGCTATTTCTCTTGCTTTTTCAGCAATTAAATGATCATACCTTCCATCTTTATAATAGTCTTTTCTATCTTCATTATCGTCCGATGAAATTCTTTCTTCTCTGAGTTCTTTAAAAGCTTGATCATAGTAGTACTGGTCATAATTACCACCTGCTGCCGTGATACGATCTCTTTCTTTGAAAGCATCATCAGCAATACGCTGAGACTGCCTATACTGAATACGCATATCCATTACGGGCTGGCTGTTTAAAAACTCCTCTTGCTTTTTCTTGAGGTTGTTCCTATACAAGCCAATACCTACAGTAGCAGCAGTACCCAGCAAAGCTTGCCTGTCAGCTTTGCGCTGCTCTTTCTTTTGACGCTCACGCTGTTTACTAAGTAAAGATTCACCAAAATCTGAAATAGCCATACTATATCCTCTGCATTAAACTAGGTTGTTCTGTAGGTGGAGGTGGTGGTCGAGCCATCAAAGACTCTGTAGGTGCTTCAGGTAGATCCGCTCCTTCCACCATATCTAAAGCAGCCTGTGCTTCTTCGCTAGGCTCTTTCATCTCTAAAGGATCTACTGTAACACCAAACATATCTTCTTCATCATCAGCCATAACGGTGTACTCAATACCTGCACGTTCTGCAAGTCCCATAATCAGATATGCAGTAGGCTCAATCAAAATAACCATCAGGTCAGGGTTAAACTTACCTTCGTTGAAGCCTGAGAATAATATGAGTCTTGTGAGTTCCATTACTGTAACACCATCCATAAGACTTTCAATTAACTCACTATAGTTTTCTTCATTTGTCATTTCATCGAAGATGTAGTCAATAGCTTCTTGTGGTACAGAAAACTCTGTGGTTGATGTATAAGGCTGTGGAGCTTCAGGATCTTCTGTTAAAGACTCACCTGGCATAGGCCTATCCATCTTTGCGTAGTATTCTTGTAACTCTGGTGTAGTCTCATCCATTATTAAAATCCTCTGTCATAGGAAGCATTAGAAAATCTGTCATAGGAAGTATTAGCAATAGCGCCTACATTTACATCAGGCTGATATACAAATTGCTGCGCCCAAGACGCCATAGGTTTTGTGTAAGCTGCTGTAGTCTGAAAACTTTGAATAGGCGCTACAGTATTTTGAGCTTGATATGTTAAGAAGGCTGACGGGTCTTGATAAATACCTACATCTATTACATCCCCACCAAACATAGCAGCCTGTTGAGCCGCTAATTCTTCTTCAGACTGTCTATCCCTATAAACTTCAAAGGCAGTTTTTGCTACTTCTTTTGGGTCAGTTAGTTTTTTTGCTTTAGCTTCTACTGTTTCCATAGTATCTTCATACAAATCAGATACAGCTTTCTTGAACCCTGTCTTTTCTGGTGTGGACGTTACATCTGATGTAGAAGGTAAACTTTTCTGATATTCGTCTATTACAGTATCATAATCTTCATATAAGTCACCTTTTTGAATAGTAGGCTTAGCTGAAGCATCTACAGTAGGAGTTAAAGATTCATCAGCAGTTTTAGCCGCCGCTTCTAATACAGCCTTTTCAGTAAACGGTGCCTTGATTGCAGTACCTACACGGCTTGCAGCACTATCAGCCCCAAAGAAATAACTTTCAGCAGCGCCTTCTACTATCTTGCCTTCAACTCCCATCTTACTTAACGCAGTCTTTGAAAACTCTTTAATGGTACTTGTTACACCGTTAGTGATGGAAGAAAATACTTTTCCTGGCGCAGAAGCTACTTTACCTGCAAACTGCAAGACTTTTCCTGCGCCTTGAAGAAGAGCATTACTTGAACCTAAAAGGCCTCCTGCTCCACTAGCACCTCCAACTAAAGTAGACATACCTGTAACTCCTTGGAGTCCTAGCATACTACCTAACCCACTAGCTAAAGCATTCCCGATTCCTGGTAGTATAAAGGCCATTGCAATTTGACCAACAACACCAATTCTGTTCATAAACTTTCCAAACTTACCGACAACCTTTTTAATGCCTCTGCCGATCTTCTTGAAAACTTTACCTACACCTTTAAATATTTTCTTAAAAAATCCCATACTTATTCCTATAATCTCTTAAAAAATTCAGATGCTAAATCCATTAGCGTTCTAGTGCTACTTGCTCCTTTCTCAGCCGTGCCTTCATTAGCAAGAGCCGTAGCGTACAACGTAGTCTTACGTTGCTCTTCATTCTCGTATGACTGTCTTATGTAAGCTGCCTCATCTCGTAAGTTCTGCCAGATAAAAGACTGCTCTGCTGAATCAAGATTAAAAGCCATTTGAGCGTTAGCTTGATTAGCTGCGTTTATTGCTGCTGTGTTAATCGTATTAGACTGTCTACGCCATTCAACATTAGACTGCTCTACAGCTTGTTTGTTCGCAGCATTCCATTGATCACGTTGAAACTCTGTCTGAGCATTGAACTGATCAACCTGTGCAGCTAACTGTGCATTAGCTTGAGAAACTGCAAGGGCGTTACCAGCGTTTATAGCATCAGCTTTATTCTTTTCACTAGTGTTAAACTGTGCCATTGAATTAGCTTGTGAAGCATTAAACTGTTCCATCTGAGAAGCCATGCTTGCATTAAACTGATCTACTTGATTCTGAGAAGATGCGTTGAACTGTCTAGCTGCATTCGTAGCTGCCTGATCAGATAACAATCTTTGTTGCTTCATCTGTTGATCTAACACAGTTGCTTGCTGCTTGTTACTAAGGTTTGCCATATCCATAGCTAAGAAGTTCTGAGCATTTTGGATAGATACTTTAGTACGAGCATCTGCATTCTGCATATCCATCTGGGCCATAGCTGTAGCATTCTGCATAGCGGCTTGCTGTTCATTACTAAGATCAGTCATTACCATTGTCTGCATAAACTTGCTGTTTGCCAAAGCCATCTGTTGATCAGCACTAAACTTAGACATATCCAAGTTAGCGTCTATTTGAGCGTTAAACATTGCAGCAGCTTGTTCGTTACTAAGATTAGCAAGGCCCATCTGCTGTGCAAGCTGAGCATTAACTTCACCTGCTCTCATTTGCTTTTCATACCTTTGAAGTTCTGCAACATTTTGAGCAGACATGCTCTCAGAGTCAGCTTGATTCTTAGCAGTAAGATTAGCTAAAGATACTTTCTCGCTCGCACTTAACTGTGCGAGTTCTGCACGTTGTCGAAGCTCTGTATTTTCAGACATTACCTTAACATGAGTTGCAAGTTCTTGTAGTCTGAATCTATTTGCTTCTGTAAAGTTTGCAGTGTCTGTAGCTGCACGTTCTTGAAGATTAGCCAACTCCATCTGCTGCTCAGCGTTCATATTAGCTAAGTCCATCTGTTGTGCTAGAGTAGCATTAGTCTTTTTAAAGTCTACTAAGGTTTGTAAGTTTGTTAATCTTTCTTGATTAGCAGCAGTCATCGTGTCTCTAGCTGCTGCGTTTTGATTTGTTAAGTTAGTTAACTCAACCTGCATTTCAGCAGATAAGTTAGCCTTCTCCATATCCTGCTGTAGCTCAGCCTGACGCATAGTTCGATTAACTTGAGCTTGATAATTAGCCAATCGTGTCTGTTGTTCAGCACTAAGATTCTGCGCTCCTGCTGCATTCAAAGCTTGTAAGTTTGCAAGGTCTGTACGAGAAGCTGCATCTAAGTTAGCCAGTGCAGTCTGTTGTCGCTGGCTAGACTCTTGTGATGCTCGCTGCTGTGCAGCTTGGAAGTTAGCTAGTTCAGTTTGCTGTGTTTGCTGAGCAGTTAACATAGTAGCTTCTTGCCTGAACTGTCCCTGCTGTACTTTAATCTGCTGGGCCATCTGTGCAGTCTGTGATGCTGATGTTTGACGATTAGCAAGATTCTGCATACGCAACTGCATAGTGTTCTGTGCAGATGCAAGATTAGCTTGTTGCTGATTACTTAGGTTCTGCGCAGCACGTTGCTGAAGGGCCTGTGCGTTGCTCTGAGCCATAGGTAATGCACTCTGTATGATAGCATTAAAAAGAGCGTCACGGCCTACTGTGGACGCTGAGAGGCCTCTCTGAGCCATTTGCTGCTCTATTGCCGCTACTGCTGGTCTTGCCCATGCAGGAGTCTGTCCTTCTTCCATACCTGCTAGTAGTTGTTCCATTTGAACAGATACTAAAGCTTCTTGAGGTAGGGCTGCTACGGCTGCTGTTACTTGAGGATCTGCACCAGTATCAAGTTGTGCTTCTACTGTAGCAGGATCTTCTGCAATGGCCGCTGTAACTTCTTTAGGCATGTTAGCTACAACAGCAGTCATATCTGCCGCTGCCGCTGTCCGCTCTGATCCTGTAACAGCTTGCATAGTTGCAGCTTGTGCAGTAGGAATACCACCAATCTGTGAAGCATCTCCTTGAGGTGCAGTGCCTGTAATTGCTTGACGCCCTTCAAAGTCTACAGAAGGTGCATCACCTAGCTCTTGTGCAATCCTAGAAGATGCCTCACCTACCTGTGCAGTTCTACGTTCAGCTAATTTAAATTCAGGAATGTCATCTAGATTTGTACCTTCTTTAGATACAATATCCATTAAATCTTGTCGTTCACGTTCTGAAATAGTCTGTGCAATACGTGTAGCTACTTCAGGATCTTCAGCAACCACGACTTCAAAACGATCATCAGTTGTTATTGCTGTAGCATAATCTCTTGCTTCAGGTCTATCTACTGCTGTTCCTAATGCTGCTTCTTCAGCCGCTTTATCTCTTTCTGCTGCTTTCGCTCTTTCAGTAAGAGTAGCATCTGTAGCTTCTGCTTCTTTTGATACAGTACCTTGAGCAGCTTGTGTAGCTGCTAAGTCTTCAGCCATTTCTGCTGTCATAGTTGTAGCTGTAACATCCGAAGGGGCTGTCGCTTTTGTTGTTGTAGCATCAGTAGGCGCTAAGTCATCAGGAGCAGTTACTTCTTGAGCAGTTAAAGCTGTTTGTGCTTCTATTTGTTCTGCTGGGCCTAATGTAGTGTCTGTAGTATCTATTTTCTCTGTTTCTACTTTTTGTATATCAAACTTTTTAGGTAAATTTATGTTTACTTTAGGCGCTCCCGTTGATGTGCTTCCTCCTGTACCTGTGTTAGCACTAGCACCCCCTGTAGCTATATAAGCATTTAAAGCTGCTAAATATGCTTGATTACCAGCTTGTCCTGGCGGAAAATCACTTCTTAACGGAACATTTGTGCCAGAACTAGTTGAACCAGCGGTGCCTGATTCAGTAGTGACTGACCCTGTATCTGGTTCATCTCTATCATCAACTCCGTTATTATTTGAATCTTGAAAATCTCCTGTTCTTACGTCAGACTCGGCTGTGCTAGTATTTGTTGCTGCACCTGTAGTAGTGCTTGTTTGCGTATTTGTACTAGTAGAATTATTAGCTAGTCCATCCACAATAGCCTGTGCTTCTGCAAGTATTTCTTCATCAGTCTTTGCATTAGCTTGTTGTGCTGTTGTTTGAGCTTGAATACCTTGAGTTGCTATTTGTTGCTTAACAAGGTCTGCTAATTCAGGGCTTGTTAAAGCAGCTTGATCTATTCTAGCTTGCTGCTCTGGAGTATAGATTGACTCAGCAGGTGTAGTACTTCCTGATTGCTCTAAACCAAACCTTTGAATAAACTCTTCTTTAGAAAGCTCCTGAAACTGTTGATCTCCAGTAAAACCCATACCACCCACATCAACAATATATTTATTTTTTGCAGGGTCAAATGTTGCACTCAGTCCTTGCTGTTGAGCAACCTCATTAGTATTAAAGTAATTTAAAAGATCTTGATCTACAGTTCCCTGAGCAGGTGCAGCAGTTTGCGTAGGCGCTGCTGTAGTTTGAGCAGGTGCTGTAGTTTGAGCAGGTGCAGCAGCTTGTGTGGTTGCTGCTGTAGTTTGAGCAGGTGCTGTAGTCTGCGCAGTCGTAGTAGTCTGCTTAGGCTCTTCTTCTTTAGGTTTAGATGCAGCAGGTATAGTCGGAGGAGGAGGCGCTTCAGCTTGTTGAAATCCTCTTCCGTATCTTTGAAGATTACGTGTAATAGAGCCTATGTTATACTTAGCCCTTTTCTGTTTTAAAGCCTTTAAAACCTTTTTATTATTTCTAGAAGTTCTTTTCTTACTCATGTCTTATCCTAGCTGTGTAACAATTACAGAAGCTGCGCCTGTAACAACTACAGTTACAACTAACCAAGCCAACCTTTCCCATCGTGCTGCATGACTGTCAGCAACCTT
>Ga0070746_10001824_pt1 | contig 12654 bp, 7 predicted proteins | sample VirMetDEL_Mar_21_FD_77016 | JGI IMG/M metagenome (GOLD analysis project Ga0070746, IMG submission 77016) | Aqueous microbial communities from the Delaware River and Bay under freshwater to marine salinity gradient to study organic matter... | ecosystem: Environmental > Aquatic > Marine > Coastal... | reverse complement strand
TTTATTTTTATTAGCTACTGCCAGATAATCTGCTGGCAAATCAATTTCTTCGTAGCTATCATCAGCACAGTTTATAACCAAAATCTTTTTACCGCATCTAGGTAAGCAGAATACTTTATTAACGCTCTCAACATAAGTAGCACCTACATACTTAACATCAAACCCAGATACACCAGAGGTAACTGGGTCTCCTTGTAGTATTGAAACTTCACCTTGAGTATCTATCTTAAGAATTTTTTTACTCAATGCTGGTGGCATATAGACATTACCGTTCTTATCAGCTGCTGCTCCCCATACATGACCATAATAACCTGGCTGCGGTGGTGTAATTACATCTGTTTCACCTGTATTAGTATTATATGTATAAATTTTTAATGTCTTAGTATATGATGGCATGTAGATAATACCATTAGCGCCTTCAGCTCCAGATCGAACTTGCGGTACAATAGAAAATTTATTCTCTAATGTAATCTTACCTGTACTTCTTTCTAACTTACCTAAAGAAGTTGAGTAAGCGGGTAGGTAGTATGTATACCCGTCCGATGCATGCACATTACCAATAAAACCTTTGTAGCCAACTTCTTGCCTGGTTATGTTATTTTGTGTTGTATCTGTAGTTATATGGTAGTCAGACTTATATCCTAATGAGTGAATAACATTAAAGTCATCCAAGCCTAGTGTACGAGTTTTAGTGAGATTACCTTCAATCTTACCATCAAGATATTTAAACTTTGGCCAACTTACATTTGTATTACTGCTCATACGGCTATTTATATTTTCAAATGCCTTTAACAAGTGTTTGCTACCCCAAAACATTTTTATATTAAATCATTTAGTTCTTCAGCATACTTTATTCTTTTAGATGTATGTGGAGTACCAGCCTTTTCATATTTTTTTAAGAATATCAATGTGGCGTCTTCTACATTATCAGTATTATTAAGCATCTCTTTAACCCTCTTATATTCAGGATGCCTATCCATTTCATATAATATAAAATCAATTTGAGTATCTAAGTCACTCCAATCAGTACCCTTACGCTTAGCAAACTTAACTAAGTTAATTGGGTCGGTATCATAACGACCACCCTTCTCCCACTGAGCTAATCCTCTACCGGGACCACCACCATATTGTTTAATAGATGGATTTAAATTAGACTCTGCTTTAAGATTAGCAACTATACCCACAGCAGCAGTTGTGGTGAGCCCACCTTTACGAAGACGGTTTACAATATATTCTGGCGATCCTTTTTTAGGATTACTCTTAATGTTAGGTTTAACTTTAACTGGCTCTGATTTAATTTCGACTGGCTCATTTTCCAATTTAAGTCGTTGCATTACTTTAGCAGCAACCTGATCAAATTTAGTTGATGATATCATATCATCAGCTTTTTTAAGAGCCTCAATTTTTTGCTCAACTGGTTCAGGACGCTTATTTAGTAACTTAAGGATATAATCAGTTTCATATGCAGTTGCACCAAGAGAGAGTAGACCTAAAAGTATCTCTTTAAACCCTTCATCAAACTGTTCCGTCATTGCTTTTTGGCCTTATAGTTTTAGGTTTACCAGCTGCTATCCAACATTCTTTACACCTATACGAACGAAACCCGGATATCTTTTGCGAACTATGGCATACAGGGCACCACTTCGTTGTAGGCTTTTCTTTTTTAGACATTAAATGTACTGTTGTGTATAACTCTCTTTCTCGAGAGTGAGCTCTGTCTTAGAGAGCTTACCATCTCCTTTATCACTCATGTTAGATGGATTTTCTTCATCTTGTTCAACATCTTTAGGGTCAATGTTAACATCATCTTTACGCTTTTGTGCATCAGGAATTGGAGGTAAATTAACTCCAAAATCAACAGGCTCACCAAGACAACATGGAACATCAACATTACCGACATAACGACCACCTCCATGGTCAACTGAAAGGGTTACTTTATCTCCTTCCGGGCTAATTCCTCTAACACGAAGATGTAATCCAGTATCGATAAAATCATCAACAATTTCCTTTACGTTAGATGGAAGACCTTCATACGCTTCATCACTCTTAAAGTTATCATTAAATTTGAAAACATCATTTTGCTGAAAACCGCCTTGCGTTCCACGTGCAGGGTACTTAGCCATATAGTACTCAAAAAGATGGAGAAATTTTTTGTCTTTAGCCATACTAATATTTAGTCGTTAAGATAAATATTTATACAAATTTATGGCGGTAAGATTAGATAATTTAGAAAGATCTTCAATTGAGCAGAAATCTTTACAGGATGGCTATCTCTATAAAGATATAAAGTTTGATTTAGATTTTAGCCGCTATGTAAAACCGGAATTATACTCTGAATCCGGACCAAAAGATCTTGCCGAGATACAAGACGGTCAAGCTGTTATTAATTCAGTTAAAAATATTCTTACCACTACCCCTGGTCAAAAATTACTTAACCCACTTTTAGGTTTAGATTTTAGAAGCTATTTGTTTGAGCCTATCAATACAACTACTTCATACTTTTTAAGTCAATTCATCTATTTAAATTTAGGTGTTCAAGAGCCTCGCATCACTCTCAATAGCGTTAGTATTGAAGGATTACCAGAACAAAATCAATACAACATCGAAATTGGATTTAGTATACCTAATTTAGATATCAACAATCTATCTTTAAATGCTACTCTCAATAAAGATGGTTACGTTGTTGTATAACAATGCCCCTCGATTAAATATACATAATGAGCCTTCAAGATTTTACAGACTATAGCCTTCCAAAGAATGCTTATCTCTCTTTTGATGCTAATTCTCTCAAGACTTTAATTATTGACAGGCTTAATGAGAATGAAACCTTTACAGATCAAAACTTTGAAGGTTCAAACTTTAGTGCATTTATTGATGTTGTAGCATATATGTATCATGTGTTGCTTTTTCAGCTTAACACAACCTCTAATGAATCTACATTTAGTACAGCTACTATTTATGAAAATATGAATAAGCTTGTATCTACCATTGGATACAATCCACTAGGTGATCAAACGTCTTTGGTTAACATATCTCTCTCTGCACGTAATTTAACTTCCAATGTATATACTCTTCCAAGATTTAGTTCAGTTGCAGCTAATGGCAATAACTACGTAACTATTGAAGATATTACTTTTGAGAAAACTATAGATAACACTTTAGAACAAGTTGCTCCATCTAATAGTACTTTATATCAAGGCGCTATTACCGAAACATCATATAATGCTACCGGTGAACCGTATGAAAATATTATTTTAATTGATAGCTTTACATCTAAACAATTTATACAGAGCACATCTAACGTTCGAGATTCAAAATTTATTAGTGATAATTCATTTAACATATTTGTACAAAATAATGCATCAGGTGAATGGTCGCAATATGAAGAAACGTCGTCCTTATTCCTAGAGAGTGCGGATGCTAAAAAATATGAAAAGCGGTTAAATGGTAGTGGTAACTACGAATTCAAATTTGGTAATAATTTAAACGGTAAACAATTAGAAGCTAATGACACGGTTTTAATTTTTTATGTTATATCGGATAATGAAGCAGGTATAGTAGGGCCTAATTCATTCACGGATACCTCTTTCACGTTATTTGGATCCACTAATTTCGATGCAGTAAAAAATATTATTTACGATACTAATCAAACGTTAATTACTGCCGCACAATTAGGCGACTTACTCCTCAACAATCGCTTTGCTTCATCTCCAACTAAAATAGCAGAGACTGTAGCAGATATAAGACGTAATGCACCAAAAGTTTTTGCTGCGCAAAATCGTTTAGTTACCAAAGATGATTACGAATACACCCTTAATAGAAACTTTAACAATATAACACGTGATGTTAAAATCTTATCTAATAACGATTATACATCTAAAGTGTTATCGTATTATGATGATATAGGTCTCGCACAAGGTAATGATGATTCAAGGATTTTATTTTCGCAGGTTTTATTCTCTGCATCGACATCATTTAATAATGTGTATGTATATACAGTGCCTAATAGTAACCCTACTTTAAACGGGCTTACTCCAAATTATTTAAATTCTGCTCAAAAACAACTCCTTGCTGAATTCTGTGATAATAAAAAGGACATTACACAGAATGTAGTTATTTCAGATCCAATATTTAAAGCCTTTGCATTTGGAGCACCTAATGTAGATGATGATTCCGTAGACGATACAGTTAATAATTCTCAGCTACGTGTTACTTTAGATAAGAATCAAGCTCTTAATGACGGTTCTATCAAATCTTCAATATATAATATTCTCAACAACTACTTTAATGAAGTGCAGTTAGGTGATCTTATTGATGTTGCACGGATCACCACAGATATTCTTAACATCCCTGGTGTAACTGGTCTTGATACTATTAACGGTGATAGTATAGTACCTAATTTGAATTTTGTTATTTGGAATCCTGATTACAAAAACGAAGATAATGTTTTACAATCTCTAAATTATCAATTAGAAGATTTTCAATTTGCATATTTCTACAATCCTCAAAATATCACGAATAAGATTGCTATACGACGATTGTAAGATTAAATATGTTATATGTCGTTAAGTTCTCTACAACTCGATTCATCTGGTGAATTCGATTTGCTATACAATTTTTTCTATGTACGAGATTATAGAAATGTAGAGACATATGAAACTTTCGCACTTCCATTTACACCTCTCCATTTTATACCCAATTTAAATGATGGTATAGAGGATTTTGTTTCTAATAAACGGCTTGTATGGAATTTCGGTGATGGTACTACAGTAGAGAGTGTTACTGCATCTCATGCGTATGACAAGCCGGGTCGTTATAAAGTTACATGCTATTTATATGATGAGTCTGGTACAGGTTATCTAGATACCTTTTCTTCAAAAGTAGATATTAAAGACTATATTGAAGATAAACTTGACATTAGTGTAAGTAGCTCTCTATCTTCTGTATTATCTGCAGATGCAGGTCAGCTAGAAAATCCAATTACTATTGAAAGGTATAATTCATATAGATCTCTTGAATCTGGTATACCATCAATAGTAGCATATTCATCTGCCGGCGCTGATAATGATTACTTTAGAAATGGTTACGCTAATGAGACTTATGGTCACCTAAAGCCTTATTCATCATTTGTTCAAAAATTAACATCGAGTGGGGTAATTGAGAATATTGAAGTTGATAATGTAATCACAGAAGACACACCTATCTATATCAAACTAAGCAGCAATGAGATTGTGTCAACTACGGAGACAGATCCTGATGCTTTTTATGCAGGCTTGACTGGCACGGCTGATGTATATTTTAAGAGTGATTATCCGAGTAAATATAATCTTATTTTTGGCTATAAGCAAGGAGATATTTTTGAATACTCTAACACAACTAACTACGGGGTATCTTCTACTATAATCTCCAACAATACATATGATAAGCTTTCATTTTCATCAAATGGGTTAGATGGGGAAGGTCCTAACAATTCCTTTACAACTTTTAATATTGGTGCTACAAAATTCGCTACAACAAAAATTGCTTTTGTAGCTAAAGTAAAAGATGATAATAACTTTACTCAAAAGAATATGCCACTATTAAGTGCAGGTAGTGGTCCAGAGCTAAATATCGTTCTAACTAACGGTACAACCAATTATGATATTGATATAACTTCAAACTTCCTCGATCTATCAACTTTAGATACTGGAGGATTTTATAAAGGTTATTTTGTAAGTAATAATTCCGATACATTAGAAGACGTATACCTTTCTGGACATACAACATATTCTGGTAATGTTATATCCGGCGCTAGTAATACTTTTACTGTTTACCCGAGTAGTTTTTATACTATTTCAAAGAAAGGTGAAAACATAGATTTTAAAGCAGCATTTAAAGATATTGCTGAACAACCACTATTTACAGATGCTAAGGTATTAATGAGTGATTTCTTAGGATCAATTTTTGGAGATTTGAGCTCCACACAAGATTCTATCGGTAAAGCTACATATGAAAAGATACAAAACTTTTTTGATAACAATTCATCTATCGACGAAAGTAATGTTGATGAGCTTGATGGTATTTTACAAATGCTTAGCTTACCAGAGTTAAATAAATATTCTTTCCCACCTAAACTTAATAGGCTTATTGATTTATTATCCATTAGTAGGTCGCAATTATTCGGTCGACGTAATAGAAATCAAACATACTACCAATCTTATGGCTATCGAAATAACGAATTTTATGGTTACAACTTAGGTGACAAATTAGATGGAGGTAGTATTATTGTTGCAGGGCAGCAAATTGTAGCTTCAGAAAAGTATAGTGGTAAATTTACTACGTTAAATACTACCCTACCACTAAGCGCCAGAACCACCCCTACTATTACCATTACGGATGGTATTGTATACGGCACGTCAACAGGTCAGCTAGTATCCGCTGTATCGGAAGAACTTAATAGCGGTACCCCAATTACACTTGAGCAATTTGGGCAATGTGAAGTACTTACAGAAGGAGAGGATGACCTTTTAACTCAGGCACTATCGTCGAGCTCGCAATACTATAGATTAAGCGATTATAATTCGAGCTGGGGATGGCCGCTGCTATCTGGAGGTGGTCGTGATATTTTAGATATTTACAATTTTTACTATCAAAAAGATGTAACCACTGATATTGAAAATTCTATAATTGACTTTAAGGATCCTAACAACACTATTTCCTACACCCTTACATCATATAATGATTGGTCGAAGAATGATGGTACAATGTCCAATATCTTCTCGCAATCATTATATGAAGGCCTCAAACTTTTTGAAGATTAATAATTATGTCTGACCAATCTATAAGAACAGTTCTAGTTAAGTATTCTATCACTAACCCTGATATTACAGATGGTGTGTATAGAGATACTATTGCACCGTTTTCGTTTTTAGATTTTATCAATAATACACAGGCAGATTATTCCCCTGACGAGTATAGCTCGTTTTATAGTCAATACCTTCAAACCTGGTACTCTAAACAAGACTCATCCGAAGAAGAACAGCAAACCCAGTTTAAAGATTATTACAGACAGTTTATTAGAGAAATAGTTATTAACTATACCACTGAAACAGAAAAGCGCTTCTTGGAAAAAATAAATTTCAACGATCCTGCTGATTTGGACGTAGCTATACCTTTCTTTGCAAACCGTCTTAAAGATATTGCACTATTCTATAAGAAAAAGCGTGATGAAGGTAAATATGTAATAGACAGAAACAAACTCAAAGGTAGCTCTACTGGTTTAGAAAAAGCTATTTTTGACAACATTTATAATTTTCTTTTCAATACAGAAGATTCTCTAGATACAGAAAATTCCACTGTATTCGAAGCTATTAGAGATTTAGGAATAGAAATCGAAGAATTTGTTGATGTTTATGGTGATTATTTTGATTTACCTGATACGGCAGATAGTAACAATATAAATGAAATTGATACAAAATATTATCTTGATCCGACCGGTATTAATGCAATATCTTCAGGAGATAATTTCTTAACAAATTTACGATCATTCAAAATAAATCCTCCAGCCCTAACACCAGCGGAGTTTGATGCAATTTGTAATCCAGATAATGAATTAGTTCAACTATACAATCAGTATAGAACAGGCGGGTTAACGATTGCTGAGTTTTATTCTTTAAAGCGTGCGTTGATTTCTAAGTACATTGGTACGGACATTTACTACATTGATACATCTTCAACACCAGCGGTATCTGGTTTGTTAGTAAGAGCTGAAACTCCTGCTGCTAATGCTCTTAATTTACAGGGAATAGATACTGCTACTGTTGAAAGTAATCAAATAAAACTTTTGCGTGATGTAGGTCTTAACTTTAGAGCTGATGATATTGGATTATTTAAACTACACGCTGAAACGTTCACATATGAAATAGATACTGATTTGTTAGAATCTGATCAAGTTTATATATTTCCCGATCCATCTAAATACGGTAACGTATCTACAAACCCTCAATCTAACTACCCTATATATTATAAATTTGACTATAGGTTTAATACTAGAAATGTATCAAGTGGGTTAGCGACTGGAGATCCTAGAATTACAAACAAAACTACAACTCACGAATCGTATACCACCAAGGAACGTAACGATTCACAGTTAGTAGATCGTAATGATATTAGTTACAAACTAAACTTTACAGACCTATACAATCAAGGGCTAGTATCAAAATATCAAACTGATATATATGGTAATGAGTATGCATTATTTAAAACAGAACCTTTAAAGCCTATTGATACGGATGTATCTTCACAAATTAAAAATTTGCTTTTAAACGGTCATACGTTTTTTGATGAAGATGAAGGTTATAATTTTAACTATTCTTTGACAGCGGTTAATGGTACAACAATTAGATCTGGACTCAGTACATATACAAACGGATTAACCGCTCTAGATACTCCTCTCACTTTATATATGAGAGAGTTTTACCCATATCAAGAACTCCTCCAAGATACCAGAAACTTACTACCATTCTGGCGTGACGGTGGTGCATTTACATTTTTAGATGGTAGCGAACTACCTAACCCACTTACAGGTTTAGGGCCTGGCTATCCAGCATCTACAAATTATTATTACACCGTTTTAGCAGAGGGTACATTCCCGACGCCTGTTGATATTCAAACAGAACAAACACCCCTGTCCGATATTACAACAGAATCTGACTTTAATATTATTGCTGAAAACGGAGAACTTACCTTTGAAACTGATGTAAGATATTACCTTTCTGCTGGTGCACAGTATAGGAGATATGAAGGTGGTTACTTTACAGATGAGGTTGTATTACCTAATGACTTTATATACTCAGATAACTACCGTTATCTAGATAATACCGACACAAGAGGTTCCACTATTGTATCTAGTCTCACTTCATCAAATACATCTCTCACGAAAGAAGAGCAGCAAACATTGACAGGTAATCTCTATGTTAAAAATGGTACATACTCTACTTCCGAGTTGTTGTCATCTGCACTTAATAAAACTATTACAAAGTATTCGTCAGCAATTCAAAATCAAATTAATCATGAGGTTCTAGATTTTGATATTATACAAAATACTATATTCCTCGAAACAAAGTCAACCCTCATTATTGACAAAATTTCATATAAGGAAGGGACATTTACTCGTCCATCAACTATTAATACTATATTTTCAGTTAATAGTGCTAATATGGTTGAAGTATTTACTAATAGATTTTATAACGAAGAAACTGGTAAAGTTTATTTTGCACGCTTTAGAGATAATGCTAATGATACATGTGCACCTCTCGCTGATAACTACAAGGCAGTATATCCAGAAATTTACGAATATAATATTCAACAAAATTCAACAACTAAGCTGTACCCAACTGGTACAGATGATACGACGTTAAGTGCTTTTGAATTAAATGTAGAATCGCTTTCATCACGAAATTACACTCCGGATTCTGTACATACTCCTAAACTAACTTATAATAGCTTAAATGATATATTTAAATTGACATACATGGTATGTGATAAAAACGATTTCACTCACTTAGTTGATGCTTCGTTTAAGATGTCGGATAATAAGCTTATCGTTGTTGATTCAAATAGATATGAACCATTAAATAATATTACCAGAACCTCTACCTTTGGCGATACTACAAACTTCAGCTTTATTTCAGCAAGTAATGGATCATTTACCAGAGATTCTAGACACTTCACCTTTACTGTATAATGAGTACGATTTTTATTAACCTTTCTTCCATAACAGAAAATACAAATGTGTATGGGGAAGAAATATCATTCAAAGGAGCTCCTACAATAAATTTTGTATTAACTGGTATATCTGAAGCGATCAATTCAGCCCTTACATTAGATATCAATTGGGGTGATTCCAGTTCTATACAATATGCTCAAAAAGATATTGTCTTCGATTATAAAACTAAATCTATTTTTGATGAAGTTCTATATGGTAAGGTTGGTGGAACTATTTTAAATCAGTATGAGCATACATATGTACCATCTACAAGTTCGTATTTCACTAACTTAACTGCGCAATTTTTAATACACTACAACAACGGATTTTACGCTAATGTTTTCCAGCCCATTAAATTGATTCGTGAAAGCTATTACGATAATATACAAAAGCTCGGCATTACTTCAACCCAGATGGTAGGTGCATCCGCTAGCAATACTATTGCCAACCTACAATCGAAGTTTAATAACGCGACCTATATCACTTTCTTGAATAATTAATTGTGTTTCATGTTTGTACCATTAAATATGTATGTAAATGGCGAACACCAATACATACTCAGTTAGTTCAATTGCATTTCCTAATGCAGAATATAATGATAGATATATCTCTATTGAGCAAACTAAATCAACTCTAGAGCAGGGGTTAAATGTCAATCTCATTGATGCTCTTTCAGGTGCACGTGATAGTAGAATAAATAACTATTCTTCTTTTTACCTTACTGGTAAAAATAAATTAGAGAATTTTATATCACTGTCATCTACAAGTAGTGATGAGACAACCTCTTTAGTAACAAAAATTGGGTTTGAGCGACCAAATAATGAGCCGCGTCAATATTTATACATTTTCAAGAGTAACGCAGATCAAACTAATGATCAAAAAGCATTAGGTATACAACCTCTTGACAAAACTGGGTTATTCTCTAATAACTATTTTTTCGAAATTGAAGCATTAAATAACAACTTATGCCGAATTAAGCATAATAATGGATTGTTTGATTTTTATCTCAATTATAACAACAACGTAGATAAATTTGTGTTTTATCAAAACACAGACAATTATAGAGACATTACTCGTGAGCAGAGTGATGTGTTTAGATATGTTTTAGATAGTGATGGGTATTTACAATTGTTTAAATTTGAAGATAGTGTTCTTAACATTGTTACGCTAAGTGGAGGTGAGCTAGTTCTCACTCCATTAGTACAAGGCAGTTTAAATCGTGGGCTTGATAATCTAATGCATATTGATTATACATTAGATCAAAATGTAAATTCCATTAACAAGAGTTTTATATCTTATAACAACAAAACATCATCTAACTTAATTCTCGATACAAAGACTAGTAGTTTTAATGAGGATGGGCAATATGTATTTACTACTGCTTACAACACAGTTTCTGCAGAGTCACTACCAATAAACTATTTTTCACTAGACACCAATAGATCAGAATTTAACTATATCAAACGTGGCTCAAATATGGTTGATAGTTCAATTGGGCTAGGCCGTGACCCACGTGAGTATTATAATATAAATTCTGGTAACGATCAGGAAAAAGGTTTAGATAAAATTAATCTTAATTACAGTTTTTACGATAAAGATGTCTTTATTGAAAATGGGACGGATACATTCTTTACAGCGCCTTCATCTATTTACCCATATGAAAAGCTCAATATTAATGATACTCAATTTGTTTATAATGGAGCATTTTCCGGACCGACACCTGTATTGTCAGATAAAATTTTTATAAAGAGGCAGAATACGACCCAGTATGATAACGGCAGATATCTCTGCACTTGGCTGTCAGGTGGTGTTTTGGGTGAAGCTGGTGTATGGGTTGACAGATATTATTACCCTGATAAAATCTCAAAAGGTGCAGCGCTGTCTGCTACTCCTACTTATGCACCTTCTTTTTATGATAGTGTTGATACATTAACTCTCAATGCTTCTGACGCGGTACTTAACCGAGAAAAGTTCTTTGATAAGTTAAGTGATGCAGCCATTGAACCTAATATTGCAATTAAATACCAACGTATTGGTAATGCTGATATAAAAGAGATTGTCGAAAGTTCATCTCCATTAATTTCATCTTTTGATAGCTATATTACATCTAAGGTAGTAAGGGGTGAAACAGAAAACTACTGTACAGAGGTTGATACTAATCAACTTACTTTTAATGGCGATAGGTACAGTGTATTTAATGTTTCTGACAGTATTGATGAAACAAAAAACTTTACTCTAAACTTTGATATGTATTTAGAACCTGCTAATAAGTATGGATTTGAATTATTAGGTAACAACACCAATCGCGGATTTGGTATTTTCCAAGATCAAACTGTTACACCATTTATTCACGTCGTAAGTGATCAAACGTTATATATTTTTAACACTGACTTTGAATTAAGGAATAAAGTTGAGTTCAAAACTAAGATTAAACAGGTATTTAAGAGAAGTGCTTTAGATGATTACATTGTCACCACCTCTGGAAATTTATTTTATAAAGTTAACACACAAGGTAATAAAATTAAGCTAGATTGTGGTAGTGACATTCTAGAGTATATTGGATACTATCAAATGCACGATCATATAGATTTTATTTCTGGTGATCAAAAGGTAAGACGTATTAACACAAATACATTTTCTGTTTCCACTCTTTCAGCAGATGAATTTGATGTATATGAAAACGAGTTTTGCTTATATGATAATGTATTAGAATATAACGATACGGTCTATAAACTACCTGGTGGTAATAACAACTGGGAAAACGATTCAACTGTATTTTATCAGGTTAGCAATTTTATTGTTAAGCATAATTTAGATGGAGCTCCAGAAGCTTTCCTTAAGTCCAATATTAAAGATTTCTTAGTTGCGCAAAATAAAGTTTATGTTTTAAAGTCCTCTGAATATTTTGT
>Ga0070746_10001817_pt1 | contig 12672 bp, 10 predicted proteins | sample VirMetDEL_Mar_21_FD_77016 | JGI IMG/M metagenome (GOLD analysis project Ga0070746, IMG submission 77016) | Aqueous microbial communities from the Delaware River and Bay under freshwater to marine salinity gradient to study organic matter... | ecosystem: Environmental > Aquatic > Marine >... | reverse complement strand
GTTGTCGGTAACGGTAACGTATGTCGGCCTCATGACCAGACCTCCCTATCGCGTTTCTTGCCAGAAAACATTGGCCGACAGGCTGCCAGTGGTGCCCGTGAACTCCAATCCTGTCACCCAAAATTCCGTCGGGTTCGCCCCATCAATATCCAGCGTCATCGGCAACCGACCCAGCAAACCAGCGCCGCCAAATCCCGGATTATTGTTACTCCCCTGAGACGCGGCTGGCACACTAAATGCGTTTACCGGGATGCCTCCGGTCACCGAGGTGCCGGTGACGTTGTACTCGACGATACTGTCGGGATGGACGCTGACCCACGACCCGCCGGTAATCGTGGCGTCCCACCGGCCCCTGACGTGGATGATCTCGTTCTGCGCCAGCGCGCTCACGCCGCTGATGATGATGCGGCCACGGTTCGTGATGCCGTTGAACGTCGCTTTCGGGCGGATGCCGATGATCGGCACCGGGGTGGTGCCGCCATTTACCGTGATGGGCACGATGCCATTTGACGCGCAGAACGGGATGCCGCGCGGCGACTCCTGTAACCCGCCCTCGGAAATCACGCTGCAGCAGATAGCCTTCATGGAAGCGCCTGCGGCCACCCCGGTATCGTTTACGATTTCCCACCGGACCGGAAGGTTGGCCGTCGTTATATACACGCTGTCGACGACATTGGCGTGATCAAACCGGTGGACCGGCACGACTTGACGACCCACCATGAGCCCCGCGAACACCGAACCGACGCCGAGCCACTCGAAATCGAACCACAAGATCTGTGCCTGCTCCGGGTCCAGCGTCACGCCGCTCGGGCCATTGCCGTCGAGCTGATCAATATTCCAGGCCGTCTGAGCGACCTCAGTGTCGACAACCGATCCCGTGATCTTTGAACGCTTCACGAGTGCGACCGACCCGGCCTCCTCCTTCAAGAAAAACCCGTTATCGTCGTCGCCATAGCCCATGTACTGCTTCATGTTCGTTTGCCCGGAGGCAAACACGCCGGTCATCAGGATTAGCTGCGACTTGCCGGGCTGATAGCGCACATACTCACGCGTTTGCCGGACGACCCGGTCACCGCTCGCGGTCGTAACGTCCAGACGCGCTGCACCCTCATTGGGCAGATGCGTTACCGACGCCGCCCCGACGGTCTTCTCGTAGAACACGACGTTCGACAGGGTGTCGTACTGCGACTGACTGTCGAACAGCGTCACCGGATTGCTTGTGCGGACGCGCGCGAACGCGTCGAGCGAGGTTGGATTTGTCCGAGGTTGTGAAAATTCCAGCATTATCCGAACGCCCATACCCTGTACGCGGCCGCCCCCGAGCCCACCTGGAGCGAGATCTCTTTGGTCGAGTAATTTTCGATCTGAAACGATTCACCCGCCTTCAGGGTGATCGTCTCGGCGTGGTTCGGCGTCAGCTTCAGCAACAAATCAGCGTTGCCGCTGTCGTTCATCACCATGATTTTGAGAGACCTCCACGGGAACGTGATCGTTGCCGCCGTAGTGGTCGCGGTCCCTTCAGTCGAGGCGTAGTTAGCAATCGAGCCGTAATCCATCACGCGTCTCCGCCGCGAATCTCCTCGATGGTCTTGCCGCCGTAGCCGTACAGCTCGCGGCGGTCGCTCCAACTGTCGAGCAGGACGCAACGTCCCGCCGTCACGACCTTGATGCCTTTGGCCGACGCGAACCCCAGCCAGTATTCGGTACAGGCCCGGCCAGCCTCTCCAGCATTCTGCTTCGGGTAGGCGTAGTCGCAGCCGAACATCCAGATCTCGGGGCGCTTCTCATAGACCGCGAGCGCCACGGCATATGCCACCGTGCTGTTCAGATACGGCAGGGACACCATCCCGAGAACCTCTTCGAGCGGGAACGCCACGCTGGTGGGGAACCGGGGATCAGGCACGCCGGTGTAAATTGGAACGCCCAGTTCCTGGTATCGCTTCGCCATCACCGGGTCGGGATCTATGACCACGTCGTCGGGGGTTTCGTGGTAGCCGGACATGCTCCCCTTGGGGATAGTGAACCCGTCGATGTAGTCGCCGAGCGGGTCGATATGGAACGCACGGTCGCAGCGGATCACCGTCGACATCGTATTGATCCCCCAGATCTCGTGATCCGCGATCATCGGTCGGTTGCCATCCAGCAAATTCATGTGCATGTAGCTGATATGCGAATTGCCCATCGCCACGATGCACACGGGCTTGGGTTTGGACAGAGCAACCGCCCCCGATTTCTCAGGGGCGGCTTTACTCGTCTTCCGGCTCTTCGCCGGTTTAGGCTTGGTCGACGCCATACAGCGTTTCCTTCGCGGATGCGTCGACGATCATCGTCAGAGTGACGTATGTCGACCCATTCATGGTCGTCTGCGGATCAATCGTGCCGCGAGTGTCGCCCTTGGTCGCGGTGGCGGCGGTTGTCACCCCCACCACGAGGGTTCCGCCCGTGACGGACAGACCGTTTTCGGTATGGCCCGCGCACTTGCCCAGATCGTCAAGCAGGTACGGCAGGCCGAGAATGTCAGCGGTGCCGATGTTGATGGCATCGCCCGCCGTCGTCGTGGCGAGATTCGAACTGGCACCCGACACAGTCAGAAACGCCTTCTGCCCGTTTACGGTGCCGGTCGGACCGACGATGTCCTCGGAGAGGGCTTCGCCGTACTTGTCGGTGCCGCTGATGGTGAACGTCACGCTCGAATTGTCCGCCGTCGCGGTGATGGACACCGCCCGAGGAACGTCGAACGTCGCCACACTCGTCGAGACCAACGCCCCGTTGAGAGTGAAGCTCCCCCCGGCTGTCGCCGTGGTGTAGGCCCCGTCCACCACACCGTCCGCGTCCAGCGTGGCCGGAGCGCCGAGTTGCACGACCACCGCCACAGCGGATTCGTCATGAACCTGGACGCCCAGGTCGTGTCGACCCGCCGGGTTGCTGGAGCCGAGGATGCTTCGACCGTAGTAAGCGCCACCGATCTGAAGGCCGTCTTTATGGTGGGTCATATCTGACCTCCCTTGCTAGGGGGCGGCCACCGCCGCCCCCGTTGAACGGTCTCCGAGCTAGACGCCCGCAGTACCCCACACGCAGCGCGGGTCGGTCCATCCGGGGATGTACCGTTCCGTGCATTTATAGCGCATGGAGTCGGTTTCGAAATCACCTTCCATCGACTTGTCCATCGGACGGCGCATGGCCAGACGCAGGCCCTTGGGGGCGTCGGTCTGGATCCACCAAGCCGTGGACGACGTCAGGCGGGTGAGCGTGGTCGCGCCCTTGCGGAGCAGTCCCATCGACCGAACGGGGTTGATGTCGTTGTCCGCCGTGCCCGGGCGCAGAGCCGTCTTGAGGATGGTCTCCGCCTGGAACATATTGTCAGGGCTGACGATCAACTGCTCCGGCACCAACCGGATCTTCAGGCCGTTGTTGTTAACGGCCTTTCGGATCTGGATCAGCATCTGCTCCACCGACGTCTGCGAGAGGTTCGCCGCCGTCGCCAGTTGATTGCTGAAGTTGGAGTTCTTAATCGGATGCGCGGTGTTCACGAGGGACACACCGTCGCCGCCGACGTAGGAACTGTTGAACGCTCGGTTCAGGATGTTCGCGCAGAGCGTCTCCTTGGTCTCAATCATCGACTGAGAGAGATGCTCCGAGAACGTCCGACCGATGGAGATATGATCCCCGTCTTCGACCAGCACGCGCGTCAGAGCGAATGCGAGGCCGTAGACCCGGTAGACGTACCGCGCGAGGAAGAGCACGCCACCGGCATCGTAGGTCACCGGAGTGCCGTCAGGCAACTCGGGGGCCGATCCGAAACCGTACATCACGGGCTCTTCATGGTAATTCCGGGGCGTGCCTCGGAACTGCTTGAACACCGCCTTCCACTCATCCCCGCGTTGGGAATAAATGCCGTCGAAGGCCTCGTTCATGATCGGTTCAACGATGGACTTGAACCGAGTGGATGTCATCGGGGTTGCCATTGATCATCTCCCCATTAAATCGCGGCACGATCAGCGGTATAGGTATGCTCGCTGATCCGCACGTAAACGCGGGTGTAGGTGTTACCCCAGTCCTCGTTCACATCGTTGGAGAGATCCACGACGCGGAAGCCCGCGTTGTTGCCCGCGCCCACAAGAGAGGCGGACAGCGTGCAGGACGACAGACCGGTGTCGGTCGAACCGTTCGTGGCGTTCGAATGGTCAGCCTGATCGCCGATCGCGGTCTGGGCGAGACTTCCGTCGCACTCACACTCGTAGATGATCGACTGATCCGTGTACACGTAACAATAAATGTCCGTGTTGGCCTTGGTCGTGGTCGAGGCGGGCCAGTGCGCGCTGACGACCTGACGACCCTGAGCGTCGGTATACTCGCACCCGGCGAAGACGCCGAGAATGCGGTTACCGGCGGTCGCCGGGACGATCAGGCCAGCGGTGCCCATCTCGATCGGTTGGTTGCAGTAAATTGTCGTGCCGTAACCAGAAGCGAGACCACCTTTAATGATCTCATGCTGGACGGGACGACCCGATTCGGTCCGCACGGGGCGGAAACCGAAAGGAGCGGCTGTATCAGCCATGGTGGGGTCTCCCTAGGTTTCAAACGTCGGTTTCTTGGGCACCTTGCCCAGTTCCCTGATCGCCGCACCCACCATCACGTTCGAACCATACTCGGTTAGCTGATCCTCCATGGCCCCGACATCCTGGCGGATGGCTTGCTCGGTACCAATCGGCTCGTTGTGATGCACATGCATCATGTAAGCCTCGTAGATGTCCTGCGGAATCTTGAACAGGACCATCTCCCGGATCTGCACGCCGTTCGCGAACTGACCTTCCTTGACCTTCCCAAACTCAAAGTCGGGGCCGACCTCGTCGGCAGTGACCAATTCGTAGCCCATCCGCATTCGGTTCTGGATGGAGTCCTGCACGTTGGTTGTACTCAACCAGCACAGGTGCCATCCGTCGATCTTTGGGGGTTCCGGCAGAATGTCGAAGTTCATCGGGGTGATCAGCGTCCCAGTGTTATCGTCACGGGTCGCCCTTGGATCATCCCCACCTCGTTTTCCCGCCCTACGGGACGACCGGGGGTCGTCGTCGGTTCGCTCTCGCCGCATCGCGCGCCTTCCGCTCTTCGGCTTCTCGTTGAGGGGTGTTAAATCCTCATCTCCGCCGCCGGTCGCGCGCTGTTGCGGTGGCAGGCCGTCCTCATCATCGAAGATCGGCCCGATCGCTTGCGTCTTAGGTTCGCTCATTTTTAGTCTCCCTGTCAACCCGTCGCGCCAGCGGCGCTCTGACGGTAGCGTTGAATCATCTCTTTGCGCTTCTCGGGTTCGTCCCACATTCCGAGGTCTTTCAGGTGGTTAATGTACTCTCGGGGGATGCCGTTGATGTCATCAGCCCCGCTTCCGACACCTCGGTCGTCACCGCCTCCGCCAGCGTTTGGAGACCTCCGACCCCTGTTGCCCCTCGGACGCGGCGCGGGTTTCGCCGGTCCGTCATCATCCAGATCGCCGCCACGCCGACCCGCCGGGAACCTATCCGGCAGGGCTCTGCTCGCGCGTGAACGAAGCTCGTCCCAGTATTCCTTCTGAGACGGGTCGAACCCCTTGTTGGTGAGGGCCGTATCGAGCGCGTCCACGATCAGGCTGTCCTCGTCCTGCCCGCCGACCGTGTACCAGGATTTGTTTTCCTCCATGAACGCCTCGGCATGACGCCGGACCGCCTCGTCGACCTTCGGCGCACTAGGCCGCCCAGCGCCCTTCGTGACCTGCCACTTGTAGGCCTTGAGTTGCCGCTCCTGATCGCGGAAATCAGCCCACTCATCCTGCGCCTGCGCGGCGGCTCCCAGATCCCCCTCGTCGCGGGCCGCCTCTTGGCGCTGGAGAGCGATACGCTTGTTTTTCTCCGCAATAACAATCGCCTCGTCGAGTCGCGCCATGTCGGCGGATCCGGCGCGGTTCTCCAGGTTGTACAGCCGGGCGTTTGTCTCGGCGAGTTGACGCGCCTGCTGATCGATCAGGCGTTGCTGGCTCTCCTTGGCGGCGTCGCGTCGCTCCTTTTTGCGCTGCCGTTCCGCGCGGCGACGCTCGCGCTTTTCTTCCGCCGTCTCCTCGCCTTTTGCCCCTTTCTTACCGGGGTCGCGGTCCTGGAATCCCTCGTCGACGTCGTCAATGTCGTCAGCGAGATCATCATCACTACGCAGTTGTTTCGGGTCGTCGTCGTCGCCGAATAGATCATCGACGTCATCGTCATCGTCATCGTTACCGGCTGCCGCTTCGACGGTATCATCGCCATCCTCGTTCAGGGGGACCAGATCCTCGTCATCACCCGCGCCGACGTCGTCGAGCCCGCCCACCAAAAAAGTCTGATTTCCGGCCATGCTGCAGCCTCCCTATTCAGTCATGTGGTCGAGCGGGTTGCCATGCACCGTCCCGATCACGTCAGTGTCCTGGAAGATCACAAACAGCGCCGACGTGCCGTTTCGCTTGATCTCCCACTTATCGCCGCCGTATTGCGGCACGCGCACGTAATCGCCCACAGCGACCCACGCACCCTCCGGCCAGTCATCCATGGTCTTCCGGTCCTTGTAGGCGACCGGGCCCATGTGGACGATCTTGCCGAGTTGAGCCCGCCACTTATCCAGTTCCTGGGTTTCGTCCGGCTTGAAAATGCCGCCCGATGTCTGCGCTTTCGGCAGGGCGAGTTGCACGAGAACGCGATCGCCGAACACGGTCACGCCGGGGTCGATATCGGGGAAATGCTCTTTGAGCACGGCCTCCGACACCTTCTTGCCTCCGCCCAGGCGGACGCCTCGCATTTTCCTAGAAGTTGTCGCGTCGCTCATTGTCTTCGTTCTCCAAGTTGTCCATCTGCTCAAGCACCCAATGCAGGCCCTGGCAGAACCCGACCTTCACTTCGTGATTGTCTCGGTCGTAGCGCCTGTGCAGGCCCTCTTCCCGGTCACGAAGTGCGTCGGCAACCTGGGATCGAAGAAGATCCAATAGGTCTCTGTTCAAATTAATCCCCAGGCTGTCGCGTGCTAAAGGACGATCCGTCCTTCAAGTTGCCCGGGTTGCCCCCCCGATCGCGCATGCGCGCAATTTCCAACGCCGTGCGGTTGTCGTCGTCGTTCAATTCGACAGCGACGTCGAGTTTCTCCATCTCGACTGCCTCGCGGCTTTCGCGGTCCTCATCGGCCTGATCCGCTCGGATCGCCGCCTCCTCGGCCCGCAAATCCAGTTCCTCGTCTTTCTGGTCGACTTTCGCTTCCTCGACCTCGGCCCGTTGCGCGGCCTCTTCCGCGCGCTCGGCGGCCTTGCGTTCGTTCTCGCGGTCCTGCAGAGCCAGTTTCCCCTGGCGCTCGCGGTCCTTGCTCTCGACGTCTTGCAGCGCGGCCTGGGCCTGCGCCTGAATGATCTCGGTTCCATCCGACGGGCTGACCTGCTCCAGCAGGTTCATGGCGGCTTCGACGACCGGCAGAACGATCTGCCCCTGCTGGGCGGCCATCTCGTCGAACTTCGGGTGTACCTGCGCTTGCGTTGCCGCGAGTTGGTCCGTGCCCTGCGTCGCCTCGGCCATGACCTCCGGCGGGAACCCGGTCATCGCGGTCATCGCGGCCTTCATCGTCGCCTCGTACCACATCAGCAGGTGGTCCTTGACGTGTTCCAGCATGCCCGGGATCAGCTTGCCCGCGAACATCTTCGACCCGCCGAACAGCGGATTCGCCAGGAACGATAGATGCACGCGCAGGTGCGCCTCGTGAATCTGATCCGGGAACGCCTGCTGCATCTCACCGAGGGCCAGCGCCACGTTCTCCTGGACTGGATCCGTCGGCTGCGGCTTCGGCTTGCGCGGCAGCAGTTCCTCGGCGTTCGGCGTCTTCAGGTGGGATAGGAACCGACGCGCCATGGCGTCCCAGTCCCAATTCAATTCCGGGAACATCTCCTTCGCGACGCGGACAGTCTCCTGCATCACGATCAGGCGTTGCGTCTCGCTGAATATGTTCGGATCCGACACCGGCTGAATATCGGTCGGGCCCTCGTAGTCGGCCCGCCGCGCGATGTCGAGGCCGGTCTCGCCGTAGGCGCGCTCCTCGTCGAGGTAGTCGCGGTTCATCCGCGCCAGGATGGACAGCGTGGCCGCCATCGACCGGTGCATGCGCCCCATGATCGACGACGTCACTTTCGACCCGCTCTCAAGCAGGGCCATCGCGGTGCCGACCGGCATGTTGTTGCCCGCCTCGGCAATCTTCTCCTCCGACGTCGTCACGACGCCCTTGCCGAGGTCAGTCAGGAACCCGAGGAGGGAAAACAGCACCGTGTTGGGCTGCGGGTACGGGAGCGGCATCGCCAGCTTGCGAATATCGTCCGCGCCACCCGTGGTCGATACCTCGACGTTCTCCGTCGGGTTGATGCGTTCGGTGTCGCCGCTGTTGCGCCCGCCCTTCAAGCGGACCAGACCCGGGAAGTTCGCGATGTGCGCGCTATTCAGCAGGCTTCGCAGCGCGCCGGTGAGCGCCGCCGAAATCGACCCGATCAGGTGCGGGAACCCGACCGCATACGGGCCTTTCCACGGAATGAAGTTCCAGTCGACGACCCAATGGACCTCCTCAACGTCACCGAACTGGGACACCTTCTCCTTGTCCCAGTTCCGGTAAATCGCGAGGATCTTCCGTTCGAGGACGTCGACCGCGATGATGTACGGGATGTCGCCGACGCTTTCGCCGGTCTCCTCGTCGGTCGCGAGCGGGTCCAGCCCCTCGAAATCATGCCAGACATACATCTGATAGATGCGACGCTCGCCGTCCTCGTTGTTGCCGGACGGCTGGACCCCCTGGACCTTGTCTTGCGCCTGCTGCGACTTTGAATCGGTGGGCTCAGAGGACGGCGCGACATCGGGGTCGATCACGTCGGCGTACATGCCGCCTCGGATCCGCTCCTTGACGACCGACGCGCTCAGATCCCAGACGATCGTCCGCCGACGCGCGGCCCTGAAACTGGACGCGGAATATGGCAGCCACACCCGGTCCACCGGGACGAACTCGCACCGGGGGCCGCCGTTCTCCCAATAGTGGATGATGTACTGCGACCCGCCCAGGCCGAGTTGAATCGCCATCTGCTCGTGCGCGTCGATGAACCCGGGCGACTGGGTCGTGATCTGATAGTTGAGATGCTTTTTCTTGCGGTCAGCGGCCTCGGAGCGTTCCTCGGTCACGTCGTCGATCATCTTGACCTTGACGGGACCGTCCGGCGGGAACAGCTCCTTCATCATCATCGCGCCGAAATCGACGCAGGCCTCGGCAATCAGCGGATGCACGACCTCGCTCGCGCCCTCAAACGCAGGCCCGCCCGGCGCGTCCTTGCCCAGGCCGGATCGGCGCACGCCCTCGGCGTACTGCTCGTCGCGCTTTGTCGTGGATTCCTTGTCGCGCTCGGCGGCCTCGATCAGCTTCTCGGCCAACCGGCCCAGGTCGCCCTCGTCCATGAACGGCACGAGATTGACCTCGAACTCCTGCATCTCCGGCGCGGGGCCCTCATCGGCGGGGTCGCCGTCGACCTCCTCGATCTCGGCCATGAGGAGGGCGTCTTCGTCCGTCATCTCGTCGATGGGGACGATGTTCGTCGGCGACCCGACGTCGAACTCTTGTTCCAGCGCCATGATTAGATATCCCTAAACCGTGGTGATGGAAGGTAAAGTTGCGTGGCCACGCGCTTTCTGGTAGTATCGTTTTCTGCCATCGGGCGTTTGTGAGGTACGCCTAGACGGGATCCTCCTTCGTGAGTTTGCTGTCCGATTTGATCGCCCGGTGGCTCCTCGTTCAGCATGCTCCCGCCGCCGAGATGCATAGCACGAGCCATCATTTGTCTGGCTGACTTACGGTCTAGCACGGCCTCGTTCCTTTATGAGCTTGTCCAGGGCTTCGCGATCAACTCCCGGCATCTCATAGAATGCCCTGTCAGCCTGACTGATCTTGAACCCCTTCGGGACAACTCCGAACTTGGGCTTGGATCTGTCCTTGTCGCTCCTAATATCCGAGATCATCTTTTTGAAATCAACCGGGTCGAAATAATACGGCGTCCCGTCAGATGTTTTGTATTTGTAAACCCCGCGACGTCCCGGCGGCCTCAGGTATTCAGCGCCGTATTCGTATTGATGGAAGCGCCCCTCCCTGGATGGCACGTCGGCTTCAGGCGCGTTTTTCCCGGCGATTTTATTCAGCATCACATCCAGTGATCCGTGGCCGACCTCTTGGTTCGAGGCCCCGACCCAACTCTCCCAGTGATAACGACCAACCGACCCTTCGCCGGGGCGTCCTAGGCGCTCATACACTCCAGGCAGCACATCATTCAGGCCCCGCTCGATGGCCTCGTATCGGGCCAACCCCTTCGGTCCAGATAGCTCCGCCTGCAACCCAGATCCTGTTGCTGGCGCACCAGCCGCGTCTGAAAACCCGTCGTATATGTTCTCGCCATTATAGCGCCCGTCATCCCATGCATTCCGAATTTGGATCCGATCCATGACCATCATGTCAGGACGGCCTGACACCAACAGCGTGAAACTGAGAACCTTATTGTCGATTCCCGGCTTCTCCACCATCGAATAAAACTGTCGGCGGATTTCTGGACCACTCATTTCAGGGTTCGACATCATGTCGTGCAAGCGCGCGAGTTTAGATTCTCCAGACGCTGTCGGCTCGCTCATTTTCTTGAGAAAATGAGATCCAAAGCTGTTCAGGTTAGACGTGTTTGATCGGCCGGGCACACCCTCAGGAAACACTGTTTTGGCCCAGTTCAGATAGCTCTCAAGCACCGCGTCATCGAACTCGCCTCTATAGGCTGCGGCTATGTACGGCGCGACCCCCTCTCCCACGGCGTCCAGAAATGCTGCTTCCTGCGGGAACGCCGACTGCATCCGAGAAAGATAAGACCACAAGAACAATTCACCCGTCACATCTGGCGTAACATTCCCCGCCCGGTACTCGTCACCGAATTTACGGCTGATCTCCAGGCCCTCGTTTGCCATCTGCTGCTGGGCCGGGGTCAGGGACGCGATCTCGTCCTCCAATGCCTTCGGGTTCTGGAGCTTCTTGATCAGATTGAATGGCGGCGCAACCGCATCATCAATTGGAACCTTCTTGGCATCATGCGTTCCGTTCATGCGGCGCTCAAAAATCTTCCAAGCATCCTCGCTATAAACCGCGTCGGCGTGATCCATTTCAAGCACCGACAGGCCCTCGGTCTGCCGCTCTGCATTGGCCTGGGTCATGTCCTTAACCAGAAGAGGCTTCTGCGGAGTGTTAAACGCAATACTGTCTACAGGCACGCGCAGGTGCGGCAGCAGGCCGCCTCGCCGATATTCCGCAAGTTGCTCGTTTGTCATGCCACGCAACTGGCTGACCTCTCCAGGAATTTTATCTGTCTGATCCGCGATGCCCCGTCCGACAGATCGAGTCGAAGTCTTAGCCCCCTTTGATCGCTTTGGTTTTGGCGTGCGCGCGATGTCGTCGACGATCGACGGGTTCAGCACGTCGTCGACCAATTTCGCCCCAGACCGCAGTGCGCGCTTCGCACCCTTGGCAACGATACCGGGCGCGCCCACGGCGGTCATCGCCACCCCGAGGCTGTTGATGTAGTCAGGGTTGGCCTGCCAGTCGTCGCCCATCGCCACGCCGCCAGCGAACGGCGCTATATCAACCATGCCCAGGTCCATGGGCAGTTCGGATCCAGGGCCGCCAGCAATGGTCTGTGCCGCGTTCCCGGGGAGGCCGGACAGGGCGGACGTCAGCGCTTCTCGTGCAGTGGCTGGCGCGGCCCTCGCCGTCGGCATAGGCGCGGCACGGACGGACAGATAATTCGGATCGGACGGGGACGGCATGACGGACGCGCGCACGGCGGCGTCGATGTCGATTGGTAGCTGGGGTGATTTTATATACGACGCGGTTTTTGGCGTGGCGGGCGTCTGCGGCAAATATCTCACGACTGAAGGATCGTCTGGCCTGCGATACCTGATAGCCTCGCCGCTCTCACCCAGGAACGGCTCCGAAAATTCCTCTGGCATTGGCAGATAGTCTGGCACCCTTCCGCCCTCCGCCAATCCCCGTCGTGGGGGCTGGTCGCCTTCATCGCCAAGCATCACGCGCGCCGCCGCCAGGGCAGCAGCGGGCGCAATCACCATCCCGCCCAGCATCGGCAAGTTGACCTTCGACGCCCAACGCGGCATCAGGCCTACCTTCTGATCGGCGAACACCGTGTCCGCGCCGCTGGCCGTCCGGTTGGCTTCGCCATGGGGCCCGTAATTCACCCAGGAATTTTGGCCCCTGGTCTCCGACGCCATCGCCCCGCGCGCCTCGTCGCTATACATCCCCGCATGCTCCAGGAACGCGCGCTCTTCCCCAGGCGCTCGAAAAAACGGGTTCCCCGGGGCGAAGTGACCGAACACGTCATGGACCACGCGAAACGCATCGTTTGCCACGGCGTCGCTCTTGTCTCCCACGCGGCCCACGCGCTTCAGCAGGGGGTTCCCCAGGGTGTCGAACGCCTCGTCGGACCCATGCCCCAATTCTGTCGGGAACACCCACAGTCGCCCGTTCTCTACGATGTCCTTGTAGCCCAGCGACGGCGATGCCGCATACGGGTCGGCCATGTCGCTAGTCATGAATTTAACATCCAGCCCTGAATCCTGCAGCGCCCGGTAC
>Ga0070746_10001812_pt1 | contig 12700 bp, 26 predicted proteins | sample VirMetDEL_Mar_21_FD_77016 | JGI IMG/M metagenome (GOLD analysis project Ga0070746, IMG submission 77016) | Aqueous microbial communities from the Delaware River and Bay under freshwater to marine salinity gradient to study organic matter... | ecosystem: Environmental > Aquatic > Marine >... | reverse complement strand
ATTCAGCAGACCGCGATCGGGAACGTCTCCTCCGCAACGTCTCCGCGCGTCTATGCGGCCATGAGTTCGATCGGGACGGTGGCCGCTGGTGAGGAGCTCGCGGTTCAACTCCGCTGGAGCGCTCTGGCTACGGGCGGGAACTTCGCTCGGCTGGTGGTCACGCTCTACGGGAGCTCGGCTGTGAACTCGGTGAACGCTGGAATCATGTACCAGGTCTCTCCCGGCCGCTGGGAGTTCGGCTCGGTGGTGTATTCGGACCAGTACACCGATCCCGGAGTGGCCGTCTCCGACAGTACAGACGCGGTTCTGGAAGTGCTGATCACGGCTGCCGGGATGCGTGTGTATGACCGCGGCTCCTGGTCCGGTGCCTGGCCTTCGGTGGAGGGTGGCACTCTGAAGGATGCGATCGGCACGAAGGCGAGCGCGGCACGTTCGAGCGTCGATCCGAGCATCGCTAGTGCGGAGCTCGGCTTCAGCACGTACCGGAGCTCCGGCGTAACGGACGTCACAGTACACGGGATGAGAGTGCTACGGAGGGCCACAGCATGAGCCAGAGCTATGTCCGAATGAACGTGGACTCCGTGGAGGGTCTCTTCTCCGCGATGTCCAGCCGAGCCTCCATGCTGGGGAGCACAACGCGCGCTCAGCGGGCGGTCCTCTACTCGATGAGCGAAGCGAGCCTCTCGGCGTTGGAGTCGGGGTCACGGGTACCGACTGCCGAGGAGCGCGATCAGACCCTCGCCGCCCTCGATGCGATCCAGGCCGGAATCTATCCGCCCGATCTGGAGACGCTCCCAGCGGCGCAGCCGTGAGCGTTCTCGATCTGGCGAAGCGGGAGAACCTGCCCTGCTGCACCTTCACCGCTCTGGCGTTGCTCGAGGCGGATGGAGCGGAGATCACTTCCATCGATGACGGTCCTCGCGCTCGTGGTTTGGAATGGTGGAAGGATGCAAACGTCTGGGATCCGACTCGCCCCTGGTCCGCGCTCGATGCTGCTCGGGAGATCACTGGTGCTGCCGATCTTCGCGTTCAGGAGGTTCTGCATACTGCACCTCCGTTGCGTGCTGGCCGATGGCATCTCGTACAACGATGGCGCAACCTCGACCCTGGCGAGACTGCCGAGTTCGGAGACGATCTCGTGAAGCCAGGCCAGTCGACCGGTCACACCTATCTGGCTCACTTGGCCGATGATGGAGTCTGCCGAATCGTACAGTCCTCGGTGAATCTGGGCTATCGGGATACCACTGGCACCTGGACCGGATCGGCAGGGCTCACCGGTTATGCGGTCGGTGTCGTATACTTACCTGAGGGCTGGTCCTGGGGGGGATGATGCTGCAGACGAGGATTATCGTTGCAATTCTTGGAGCACTGAAGACAGTCGCTTCGGCAACTCGCAAGGACTCCGAAGGCGGCGCTCGGATCACTCCGGCCGAACGAGATGAGATCATCGGCGCCTGCGTCGAGGCTTTGCTGAGCGTTCTGGATAAGCGCGTCACATCATGATTCTCGCCAGCCGACTCGAGCTCGAGGTCGATACCATTCTCGACGGCATCGAAGACGAGGCCAGGCGCGAGCACGCCGGAAAGGTGCTCGGTGATACCGTCGCAACTCTCACGGACCATGAGGCTCGCCGGCCGCTGGCCGAGGCGCTGGGTGAGGTCGTTCGCACTCTGGAACGGGTGCAAACTCAACTCGATGCCGGGGAAACGAAGGCCGGTCTTGCCGGAGCGCTCGGATCGATTGACGTGAGAACCTGGGTTGGCATCGTGCTGTCTCTCATCGCCGCGGCCGGTGCTGCCACTGGAATCGATGTCGCTGAACTCATCGGAAACCTGGAGGAGCCATGACCGAGGGGGATCGGATCGCGATGTGCCGAGGCACTCTTACCTCAGGCATCGATCTCGAGGAAGTGCGACGGCATCGAGACGCCTTGGCCGCTCGGAGGGAAGCGATGCCGGCCGCAGTCCAAGCGGCGAAGCCCGAGCCGATGCTTTCTTACATCGCGCTCGGGCTTGTTATCGGTCTGATCGTCGGGATTGTTTCTCGGATCGTAGCCTAACGCTTCCGAAAACCCGGCGGTCCTGCGCAGGGACAGTCCAAGCCGGAACATCCGCACTCGTCGTAAGGGTGCGAGGTGTTCCTGTTAAAGGCAGGAATGCCTCGGCGATGTCGCCAACGAAGCACCTGGGTCGGAGTCGCCTCATGCGCCTTCGCGACCGTATGATCTGGGGCCTCGCCTGGCATCGGCAGATCTGGGTCCGGCTTCGGATTCCAGCCTGAGCCCTTTGGTCTTCCGGGCTGGCCTCCTCCTTCGATGCCGTTCCTGCGTCGATAGGCGATAACCGTCTGCCTGTGGACTCCATGAGCCTCGGCAACGACTCGATCTGATGCGATGCCTGGCTGGGGTAGGTCCGGCAACGGCTGCCAAGGGCGGCTCATGAAAGCCACCAGGCAGCGGAGCAGATCACGAACCCCACAGCGCAGGATCCCATCCGCCAGGGTCGATCGTCCGCATCCTCGCCAGGCATATTCAGCGAGGCGATGCCCAGGGCAGTCGCGACTCCGATGAGCCAGGCTGCTGAATCGGGATTCATGCTGCCGCCTTCGTGAGCTTCCAGAGCGCCTGGGCACCATCTGCGCCAGTGGCCGCCTAAGTCACCTTGTGACCCTCGCGCGTGCAACCCCCCCACAACCGAGACACGTACACACGCCGCAGATTCCACCTCTCCTCGCGATACCTTACCCGACCAACCTTCTCTCCACTGGCGCGATCAAGCACTGTCGCGCTGCCTGCGCCAATGCGGGCGAACTTATACGGCTTCTTCATGTCTGTCTCCGGCCGATCCCCTCGGCTGTGTGCCATCCCTGCAGGCACGGGCTCCAGTAGGAGTGCCGGCCGCTTCGGGTGCGACCGTTACCCGGCTGGCTCAGCAGGCCAGGTCCATATCGCAGAGCACATCGCGACCGTTCGCGCCCTGGGCCTTCGCGATCTTCATGGCTGCCTTGGCCTGCTCGACGCTGATGCCGCTGGTCTCGCAGTTCATGCACCAGAGGGCTGCTGCGTACTTGCCGCCCTTCCGCTGCCGGCCCTCGTAGTCATCCTCGCAGAAGATGAAGCCATCCTTCTGAAGTGCGCGGCAGTGCCGGATGACGGTTGCGCTGGACAGGTCGAGCGCCTCGGTCAGCTCGCTGGTGCGAGCCGAGTGCTTGTTCGAGATTGCGCTGAGGATTCGTGCCTTGGTCATGTCTGTCTCCCTTGTCTGAAGTCATAGTGCTGCAGATACCGGTGAAAGTCCACTGGAATCTGCAGCACAATGCATCTTTCTTAAGCCAGCTGCTGTTCTTCCCTGATGGCTGCTGCGCGGCGCTCGACCATCTCCTGAATTGTGCAGGCTACGAAGCCGTCCTCCGAAAGCTCGCGAGCCCAGTCCATGCGGCCAAGAAGCCGCTCGGCTTCCTCCTGGTCGAAGGTGCGGAACTCATCGAGGTTCCGGCAGACTCGGCCTAAGCACAAAGCGTCCGGGGAGAACCTGGCGGCTCGGTTCGTGCCGTTCAGCTTGTCCAGTCGCACCGCAGCCCGGTAGGACTTGCGGAAGTCCATGAGTGCCAGGTAGGCATCCGGAGTGCATACAACCCAGCCGCTGCGACGTTCGGCCTGGCTGCGCAGGCTGGCGATCTCGCCATTCCATACTTCTTCGTGAGTCATCTCTGTCTCCAGGGTCGATGGTTAAACTGCCGCGATGATTGCAAGCGTCTCCAAGTCTCGGGCGATCGTCCGGCTTGCCCGGTCATCACGCTGACCCGAGCGGGCCTTGGCGATGCTACCGGGAAACCGAGCCTCGATCTTGGCGATCCGGCGAAGAAGGCTTGCCTCCTCCTGGTTGCTGTTGGTCTTACGGGCCTTCGGCGCCTTCCACTCGGGATGAGCGCTTGCGTAGCAGTCAACGCCCCAGACCTTTCCATCGTCATCGATGACGGCCTTCGCAACCAGCGCGCTGCCGCAGTGCGAGCACGAGGCGCAGCCGATGATGCTGCCGGTGAGCATCGCCCAGGGATGATGCTCAGCACCTTCGACCTGGCGCGCGCGTCCCTTAGGTGCTCGAATGAAACGGGGCATACTGTCTCCTTGCTACACACCAGATATACGCAGAACCCCTCGGGATGTCGACGGGTTTCTGCATTAATCTTGTGGCTTGCCCGGTTCGGTCGATTGCTTCGGCTTCATCCGAGACGAGCGACGATTCTGGCGACTGCGGATCTGTACAGCTCGGCGTCCTTGTCCAGATCGCCAGTCCACTGAACAGGCTCATCGCCAACGTCTGGCACATCGCCGTTTTCCTCGGTCGACCAGGGCAGGCCGGGGAGGCCGTCCCAGCCGGGAGTGGCCCAGAGGTCGAGGGTCGGAGTGATCGCCGAGCGCACTCCTTCAGAAACCCGGTCGAACTCGAAACCGTCGAGGGTGCCGAGATGACGACAGAACCGATCGAAGTAATCTGACGAGATGCCGTTGCTCATGCCTGTCTCCTTGCTACACACCAGATATACGCAGAACCCGGCAGGGTGTCTACCGGTTTCTGCAGATATCTTCATCGGTAGCAATCGCAGTGCTCGTCCAGACGTTCAGCCACCGATCGCCTGCGTTGCCTTGCGCGGATCTCCATTCACGAAGACAAGCACGTCCTGGTGAATCTTGCACAGCTTCCGCGATGCCCTGAACTGCTTGTTGGCTCGCATCGCCGCGGTTCCGACCGCTGTTAGCAAGATCGCCTGGTTATACAGCCCCAGACCAAGGCGCCGGCCGATGTTTACCGTATCGGTCGTGAAGCCTCGCATCAGACCATGACGGTCGCGAAAATCGCCAACCACGATGACGAGGAACCGATGCCGGCGAAGCCGGGAAACGGCAGCGCCAAGCGCGGCCTCCATCCCCGCAAGAAACTGCGGATAGTCCATCGTCGAAAGATCTCGCGGATCGTCGGAATACACCTCGAGATCTCCATACGGCGGACAGGTGAAGACCAAATCTGCCTCCGGTGCCTCCGTTCCGATGTCGCGAGCATCCATCGTCCTCCAGTGCAGACGTTCGGCCTGTTCCGCGGTCAGAAGTTCGTGCCGTTGCATCCTGTTTGCTGCCACTTGTTCCGGTCGCAGTTCTGTTCCGTGGTACCGGTAGCCTTCGCAGGCGGCAACGATGCCTCGAACCGAACCGCCGGCGAAGGGGTCGAGGATCTGACCGCCGGGAGGGCAGAACCATCGATACATCAGCTCAGTAAGAACAGGGTCGAAGATCGAAGTTCCGGTATGACCCTCCGGCGCTCCGGTCATGTACTCAGTCGAGTGCGTATTGTAGCAGGGCGCATCGCGACCGACCTCCGAACGGATGCCGAAGTTCTGCCATTCGTGCTTCCGATCTTGCCACCAGCCCTCACGAGCATTCAGGACGGTGAAGGGATAAGCTCCCCATTCATCCGCCAGCTTGCCAGGTGCTCGGCGCTGGATGGCGTTTCCAAACAAGTCCTTCTGAATCATGCTGTCTCCTTGAGTTGGTATCGGCGCCCCACAGCCGCGATCGCATCAGCCACAAGGGCCTCAGGATCTCGACCGATGGAACGATAGAAGCGAGGGTTTTGATAGGCATCCCATCCGCGGCGAATCGCATCTGCCTCCACGCCGAGCCGGGGAAACCGAGCCGCAATGCGAAGGGCGCCGATGAGATCTCCGGCGTTCCAGGCATCGGTGAGCCTGGATAGCTTCGTGACCGGACGGCTCACGCTCCGGCCCTGGTCGACCAGTCCGGAAGATCCGGCCCTTCGAGGTTGCAGTAGTGCGCATACATGTCCGAGCGGATCTGATCTGCGCGCTCCTTCATTCGGTCGGCGATGCCGGTCAGCGCATCCGCGATCTCGGTCTCGCCGATAGCGAGCGCCTTCGCGCGAGTCCGAAGGGCCCAGTCCATCGAATCCTCGACCTCCCGGATCGCCTTCTTGCACTTGGCGATCTTCTCCATCGTATCGCTCGACATAGCTGCCTCCTTGGTTCCTGACTAATATACGCAGATCGCGGTTAACTGTCGACCGTTATCTGCAGATATCTGCGATTATCCTGGCTCGATGGGTTCGGCGACATCGGCCTGGGTGTAGCCGGTCAGGATCTCCGGCCTGAACCTGCGCAGCTTGACCTCCTGGCAGTAGTCGCAAACCCGGCAGAGTTCGATGCCCTGCGCATCATGCTCCCACCAGCTCTCGGCTCGGTTGCAGCGATGGTTCACAGCCTCGCGCAGGACAGTGCCGATCAAAGAGGCCAGGCCCTCCATTAGCTCGCGACCGTCGGCGGTATATCCAAACTTGAAGGCAAGCCCTCGAAGGCGCTCGAGCTCGTTGGCGATCTCCTGCGCGGTCATCCCGACACCTCGAGCAATGCCCTGCCGGCAGCGGTAAGCCGGAACCGGAACGGATCTCCGCGGAGACCTCGACCCTGCCGCTTCGCGAGTCCTTTCGTGATTAGTCCCTGCATTCGCTGGTGTACGGCGCCGGTATTCGTGCTCCCGATGTGCCGAGCCATCTGTGGCACTGTTGCCGATCCGCCCAGCTCGTTCAGAAGATCGATGCAGTCGAGGGTGTCACGTCGAAACCCGTACAGAACCCTGCCGTGCTTTGCAGCCTCGAGGGCGATGCGTTCGAGTGTCATGGCTGCACCTCGCCGAGCACGAGTGTCTCGTTTCCCCTCAGCGCCTCGTTCAGATCGGCGATGTGCGAAAGCAACTGGGAAACGGTGCCGGCGCCCTCCATCTTCACGAGTCGGAGCCGATCGTTCGGCAGGACGTAGAAGCGGACTCGGCTGCCCGGTGCCTCGGCGATGAGCCAGCGCTCAGATGCCGGACCATGCCAGCGAGTCGACCATCCCATCCCGGTCAGGGTTTCGGTGATGCGTTCCTCATTCGTTTCCATCGTTGCCTCCAAGAATGGCCTTGCGGCCAGCCGGCGAGATCGCCCAGTTGCACATCTTCGAGAAGGCATCATCCGGCACCTCCCAGGAGCGCGGTCGGCCGTTCTTCACGAGCCAGGCATCCAGCGTCTCCAACGGGATCTCGTGCTCCGCGAGTGCCTTGATAAAGCCGGACCAGGCGTCAGGGTGAGTCTTGCGCCGGTCGATGCGCCGGCCGGTGCCTGCCGCCCTTCCCGGCTTTGCCTGTCGTGCCGGAGGGCTGGCGGTTCCCGGCTGAATATCTCCGTCGACATCATCACCGGTAGCGACCAGGAACAGCGCCGAAAGTGCATAGCGACGAGCATAGCTGTGGCAGACTCCATCTGCCTGCGCCGGCGTGAGCCCCTTCGCGTTGCCGCGATCATGCCAGCACTCGCCGGACATCCACTGCCCTGACTTGTGCATGAGAACCCATCGGATCCCTGCTCGCCCTGGTTCCGTGATCGGCATCATCGGACAGGCCAGCCCGTTGGCGGCGAGCGCTGGCTTTACGGCTGCGATGACCGACTCGAGGTCTGCGTATCTACTGCGCAGATGCCCGTTCTTTCTGTTCTTCGCCGCGGTGCCGACCATCGCCTGCGCCGAGGCGACGGCGGATCCGAGCTGATCCTGAGCAACGGTCATCGTCAGACCGTTTACCGTTATCGTTTCCATCTTTCCTCCAGGAATGTCGCAACCATACCAAGGGAGCGGCAACGTGTCAACGGTTGCGCCGAATGGCGTCAGCATGGTAAGCACCTGGGGCAAGGAGGGCATCATGTCAGATGAGAAGAAACGAATCATCCTCAGGGTGGAGCCGGAGGAACTGAAGCGCATCGAGAAGCATCGAGCGCACCTTCAAGACATCACCGGTCTGCGGCTCGTCTCCCTTGGGGAAACCTGCCGAGCCCTGGTGCTTCGCGGACTCGCGACCGAGGAGCCGAAGTCATGAGATACGGGCTTGTCCTCGATATCGAAACGGTGCCGGAGACTCTCGAGTTCGATGCGCCGATCACGATCCCGGAGGAATTTTATCCTCCCTTCGTATCTCCTAAGCGCCGAACCCTTCCCCGTAACTATCGGGCAGGGTCGGAGGCAGCGGAGCGATGGGAGGCCTCGGAAACGGCTCGAATCGACTACGCGATAGCCGAGGGGAAGTATCAGCATCAGAAGGAGTGCCAGGAGAAGTATCTCCGTCTGGCACTCAACCCTCGGCGATGTCGAGTCGTTGCCTGGGCCGTTGCGCCGATTCATACAACTGCCTCGGCCGGCGAGGTCGTTTCTGCCTGCGGTCAGGACGAGCGAGATCTTCTCGCCTCCCTGGAGGCGCACCTCGAGCGCTACCATCGGAACGGGCTCGATCCTTGTCTTCTGGCCTGGAATGGTCCGGCGTTCGACTATCGAGTGCTGTATGCGAGGATGCGGCGCTGGGGTCTGGCCGGTCGTCGGCGGTACGCTCCTCGACCTTACAACGGTCGCGTCTTCTGGTCCGGTCCTGCTAACTGGGATCTGATGCCGTTCGCTCCCGGTGCCGTCAACGGTCGACTGTCGAAGGCCGAGGCAGCTAAGAACTGGAAGATCGAACTGCAGACGGATGACGGCTCCCAGGTTCCTCGGCACTGGATCAAGGGAAACCTGGCTCGGATCGAGGAGCACTGCCGCGAGGATGTTCTCGTCGAACGGAAACTCGCCTGGATCTATGATGTTCCATCCGCGCTCGGGTTGTACGAATGAAGGCGCCGGAGCGGGAGTGCCGTCAACGGCTGCGGGAGATCGCAGTTCGGCTCGCCGATGCGAATGCTCTCACTGATGTCTGGTGGGATGTCGTTCTCGCCGTCGACAACGAGGATAGCATCGATGATCTGCGCGAGATCGTTCGAGTCGCATCGTTCGACAAGCCAACGAATCACCGCGACTCCGAGACCGTTTCGGACATCATCACCGAGCTGGGGAAGTGGGCATGATCTGGCGAGATGAGATCCGTACAACGGAGGGAGTCTTCCATGCCGCTCACGACGGCGATCGCGCTGTGCTGTGGCGCATCATCGACGGCGAGACCGAGGTGCTGGCGCGAGGTAGGGTTTCGGCGATGACCGAGCTGGCCGATGGTACCGGCGAGGCCGAGCATCAGAAACGGCTGCGCCGTTGGCTAAGGATGACGATCTCATGAGCTGGATGGATGAGGCGAGACGCATACCCGTAAGTCGAGTCGCTCCGGCACTCGGCCTGCGCGTCCGGCGTAGGGGCTCCGTCGTTGGTTTCACCTGTCCGTCTCACGGTGAGGACCATTCCGACGGCAGGCCCTCCGGCCGCATCGTGCATGAGGGCCGAGGCTGGAAGTGCTGGTCCTGTGGCGCTTCCGGCGATGGACTCGGACTGGCCGCGATTGTTCTGCTCGGTCGCGAGCCTGCCGGACCCGATGACTGGGAAAGCGTCAGAACCTGGTATGAGTCGGCGGAGCTCGTTGCACCGCCGGCACCGAAACCGAAGCCCCCGAGTCGACTGCCGGCCGCGGAGGTTGCCTCCCTTTGGGAGTCGGCCTGGCCGGCGTTTACCGAGCACCGAGCGCGGCGATGGCTCCAGGCTCGCGGCTTGGTCGACTGGCATCTGACGAAGCTATGCCGATCGCTACCGGAGCGTGTTGCCGTTCCTAACTGGGCTCGATGCGAGGGAGTCGAGTGGCATCACGGGCATACCTTGATCCTCCCGTGCTTCGATGCATCGGGCTCCCTCGTTGGGTGTCGCGCTCGATGGACGGGAACCAGCTGGGACTGGCTTGAGATGGAGTGGCTCGAGACGGCAGCACCGGCAGGACGTAAGGAAGTCAATCCACGAGGCGCCGGCGTTCTGGCCGGCACCGTTTACGCATCACCGCTCGGCGCATCGTTGCTCGCTCGCGGTTCGACGATGAAGGCCGGCGACAGCCTCTGGGATGGTCGCGTCGTTATCGTCGAGGGAGGTCCGTGCTGGTTGCGATATGCTGGGGAGGCATTCGCACTCCGGCACCAGGGGAAACAGGCCCCAGTGGTATTCGGTGTCTGGTCCGGAGCCTGGCCGGATGGCATCGCCGGCGATGCACTCGCCTCACGTCTCGGCGGTTGCCGAGTCATCATCGCGACCGATGCCGATAAGGCAGGGGAGCAATACGCAGGCGCCATCGCGGAAACCCTCCGCCGGCAGGGCATCACCGGACAGCGGCGAAGGTTGGAGGAAGGATGACAGCACCCGATGACCGAGGGCTCGCGTTGCTCGAGTTGGCCGATGGTCCGGCCGATACAATCGAGGTCGACATCGAGGCCCAGGCGGCTAAGGTCCGCCTTGGTCTCGTGCATCCTCGCGACTCACGAGACTTCAACGATGACGGCACCTGGCGCTGGGTGAAGCCGCCCAAGTGTACAGCGCGCAACCTCCGGCACATCCTCCGCGAGGACGTTCGCTGGAAGACCTGCATACGTTTCAACCTGCACGCCGATCTGGTCGAGATCGATGGCGAGGCCCTGACCGATGCGGCGCTCGTCGGGTTGAAGATGGCGATCGCGGACTCATACGACTTCGAGCCGGCGGTGCCGAAGATCCAGGAGATCGTGGAGCACGTTGCGCAGCAGTATCATCCCGTTCGTGATTACCTCGGCGGTCTTCGATGGGATGGACGTGCTCGGGTTGCCGCGCTTCTCCATCGATACGCCGGCGGTGCCGACACCGAACTGAACAAGACGATCTCCGAGCGATTCGTTCTTTCCTGTGTCGCTCGTGTCATGGAGCCCGGCTCCAAGGTCGATACCGTTCTCATCCTCGCCGGACCTCAGGGAGTTGGTAAGTCGACGTTCTTCAGAGCGCTCGCCGGAGCCGAGTGGTTCCGGGATACCGCGATCGACATCCGCAACAAGGATGCCTTCCTCGCCCTCCGAGGTGCCTGGATCTACGAGATGGCTGAACTCGCGTCGATGCGGCCTCGCGATGCGGAAACGGTGAAGGCCTTCCTGTCGGCAACGGTCGACCATTACCGGAAGCCATACGGCAGAAACCTCATCGCCCAGCCGCGGCAATGTGTCTTCGTTGGTACCACGAACGAGCCCAGCTTCCTGACCGACCCGACAGGAGCCAGGCGGTTCTGGCCGGTCACTATCGAGGGCGAGCCCGATGTCGCCGGCGTTGCCGCGGATCGTGATCAGATCTGGGCGGAGGCAGTTGCGATGTATCGCGAGGGTCGGCGCTGGTGGCTCGAGGGTTCGGAGGCAGATCCGCTCGGCGATGTCCACCAGCAATACCAGCACGAGGATCCCTGGGAGTCGGCTATCCATGACTGGCTCGCATCCAATCCCGATGCCTTCACCGTGACCGACGTGCTCACCGATGCGATCGGAATGGACCTCGACCGGCAGGCCAAGCATCACGAGATGAGGGTCGGCGGTATCCTCGCCAGGCTCGGCTATGCGAAGCGACGGGCTCGCGTGAATGGAGTCAGGGCGTATCGATGGAGCCGGAAGCCATGAACGGCCCCTCGAGGGGGACACTAAGGCCCAGCCCTGGGACAGCCGATAGTCGCCGGCGCATCCGGCATCTCGTTGCTGTCCCTGCCTGTCCCCTCCTAAGACTGAGAATGAGTCATAAGAGAAGCAACAAGGTACCCTGGAAGGAACAGGGCGGGTCCGGAGGGGACGTTGGCGATTGTTCGCCTCGGTCCGTTTGGGCTGGCCCAGCCATAGGAGAGTGAGACATGAATCGAGTTATCTTGTGCGGTCGGCTCGGCCGCGATCCGGAAAGCCGCGAGTCGTCGAACGGTACGACCATCGCCAACCTGCGACTCGCTACCGATGACCGCCGGAAGGTGGACGGCAACTGGGAGAACGTGACGGAGTGGCACTCCGTTGTCTGTTTCGGCCGAACGGCGGAGAATGCCGCTCGGTTTCTGACCAAGGGCCGTCAGGTGCTCGTCGAGGGCCGACTGCAAACCTCGTCCTGGGAGAACAAGGCCGGCGAGAAGAAGTACAAGACGGAGGTGATCGCCGACCGCATCGAGTTCGTTGGAGGTCGAAACGATCGCAACGAAACCCGGAGCACAGCATCCGATGATGTGCCGTTCTGATGGGAGGGGCATCGCGGAACAAGGGAGCCAGGGGCGAGCGTGAGATGGTCCGACTACTTCGGCAGCATCTCGATCCGGAGCACTGGCAGGTCGAGAGATTCGGTACCGGAGAGTCCGGTCACGACATCCGCATAACAGGACTCCGCGGAGATGTCTTCCCCTGGGCGATCGAGGTTAAGCGATACGCAGACTTCGATATCGGCGAGGTCGTTCGGCCGCCTCCATCCCAGCGCTGGCTGAACTGGTGGCGACAGGCGAAGGTCCAAGCAGCAACGGTCGGCCGGGAGCCGTTGCTGGTTTGCCGAGGCGATCGACGCCCCTGGTGGGCGTTTACGTTCTGGGATGTCGACAACTCCCCCTCATACATCGAGATCAATCATGAGGACTGGCGCTCCATCATCGGCAGACCACTCGAGGACATCATCGGGCAGCTGCCGTTCGCAGGCGGATGGACTCCGAGGGCATGATTGCCGGTTGAGAATTCCGATGGGATTAATCCACCCCAGGCGCATCAGACGGCCGTTCTGGGGCGTTGGATATTCAGCGCGCCTCGCATGGCGCGAACGCGAGCGCGGCGCTGCAGGTTTGCAGAAGATAGGTCGCGAGGGGGGAGCATGACCCAAGTGGGGGAGGCTCCACCCCAGTAGGTTT
>Ga0070746_10001811_pt1 | contig 12700 bp, 14 predicted proteins | sample VirMetDEL_Mar_21_FD_77016 | JGI IMG/M metagenome (GOLD analysis project Ga0070746, IMG submission 77016) | Aqueous microbial communities from the Delaware River and Bay under freshwater to marine salinity gradient to study organic matter... | ecosystem: Environmental > Aquatic > Marine >... | reverse complement strand
CGACCAATGGGTATATTCTTGTTCTTCTGGATCGTATGATGATATAGATTACAAGTATATGGTAGAAAAAATCCAAAACAAATCATATAACTCAGTTCTTGTTGTAGGTTTAGGTATGGGATACATACCACATTGGATCAAAACAAATACATCAGCATCTGTACATGTTATAGATAACGATCAAGAACTTATTGACAACGTTACATGGTTGGATGAAAGTATAACAATAGAACATGCAGATGCATATTCGTATCTACCAGCTTCTACATATGATCTTATCATAGTTGATATATACTGGAAGGAACCTAACAAAGAAACGCTCTATAACAGTGTAGTTACACAGTATGAAGGTAAGTATAACGATATAGTATGCATTTAACAACCAATACAATCAACAACGTAAACATTATTTATTAGTATGGCGAATCAAACCATCAACATTGATGTTCAAATTAAATCTAAGAAGACGTTAGCCGAACTCGAAGAAAGTTTAGCTGATATCAACGAAGAATTACGATCGGTAGATAGAAATTCACAAGCTTTTGAAGATTTAACCAAACAAGCACAAGCACTTGAAAGAGAACTTGAAGATGTAAACTCTCAGATAAGAGGTTTTACGGCTGAAGATAAGTTTATGGCTGCTGATGGAGCAATCAAAACATTTGCTGGTACTTTACAGGCAGCTGTAGGTACTTTAGGAGCATTTGGTATAGAATCTGAAGTGTTTGGGGAATTTGAACGTAAAGCGGCTTCATTTATAGCTATAGGTATAGGTATAAAAGATATTTCAGAAGGTTATCGTCAGTTATCTCTTGCATTTAAAGCAGCAACAGGAGCTCAGTTAGGGTTTAATGCAGCAACATTAGCTAACCCTTATGTAGCAGCAGGAGCTGTAGTTGTAACTATAATTGGTTCGATTGTAGCTAAGTTTGAAGAATTTTCTCAAGTATTAAAAGATGCTGGTTTAGGTTCAATTGATTTAGGAGCTGCATTTGAAAGAATGGGTGATCTATTCAACGGTGTTACAACAGCCATAGCCAAAACAGCAGGTAAACTTGTTGCAGGTTTTGCTGCATTGTTTAGATTAGACTTCAAAGAAGCAGGAAAACAATTTGGTAACATAAATGTTAAGACAGACTTCGATCAAGGAGTTATAGCCGGTATACAAAAAAGATTAACCAAACAAGGACAAGATGATGCAACAGCATACATAGAAGCAAGAAATGCTAAACTGGCTGAGTTACAAGCTCAGTGGGCTTTTGAAGAAGAACTTCAAGCAGTACAAGATGAAGTCCAGGAATGGTTTGCTGCTGAAGGAGAGAAAGCAGGTATGTCATTTGCTAATGCATTTAACAGAACGGTAAAAGATGAAGAAACAGGAATTGATATAGATACACTTCCAGAATTTGTAGACATAGATGAGCTTGATGATATGGAAGCTTTAGATGCTATGTTACAAGATTATAACAAAACAAAAGAAGATAGTTTAGAACTTGATGAAATGCAACGTCAATCAAGACTACAATTATTAAGTGTAATTGAAGCAACAGCAAATCAAGAAACAGCTATCGGTAAAGCTGCATTTATAGCACGTCAAGCTTTACTTATTCAAGAAATAACAGCAGAAACAACTGCAGCAGCAAGACGTATGGCATTAAAAATGGGTGAGGCTACAGTAGATAGTCAAGCAGGTTTAGTTAAAACACTTGCTTCAGTACCGTTTCCGTTCAATGCCATATTAGGAGCAGCTTATCTTGTACAAATAGGAGCAGTTTTATCTAACATAAGAAACACTTTAAGATCAAATAAAGTAAATACTTCCTCAGCTATGGCACCTCCATCGTTAGCAGTACAACCAGCTCCTCAACCACAAGTACAAACAGTTCAAGATCAAGCAGCAGTACCAGCATTCAGAACTTATGTGTTGTCTGGTGATGTAAGATCGGAAGAAGAAGCTGATGCTAAAATATTATCACGTAGAACGTTAAACTAATTATTTATTAATATGCGTATAGTCGAATTACTTATAGAAAATTTAGAAGATGAATTAGGTGTATCAGAGGTAGCTTTGGTAAACGAACCAGCTATCGAAGTACCTTTCTTTGCTTTTAACGAAGATAAGGTTGATGATGCAATTACTTATCAAATCATAAAACTTGCTATGAACGAGTTATTTGTAGAAAGTCTTCCAGGAGAATCAAAAGAAGATTACTTACAAAGATGTATACCCGTTCTTAAATCAGAAGGTTATGATGACAGTCAAGCTACGGCAATATGCCATGATACTTTTCAACTAAAAAAAAAAGATACAGTAGATGAATTCGCTTCCTATACTGATTACCCTGAATCTGCCACAAATGCTGCCAGAAGAGCACTCGAATGGAGAGATAGCCACCCTGATAATGACTGTGGTACGAGAGTGGGATGGGCCAGAGCTAACCAACTTGCTAACAGACGACCAATTTCAGAAGAGACTATTGCAAGAATGGCAAGCTTTGCTCGACACCTCCAACACGAGGATGTTCCATACAGTGAAGGTTGCGGAGGCTTAATGGTCGATGCATGGGGCGGTAGAGCAGGTATAGAGTGGGCTCAAAATAAATTAGAAGACATAAGAGAAGAACAAAGCAAAGATGTTTTTTCTTTCTATGATGACCTACCAGTTAACGTTCAAGATAAACTATTAGAGCGACTATCAGAAACAGGGATATCCTTAAAGAAACTACAAGACCAAGGATGGGTAGTTGTTAAAGAAGAAAAACTATCTAAAGAAGACTTTGCTTTACCATCAAGGATAGATTCTAATCCAGACAAACCAACAAATGATATGAGAGGTCAGTATAAGATCTTATATCAATATGATGTTATGGCTGGTAAAGGTCCTAAAATACAATCCAACACAAGAAAATTTTGCAGAAGGTTAATCAACCTCGATCTTTTATTTAGAAAAGAAGATATCGATAGAATGACTATAAAAGGTGCAAATTCTGAAGAGTTTGGATACTATAACATATTTCAATACAAAGGTTCGTATAATTGTAGACATTTTTGGAAAAAGATTTACTTATACAACAAGAAAGAAGATGATCAAGGAGACATCAAATCGTTACAACCTCAAACTATTGCAAACATACCATCAGCCAACGTATCAATAGGTGTGGATAGCTCTATACCAGATAACGATGTTCAGGTAGCTTTTAAAAAGACAAAGTTTGCATTAGATGAAGACAAACGTATTACGGTTGGTCCTCTTATGATACCAGACCGTCTGATATTTAGGGTAGATGAGAATGATGAACCGTTTTACGTTTACTTTTCAAAAGATACTATTCAAAAGATAGCTAACAAATTGATGAAAGACAAGCTTGTTGATAAAATGAATCTTGAACATGATCAAGACACACCAGTAGATGGTTATATGCTTGAAACTTGGTTGATCGATGATCCAGAAAATGACAAAGCTAACATTTACGGGTTTGACAACCTACCACAAGGTACTTGGATGGGTATGTATAAGATAGAAGATGAAAATGTTTGGCAGATGGTTAAAGATGGTAAAGTGACGGGATTTTCGGTGGAAGGATATTTTGCCGACCGTGCAATTCAAAATTAAGATGAACATAGATACATATTCAATTTCAGGATACTTTAGTACAGCAGCTGTAACAGCTATACATTTTCAAGATTTCATTATTGCTTTCTCCCTTGGTTTTGTGGGAGCATTTGGTGGATATCTTTTTAAAATATTTAAGGAAAGTTTTCTTAATCCTAAAAAATAGGAAAGGCCTTACATCAGTTAAGTTAAACGGTTATGAATGTGTAAGACCAATCCCCCTTTGAAAAAAGGATACAATAATTAAATAAAAGAAATTGTAAACCTAATTAAAAAATACAGGGTGCCAAAGGTAATTAAACCCCAGCATATAGTTTCTGATATTTTATCGAAATCTTTCATCTAATAATCCTTTTAACGTGTATATTACTTCATCTATATAACCTTCAACAATCATTTGTTGACTCATTCCAGCATCTTTAAGATACTTTACCGACTTAACTTTATTTTGGTCGATATCTCGAGTTACCTTACGTAACTCTCTTACTAAATCTTTTACCGTAACTTTTGATTTTTGTATAAATGCCATCTTAAAATAATCTAAAACCTACACCCATTCTAAACGTATTCTGATTACCTAAATCAGACCATACGTAAGAAGTTGTAAAGTATATTATATCACTAAATTCTAAGTTACCACCAATACTAAAATACATAGAGTTCTTGGATCGAGTTCCATCCATAGTTATGAGCTCAGTTAAAAGAGCACCACCACCTGCTCTAACCTCAAAAGGATGATAGGTAGAATTAAGTGGTATGGTACCAAATACTCCAATCCTTTGGAATGAACCACCTGGTGACCAATTCATATCTTCAGTAAAATCAAAGGCTGAATAAGCCATGTGATCTATATATGCACCGAAGTCATATTCAAACCCAATATTATCGAGTTGTATAAAAGCTCCATTTGATGCATTTGTGTAATCGGTTCCAAAACCGAATTGATACCCAGCATAAACCTTATCCTGAGCATTTGCAAATTGTGTTAAAACACATAATAAAAATATAACCTTTTTCATTTTATTTAATTAATTATATCTAAAGTTAGAACTTTATCGTTAAACAAACAACTTTTAACAAAAAAAAAGGCCTCCTGACAGACAAATGGAGACCTTTAATTAAAACTTATACATGAAAAAAAGCCTCCTAAGAACAGATAAATTATGACATGTTAACAAACATCTTAGGAGACTTACAAATAAAATAGTTGTGATTATGACAAACTAATTTACTGTTAGACGGTGAGCGTTAGCAAAACTTTCTGCTTCAAGTCTTGATTCAAAGAAACCAAGAGGGAACGAATCACCTGACTTATCTACTGAGTAACCGTTCGATAATTCGGTTACCTTGATACCTTTTATATTACTTACTATTGTACACTTTTTATACATAACCTTAATTTTTTATTATACTTAAATATAAGAACTTTTTCTCAATTTACCAACTTTATTTTAAGTTTTTTTTACCTTTGTTATTTTTTTATTTAACATTCTTTTAGACTTTACGAATTTAAGATTTAACCAAAATACATAATCGGTTTCTCCCCTTTTATGTGCTTCTTGTAACTCTGTTTTCAATAGATTCAAAAATCTTCGTTGAAAAGTAACTAATCTTTTAGGGTTTAAATTCATAACTTTTTTAACCATTTATTAAACCCATCCAAGAACCCTTCAACAAATCCAATGAAGAAAGGTCTTGAAAGGATCATAAACAAAATCAAAATAGAAAATACTATATCCATCTTTTAGGATTTAACTTTATAAGTTGTTAAATAATTTTTTTCAACTTCGTCAAGTGATTTAGTATTGGTAACATCAATATTATCTATAACTCCGTCTTTAACGTATACTAAAGATTCGTAAAGTATAAATAATCTGTACTTATCTTTTAGTTGGTAAAACTCAGTTGGCCAATCTAATACAGATTCTTCTGGAAAAACATAATGTTTTTGAAAGACCATACCTTTACGGCCTACTCTTTTAAAACCTAAGTTTAAATAAGCATCAACATCCTCTGATGTTATTGCTTGGGACATTACTTGAAAATTGTAAATTATTTCTGTCATGATTAGTCTATAACATCATAATCTAACAATTTCTTGTTAGGGTTGTTCATAAAGTCTTCTTCCAGTTCATCGTAAGTCAAACCTGTACCGGTCCAACCTTGCTGTTTAAATATCGATATGATATTATAGATGTAATGCTTTAACTGTTTAAAGTCTTCTTTCTTCTTAAATTGTATGGTAACCTCACCACGTTCGTAATCTTCAGGTTCAACTTTTATCTCAAAAGTGTTACCCATAGTAGTAGCTTCGTAAAGTTTTGTTTGATTATCTTTATCGAAACCTTTGTATAGAATAATTGCAGTTTGAAATGCTGTCGGATCTGAATCATGACGTATCGTAAATGCACTTATTTTCGGTTTACTGTTAAAGTTTTGAAAGGATCTTCTACCTTTTCTAAAATAACTCATCTCTTTTTATTTAATATTATACCTTAATATAGGCAAAATATCTCAATCTACCAACTTTTCCCATGGTTTTCTCTTGTAACATCTTGTAACTAACAGTAACTCTGTTAGGTTTTTTTACATTTAATAGTATCATATATATTTATTGTTGAGTAAAATTATTTTTTAACCAAATTAATTCTTTTAGTATGAATAAAAATGAATTAAAGTCCCTGGTCAAAAAATACTTCAACCTCGTAGAACAACAAACAGAACAATCACCTTTGCAAGAAGAAATCACGCAGAACTTTTCAGAGGCTAAATTACAAGATGGCACTGTCGTAACTAATATGACAGATGGTCCTTTTGAAATTGGTCAAGAGCTGCATGTCATTACTGCTGAGGGCGAGCACGTAGTTGCTCCTACAGGTGAACACTTGTTAGAAGACGGTACTTTAGTTGTTGTGAACGAGGAAGGTACAATTACAGGGATTAAAGAACCAGACGCTACAGGTGAAGGGTCTTTAGAAGCTTCAAAAGAAGAAATGTCAGAGGAAACTCCAGCAGAAGAATCTACGGAAGAAACTGCAGAAGAAAAAACTGAACTTTCTGAAGAAGAAGCAACTGAAGAAACTACATCTGAAGAAGATGACAAAACTGAGTTAGCAGAACACGGTGACGAAGAGGAAATGAATATCCACGAAGCAATCGTAGAAGCTATCGCAGAAGTAGTTCAACCAGAAATCGAAGCTATGAAAACAAAAATGGCTGAGATGGAGGAGCAGATGAAAGAACATTACAGTTCAACACCAGCTGCAGAACCTACTATAGAATCAAGATTCGCAAAGATTCAAGAGATTAAAAACAGCGAAACAAAAAAAGGATTCGGGTTTGATATGAAATCTGCTCAAAAAGATTACATACTTAACAAACTTAAATCAAGAACAATTAATAACTAATCAATTTTAAATTTTAAATTATGGGATTAAATGTAAGTGCCTTAAACGACTTTAATAACGAGGTAGCTGGAGAGCTAATTGTTAGATCAGTCTACGAAGGCCAAACAACTTCAATTCTGCCAATCAAAACCGGAATTAAGCACCAAGAGCCTTTAAATCTTTTTGATGTTGATCTTCAAATACAAGGTGGAACGTGTGTTTCTAACCCTTCTGGATCTATGATTGCAACACAGAGAAATATAACTGTGGAACCAAGAACATCTTTCGATGGTCTATGTTTAAAAGATCTTGATACAAAATACTTAGGTATTTCTGCTTTATCACCAGGATCATATAATGAGACTTTTGCCTTAGCTAACGCTTATGGTGAAATGTTAGTTAACCAATTTGCTAAGAAAAACGACCAGTACTTATGGAACACAACTACTGGATCTAACGCAGGTTTAGGTTACTTAACTTCAGGATCAAATACAGGTGTTGTTACACCATCAGCTGCTAACATTCCTTTCGTATCTGCAGATGCATTATTAGTAATCGATACTCTTATCGATAACTTAGATGCTGACGTAGCTGATAGAGATGACTTAACAGTATGGATGTCTGTAACAAACTTTAGAAAATATATCACAGCACTAAGAAGCGCTAACAACTTCTACTTCGACATGAACGCTATTACAAACAGATCAGGTATCTTAAGTATGGCATATCCATTCCAGAATGTTAAGGTTGTTGGAACAACGGGTCTTCAAGGTAGTGATAGAGTTTGTTTAATGCCGGATGCTTATGCAGTGGTAGGAACAGACTTGGAATCAGACTTTACTGATTTCCAAATGTGGTACGATATTAATTCTGACCAGCTTAAGCACAGAATCTCAACTAAATTGGGTGTGCAGGTGGCTTATCCGGAATACATAGTATCAAACGATAGAAACTAATACTAACTTTAAAACCTTATAACAATGGCTTGTGACATAACCTCAGGTAGAAGTTTACCATGTAGAGATTCCCTTGGTGGTATCAAAAACGTTTACATCCTTTCAGGTTCAGTATCAGGAGTAACAGCATCATCAGGTGCTATTTCTGACATAGCTGGAACTGGAATCTTTTACAAATTCGAATTAGAAAAAGGAGTCGGATCGTGGACAGAAACACCATCACCATCACTCGAAAATGGAACTATCTATTACGCAGAAGCGGTAGAAGTCGCATTTCATAAAATGGATGCGTCTTTAAGGAATCAAGTTAAGGTATTAGGAGAAAACACTCAACTTAAGGTTGTAGTAGAAACAGAGCAAGCAAGCACAGATTATTCTGGTAGATTCTTCTATATAGGAGAAAACAGAGGATGTTATGTGACTGCAGGTTCAGGAACTACTGGTACAGCACTATCTGATGCCAATCAGTATGCTTTAACTATCAGTGGTGAAGAACCATTTCCAGCTCAAGAAATAACTACAACTGGAGCCTTGACTGATGCCTTAACAGGAATTACCGTCAGTTAAATCAATTAAGAGAGAAAAGAGGTGGTTTAACCATAACTGCCTCAGATCTCTTTTATATTTATTTATTGTATGATACAGTTTAATAAAGGAGTAACTACTAACACGGTAACAGTATGTCCAGAATCATCTTCTGTTTATGCAACCTTACCAGCTTCGGCATCAGAATTTACTTTTATAGTTTCACAATCATACAATTTGTCGTTGTCACAATTTGACGCAACGTTAATCAACACACCGACATTTCTTGACCCCAGACTAACGTTTGAGGTTTCATCATCTGTAATACCAAGTCAAACTGGTCAGTATGATGTTAAATTAAGAGAATCTCAATTAATCGATGGAGTTACTTGGGGTGCTTTTGCTGAACAGTTTACCAATGCCAATACAACTTGGATTGAAGCAAGAGCAAGATCAGGAAGCAGATTCATAGACACAGATCGAGCATGGATAGTAGGATCTGATGAACCTGTTTTTACAAATTATACGAGTTCAAACGAACAAGGAACATATTCAACATATAATGGCTAAGACAAATAAAAAACTACATTTTGCCCACGTACCAAGACAAAAAAACGATTGGGTATCATACAAAGAAAAAACATCTGACAAATACATCAAGTCGGGTGAAGATAACATGTTTCCTAAACATTTAATTGAATTATACAACAGATCATCAATACACGGTGCTTGTATAAACGCTGTTACAGAAGCTATCATAGGAGGTGGTATGACAGCAAATGAGGAAGTGTATTTAGAAAGAGCAAACAAAAGAGGCGAAACTTGGAATGACATCTATAGCAAAGCAGCTATGGATTATTACATACACGGTGCATTTTCACTTGAGGTAATTTGGTCTTTAGATAGAACAAAAATTGCAGAAGTTTATCATATAGACTTTTCTCAAGTAAGAGCAGCCGAAAAAGATCACAGAGGACACATACCGGGTTATTACATATCAACTGAATGGAAACAATACACAAAATCATCAGACGATAAAGTATTTTACTTATGTTCTTATGACCAATCAAAGGCACAAGAACACCCTAACCAAATATATGTCTCTCATCAATATAGGCCCGTACAATTATATTATCCACTTCCTGTATATAACGGAGCTTTAAAAATTATAGAACTTGATACCGAAATTGATAATTTTCATGTATCAAATATAAAGAACGGTTTAGCTCCTTCTCTTGCAATAACCACCTACATGAACGGATCGGATGATGATGTTGATGCAGTAGAGTCTATGTTAAGAGCAAATTATGGTGGAACATCAAATGCAGGATCTTTACTTTATATGGATCTTGATTCACCAGACAATAAACCGGACATAACACCAATACCTCAAAATGGAGCCGACAATTATTACACAACAATTAATGATATGTCGATGCAGAAGATTTTAACAGCTCACAGAATTACATCACCTATGATGTTAGGTATAAAAGAAGCTGGACAACTTGGAGGAAGAGATGAGGTAGTTGATGCTTATTTATTATTTAGCAATATGGTAATTGAACCATATCAGCAAGACATTTTAAGATGCTTTGAAACTTTACTTGAAGTAAATTATCCAGGTATAGTTATCGGTGTTGAAACAAAAAGACTTTATGAAGATGGAGAATCAGAAGAAGAAGTTGTAACATCGGTAGAAGTATCAGACCAAGAGGACGAACAAATAAACGAACAAACAAATGACTCAGACATTTCTAATATCGGAGGTTAAACTTAGAACCTTTTCAGATATAAACAATAATGTGGATTCTGAACTTATCAAAAATGCTATCAGGGAAGCTCAAGATATAACCTTACAGTCAACTCTTGGAACTCTTCTGTATGATAAAATTTTAGATCTTGTATCATCAGGAACAATAGGAGATTCAGCAAATTCAAACTACAAAACCTTACTTGATAGTTATATTCAAGATACGTTACTTTATGCAGCATATTGGTACTCACTTGATGCCATTTACTTAAGACCAAGAAACAACGGTCTTATACAGCCAAACGGGGGTGAAAATAGTTTAGAGGTTGACATATCTTACTATAACATGAAAAGAAGATCTGTTCAAAACAAACTTGAATACTATAACGATAGGTTAACAAATTATTTAATTGAAGAACAAGCTTTATTTCCAGAACTTAATCAATCAAATAAATTATACGAACAAAATCCAGATTACTCAACAAAATATGGATCACCATTTGTGTTTAACAGAGGTATTAGAAATGCACAAGAGTTTTTAAAGAGAGGGTATCCAGTTTATGATTCAAAGTATCCACAATATCCTCAAAACTTTACATCAAACAATATAACCTTACCAAAATAGATAAAGAATGGGCTTAAATCTAACAAACCAATATATATCAGCAAGTTTTCAGAACCTTCTACAGATATCTGGTTCAGATCAGGTAACAGATGGTACAGGCTCTGCTATAACATCATTAGACATAACAGCATCTAATGCAATAACTGCTTCACATTTAACAGGGCAAATTGAATCAGCATCTTATGCTGTTAGTTCTTCACATGCCTCACAAGCAGATAATGCAGATAATGCAACATCATCTTCTTATGCAGTTTCAGCTTCTTATGCTGTAAGTGCTTCAGTTGAGATAATTAAAGAAGTAAGTTCATCTTATGCAGACACAGCAGGTATAGCAGATGCAGTAAGTGGAAGTAATGTAGTTGGTAATGTAGCTTCAGCATCATATGCTTTAACAGCCTCAGTAGTAACAGGTACAATAACTTCTGCTTCTTATGCAGTTAGTTCAAGTCATGCATCAAATGCAAATACATCAACAACATCAAATACAGCTTCTTATGTTGCAGGAGCAAATGTAGATGGAACAGTAGCAAGTGCTACATCAGCATCATATGCCGTAACAGCATCACACTTAACCGGTACGGTAGTTAGTGCTTCATATGCGGTAAGTGCATCACATTCTGAAAATTCAGATTCATCTATTAGTGCATCTCATGCATTAAATTCAGATACATCTATAAGTTCATCTTTTGCATCAACAGCAGTTTCGGCAAGTACTTCTTTATTTGCTAACGTTGCATTAGATTCAAATGATCTTGTAATTACAGTTAAAAATGCACAATCATCAACCATAGCAAAAGGTTCACCAGTACACCCAACAGGTGTTATAGGAGAGAATTTACTTGTTATTACAGCATCATGTGATGGAGATGTGCCGGCTGTTGCAGTAACAAACGAAAATATTAACTCTTCTGGTGCAGGTGAAGCTATAATAGCAGGAAGATTAACAGGTATTAACACATCTACATTTACAGAAGGTAACGTGGTTTATGTTGGTTTAAATGGAGCTTTAACAGAAACCAAACCAACAGGATCTCATTTAATACAGAACATCGGTGTAGTAGGTAAGGTAGATGCATCAGATGGTGAAATTATCGTACTTGGTTCTGGAAGAACAAATGATTTACCTAACATACTTGAAAATTATGTATGGTTAGGGGATGTTAATGGTGTTCCACAACCAGTGGTAAGTTCATCGTTGAATGTAACAAATGCAACATCAGCATCATTTGCAACAACTGCATCTTATGCAATAAATTCAGCACCACAAGTAAGTGCATCTTATGCAATAAGTGCTTCACATGCAGTCAATGCAAACACAGCATCATACGTAGAATATACAAATGTAGCTAACAAACCAACACTTGTAAGTGGTTCATCTCAAATAACTTTACAAAACACAACAGGTAACCTTTCAGGTAGTAGAATAGTTGGTTCTGTAACAAGTTCGTTAACGGCTTCTATAGCAACAAGTGCATCACATGCATTAAATGCAGATAACAGTATATCAAGTTCTTACTCAGTAACAGCATCTTATGCAGATGTAGCTGGTAATGCAGGTACATGGGACGGTATATTTACAGGTTCAGCTTCAATAACAAGCAGTTTAACAGTAGATGGTGCTTTTAGAAATAACATTCAAGAGCAACCAGGTAACTTTAGCCAGTTTGACATTTTAACAGCTCTAGCATTTACTAAAACACAAGACCCAGGATCTGGTTCAACCGTATTTTATAACAATGTATCTTACGCTAACTGGGGAGGTGGTCAAGAAAATGTTTGGCTTGTTGAACAGGGTAACGCAGCATTTAACGTTTATGCTCAACAATCTGTTGGTATAGGAAGATT
>Ga0070746_10001809_pt1 | contig 12704 bp, 4 predicted proteins | sample VirMetDEL_Mar_21_FD_77016 | JGI IMG/M metagenome (GOLD analysis project Ga0070746, IMG submission 77016) | Aqueous microbial communities from the Delaware River and Bay under freshwater to marine salinity gradient to study organic matter... | ecosystem: Environmental > Aquatic > Marine > Coastal... | reverse complement strand
CTGATGTGAGTGCTGTATAATCTGAAACTTCTAATGCAAACGTACCTGCATCGGTTTGCTCTGGAACAGTAATGTATTGAGTTACATTATCTCCATCCCAACCTAGTGAGCATTGTAGTCGGCCTTCTTCTTCAGCCTTTGCCCAAGCATCTGTTTCGTTTGTAAATACTAAATAACTACCAATCATACGCTTAACCCATTTAATGCACCTATTAATGAATTTTGTTCATCTAAATCCAATGTTCTGTCAAATATGCAGGCACAAGATAAACTAAAGTTTTGACCTGCTGATCTAAACGTAGAGCCAACTCGCCATCCACCAATACCAAACCTAGTTGTAGCAGGCTCAGTAATTGTACCGCAGTCATCTGTATTAGTTACTGGACTTGCATTATCGTGTCTAACCCGTCTACTTGTTGTGCTATCGTGAGTAGAGTAGATTGATTTACCAACACTAGTTGCATCACCAAATGTAATATCAGCAGTTTTCTGAGATGTACCATAGTCATCTGCCTTATATATTTCATCACCGCTTGTTATCTGTGTTGTTAGCTGTCTATGTGCGGCTGCGTGTACTGGAACATAGCTAAAAGGTGGTCCACCAGTACTTGCATTATAGTAAGTAAACAATGGGTTGGCATAAGTTGTATTAGCATCACTCTGAGGTCTGTATCTAGCACCAAATGTTAAGTCGCCATCAAAGTCTGCTCTATCGCCTATAGCTGATATATCAAGGCTGTGAACAAAGTCACTTTGAAAACTTATAGAACGCTCTGAGGCTGAACCACGCAATGGCTGATATCCTACTGTTCCCATCTGCAAGTGAGTGTTAGATGAGTTACTGCCACCTGCCACTTGGTCATACATCTTTGCTACACGAGCAGTAGTACCACTAGCAAACGTATCGTATGTAGAACCCCAAAGCTCTTCCTCAGTAAAGTCCTGTTCAGCCGCATCACTAGCTCGTCTAAGTCGTACAATAGGCTGATTGCTATGCATGATATCTGTAGAGCCATACACAGCAAAAGGATTTAAGTCAGCTAATGCACTACTTCCCTCATATCTAGGAAATGAGATATTACCTAATGACAGATTTAAATGCATTACGAAGTCGCTGTTTCAATATCCAAAGGAACAACTACAACAATTTGACTTGCTGTTATGTAACCATTTGCAGGTAAGATGAAAGGCCGAGTGCTGTTTTTAGCTGCGATAAATCCAACGCTATCACCTGCTGATGGTGTTCCTGATGCAGCTGATCCTACTTGAATTTTGAAGTAGCAGTCAGTCGAGCTAGTATTGTGTACTTCAACAATAAGCTCATCAGTTTCAGATAATCTTTCTCCTGTTCCTGCAGAAGCTATCTGTATAGCACCAGAAGTCTTTAAGCCACCAACCTGTATGGTCGTACCTTTACCTCCGAATTGTTTTGCCGGGATTCCCATATAATTTCTCCTATCTGGTTAGAATTATTAATATATTTTATAAATCTTTGTCAAGTTTAAACTCTTAATAAGTAGGTAATTTAATTCTTTTCACCTTCTTCTTCTTTTTCTCTGTTCTAGTTTGCATTGATAAACCTACAAACTCACCTGCTAGCTCCGTAGCTATCTCGTTAAATGCGTGGTCGTTCTCTATGCCTTCCCATACATTCGCAAGAGATATAGGCATTGCTCTCTCACCTAGTACACGATACCAGGCAATGTCTTCTCTGGTTACGTACCGCTTACCAGTAAGTAGCTCTGCACTACCGCTGATCCATGGCGATGCTTTGTATTTAAAGAACGTGTTAAGAGCCTGCTGTGTTATGTCTACCTTCACTTCTTCACCAGACAATCTCTTAACGGCCGCATCACTTGCTTTAGCTAGTAATCTGAAGTTCGGCCCCATGCCTGCAAACAAGTCCATTCTAGTTCTTCCAAACTTAATTAAGCCAAAGTCAGACTCTTCTGGGTCATCGCCAACCTCTGCGCCTGCTAGTAGTGCAAATCCAAATACAATAGAGTAGGTTGTAATTAGTGATGCCCATTGTTTAGCTATCTCTTCAGCTACGGCTCTCTCTTCGTTCTTAACGAAACCTTTGTACATCTTGCCAACTGCCTCTGGTGCTACAAAGAATCTAGATGCTGCGAATCGTGGTGAGAACATCAATGTAGATAAGAACTGCGCCCCTGCTTCAAGCTGATATAAGTCTCCACGGCCAGACGCTGTATTGATGTAGTGGGCCATAGATTTTAGCTCAAGCTGTGTAGCGTTAGGATTAGCCTCTACGAATGCGTCAAACGCTGCGGCTCTCATAACATTCAACATGATAACCATGTGACGCTCTGATGCACCCATAACCACAGATACTGGTTTACCTACTCCTGGTAGCTTGTATATTACGTCCAATGCTTTCGAGCTAAATGCCTCTTCCGATATATTCAAACCTGTATCTAGTGATGAGAAGAATAAACCTGCACCCTCTCGTATAAGTGACATCTCATCGTTTTCTAATACAGTCATCACTTGACTAGCAAAGGTAGGATCAAGCATAGCTTTTGCTGCTATACCAACCGATTTGACAAACTCCTTAGGATGACGCACACCAAGTAAGAAACCCTGTCTGAATACAGCAGACATATCAGCGGTAGCCATAAACGCACGAGGTAGTGCCGCCCAATCAGCTATCTGCTCAAATGTAGTTCTTGGTTTGAGGTCGTTAATTGCACGTCTAATTAAACGCTCGTTTCTGGCCTGGACATCTAGCAGAAGTTTTAACTCCTCATCCATTATCTCTTTTTTCTCTTTAGGGTTGAGATAAGTAGCGAAGTCACGCTCATTCATTATGCGCTCTTGCTCCGCTATTTTAGCCTTAACATTCTCTTTACGCTTCTCTTCGAACTTGATCTGTTGTGCCTGCTGATACCACTCGGTGTCACGAATCTGCTGTCTTAGCTCCTCGATAGTCTCACCGTATCCCATTGGGTCTGTGATCTGTGGCTTTTCTTTTTCTGGCAGTCTACCAGTTGCAAGTATCTCGTTTAGTTCACCTATGCGATCTTGCTGACGTAGTAGCTTCTGCTTCTCTTTAATGCTGAGTTGTACATCGTTAAGCTGTTCTCTTTGCTTGGGTGCTACATTAGCTCTGTACCATCCTGCGACTTGATTGCTTAGTTCTTCTAGTCTAGCCTTTTGCTCGGCTTCTACTCTAGCTTTACGCTCTGCATCATTCTTAATGCGTCTAGCTTCTTTGATCTGTAGCTCTAGCTCTTTGATCTCTGTGCGGAATGCCTCTAGTCTTTGTGACTGTGGGTGACGAGTGTTGCGAGCAAACTTAGGTGGCTCACCGTAGTCAATGATAGTGCGTAGCAGTAGAAGTCTATCTTGCGCTCGGAGTTCAGCACGTTTGGTAAACAGTTGTTCAGCGGCTTTCTTAATGCGCTCTGACTGTTCTTTCTTCTGTGGCCGTATAGGACGAGATATCTCATCTAAGTATATTTCGATGTTACTAATCTCTGTAAGCATACGAGCAACGGCCGCATCTTCTTTTACACTAGCTGAGTGCGCTTCTTTTAGCTTGTTAAGTATGTTGCGTAAATTCTGTACCTCTGCTGACTTAGGACGCTGTACACGTTTAGGATCAAATATTTCATCCATTGCATTGTTAATCTGAACCATCAAGTCTGACTGTAAAGTCAACGCCTTCAACACTTTACGTGCTTCTGATTCAGTCTTAGGTATACGCTGAATACGGCCAGATATAGCACCATATATATCGAAGTCTAATACATCTGGTAGTACGCCTCTAATCTCACCAACGATATCATCGAGGTCTCTGTAACCCTCTTGTATTAATACTTTAGCCATCTCACGAATGTCTGTAGCCAGGCTAGGTGATATTGCATACATCTGAGACTTACCAAATCCAGTAATGTCATATCCCTTCTTCTGCATGCGTTCAATGAGTTTGTCTTTTTGTGACAGAGTTTTCTTACCTGCTTTTGTTCCGACACTCTTAACTTCTTGATCTATAAATAGCTTGCCTGCTTTTCTGTCTTGATCACGAACAGTAGTTTCTTGTTTGCGTCTGTAATCTTCCACAGCCTGTCTACTTGCTTCAAACTCCTCAGACAACTCGCTTAAGTTCTTAAGCTCTTCTTCAGTTAAATCATCTGTGTTCCCTAGTCGTTGTTTAGCGTATGTGGCTCGTCTAATTATAGATACGAGTGAGTAGTCTTCGTTAAGAGCTATTCTTCTCGCATTTAACGCACGGCCAGTAGCAGAACCAGAACGAGCATCTGCTCTCACTAGTAGGCTGATTTCTGCTAGTCTGTCTTCATACTGCTTGCTTAAATCTACAATAGTGTTCTGGCTAGTAGATTGCTCAATAGAGTCTCTGATCTCATTAAGCTCATTGCGTAGCTGAGTAACACGATACACAAGCATGGCGTGTTGCTGATCGCTGAGTATAAGATCATTCTCAAGAGCATCGATAGCTAAGTTTTTAACATCTATTGGGTCTGCGTTTTTGGCAGCGTTAGCTATTAGTGTAGAGAATCGTTTTGCCTGCTGTATTGGTAGCTCACCTAAGTTCAATGTTCTCATTAGGATTTTGATTTCTTTTAACGTGAGCTTTGTCTGACCTTCTAATTGTTCATCGTCATACAAGAACTCTTCGTCTACGTAATCTTCGTACCAGTCATCAGCGTCATCAGGAACATACTCTGTATTTTCTTCTTCAAACTCTTCGTATGTATCCTCATTATATGTTTGTTCTTCCTCTAAAATCTCTTGCTCTCTACGAGCTTCTTGCTGTCTAGCTTTCTCTAACTCGGCTTCAAGGAAGTCATCTGGCAACTGAGCCTTACCAATCATGGGTGCTATAAACTCTTTGCTAATAACACCTTGTATACCGTTGCCTAACATAGCACGGTTAAGTGCAACATTTGGTGTTAGTTCAGCATCTGTAGGTAAGTTCATGTACGCTAGATACATTGGCGTTGTAGCACGTTTAATTAAGAAGCCTGTATTCTCATCGGCCTCTCTTATTTGCTTAGTAGTAGCACCATAGTAGTTAGCTGTGTATTTTAATCCTTTTTCTCTAACCATTGTGCGTACTGGTAGTGCAACACGCATAACGCCAGACGAACCTACTAGAGTACCATCTGGTAAGACCTTCTTCTGCTTAATACCTTTTTTGCGTAGCTTCTCGTCATATAAGAAGTTAGCTGTTAATGCATTACCTGCTGAACCCTGTGGTCTGTATTCACCATCTCCACCGGGATTAATAAACGCATCGTCAATGCTATATACGCCTGCTGTAACCTTAGTAAGCAAGTTTGCTAATACTTGTGTTACTTTACCTGTTCTAGCACCACGACCACCTGTAAACTGTGCAGCCTCATCAACTGGTGCATCTTTAAAGAATGGACGCATAGCTTCATACCAGTCACCATCTCTATGCTCTTTAGGTGCTTCTGGTAGAGGTGTAAGTGATGCACGTACAATCAACCGATGCCTGGTCGAGTTTCCACCGTAGTCTGCTGCGTTTGGTGTAAGCTCTTCAAAGTAGTATCCCGCCTTCTGTAATGCTTTGCGGATGACATTGTATTGTTCTGAATCCTGGTATGCAGGTGCATTTTCAATCGTAAGGTTTTTAGGTTTTACCTCTGTGATTATTCTAGCTAGTTTACGAGCAATCTTCATCTCTAACTTGAAGTCTTCCTCTGTAACTTTACCTTTTATTCTAGCCGCACTAAAGGCCTGGCAAGGTGGTGACATATGTATGAACTGTACACCTTTGTCTATAAGTGTCTGTGGTTTTAGCTTAAGTATGTCTGTAGGAACTTCTGCTGCGCCATGCACTAGGTTATAGTTATCTACAATACCTTGCTCAATCTCAGCTGTTGCTTTTACATCAAACCCTAGTAGTTTACCTATACCTAACTCTACTGTACCCATACCAGAAAAGAATGTTGCTATTGGCAATCTAGTATCTTCTTCGATGGGTAACTGGAACTTAGCATCATCACGTAAAATCCCTAGTGTTTCTTTCTGCGCTTGCTTCTGCAAACGGAACTTAGGATGATCTGGTGTTACTACATCTGCATTCTTAGCGAATACTAGCCCACCAATCTGTACAACTTCGTCTGCACCTAGTACAGGCATCCCAACTTTCTCACCCTCTCTAACGTAGAAAAACGAGCGTCTGAAGGGATTGTATCCGATCTGAGTCCAAGTAGGGTCGTTCATGACTTCTTCAGCGAGAGCATAGTTTTCTTGGTCTGTAGAGTCTATATACTCACCTTGCATCACAGACACAGAAGTTTTGGCTATTTGACCTACCGCAATCTTGGTTGCTGTCATAGTTGGTGACACCATGCGTACATTCTTGGCTCTAGCTGTAGCTGTATACGCAATAGCTTTGCCACCCTTGGCATGCATAGTAACTACATACTGGCCGATAGGGTTGCCGTCTGCATCTTTCTTGGTATATGCAGGTATATCGAGTCTTAGTCCAACAATCGTGCCTGCCTCTGGCTTCTTATTAACTAATGGTGCTTGGTCTTTCTTCAGCACATCTTTCATTTGTTTGGCAGTTGGTAGCTGTGGTAGCACATCAAATCTACGAATAGGGTCAAACTTCTGCTGTATCTCTACAAACTGCTCGTATGTAATCTCACCCGCAAAGTAACGCTTGATAGCTTCTACTACTTGAGGTATGCGATCAAAGTTAAGCATATAGTCCGATGATAGCTGTGCTTTGCCTTGTGGTGCTACCTGGGCAACCTTAGATACACCACTAGTAGGGTAGAACTTTTTAAGGCCGTCACCCTCAACATAAGTCCCGGTTGTAGGATCAATGACGGCAGTATCCCACATATACCGATCTTTCAGAATATGTAGCACAGGCCGATCACCGTTTTCAGATACAATCGCAAATGGGTACGACTCGTGTTCGTATGTTTCGTGTAGTTTTAATGGCCCACGTATTTCTACTACAGCGTATATCTCACCGCCTTGTTGTCTGGAAACTGTAGGTTGACCTTCTACGGCATTCTTGAGGATTGGTTCAGCTAACATCTCAGCTATGTGACGTAGTCCTACTGTGCCTAGATCACCCTTTTGTCTCTCAGCTATTTTAAGAGCAGATGTTTCTTTTTGAGTCTGCCCCTTCTTAACTTCGCCTTTTGGTCTTTCGTAAATTTTAATGCTGTCGTAGAACGCTAATAGGTCTTTGCCAAGCTCTTCATTTTGTTTAGCTAGTTTGCCAATCTCACGGATTACCTCATTAGCAAATGCACCTCTTTGTTTGAATGTAGATACCAATGCGCCTAGCTTTGTTCTAATCTGAGATAGGTCTGCTGTGTCTAACTTAATATGTCTACTTGCTTTCTTGAGGATAGCATCTAGTTCGGCCTGGCTTAGAGGGAAGTCTGGGTCTAAGGCCATATCAGCAAACAAATCAACAATAGCATTCGAGCCTAGTGTAGAACCAAACTCTTTGCCACGAGGTGCTGATGTTAGTGCCATGCGTACTGTGCCACCGTTCTCTACGCCCGCTTTGTTTAGTACGTTAAGTAGGGCTGTTGCACCCCCTTTTGTACTAGCCCAGAAGTATCCTTGCTCGTTGTACTTGATTGGGTAGTACATACCACCCTTACCTTTTACTAGTATTCTGTTGCCACGAGATATAGAACCAGAGAACAATGCATCTGGTTGGTGTAGTACAATAGAGCTATCCGCAAAGTCTCGTATGCTTCTGTCCCTAGTAATGTAGCCATCCTTCTCTAATTCACGAAACTCTGATGAGTCCACATCATAGAAATATGTCATGCCAGTATCTAGGTCAGAATAACTAGGTTGGAACTTACTTCGACCAAAAGCTGTTTCACCTTCGGATTTGTAGCCTTGAACTTGTTCTAATCCTATTTCGTCTAGTAAGGCTAAGTCCTCCTCTAAGATGCGCTCACCTCTAGTAGTTTTACCTGCTATGACTTGTAGTAGCTCAATAGCACGGCCCTCGCTAGATACTGGTATGACACCCTTAAATATCGTAGCTAAGAAATCTTGTATTCTAGCTTTGAGGCTAGGTTGTAACGCATCGAAGTTATCGGCTAATATACCCGCTAGTTCTGCTATAACCTCTTCGTTTATATCTTCTTTTATACGTTCGCCTGCCGCAATGTAATACTCACCATCGGCAACACGATCTTCTTGCAACATCTCCATACCTTCACTAATTAAGCGATCAGAGTATGCAAGGTAAGTAGCTCTAAAGTTAGCTATTCTTTGACGCTGTTTCGCAGGTAGCTTGGTTTTTGCAAGCATATCATTTAGAATACGATCAGCAGCTACACGAATGTTTTCATCGCTCTTAAACTTCTGGTGAAACACAGCATGTACTACTTCGTGGGCTACAGTACCCTTTGTGGCTGTTTCTGGGTTAAGCAGAATGCTACTCTTCATATCGTAGTAGCCGTTTCCTATAGAACCAGTTTTGTTAATAAAATCTTGTTCACTCTGAGCAAATTCAATTGTTACATTAGGTGCTACACCACGTAATGCAATCTCTGCTCTGCGAACCATTTTTTGACGTTGTTTTTCTAGTCTGCGTCTTTTGCCTTTGTTTTCTTTCTTACGTTTAGGTTGTTCGGATACTTCTGGCTCTGGCGTTTCGAGTGATTCTTCTACTTCTATTGGTTTGCCATCTTTCTCAACCAACTGTTTAACAGCAGCGTTACGTGCCTCCTCAACAGTCTGTCCTTCTTCTATAATAAGGTTATCGTCATAATCACCATTTAATATCTTAGCAATCACCGTTTGAGCAGTTGCATCTACTTCGTATTCATTATCGAACTCAATTCCTTCGACTTGAAATCCTTTGCGCTCTGGCTCATCTAATGCTTCTGGGGTTACTTCTTCTGGCTCTTCGGCCTCACCTTTTATAGCTTCATCGTAGGCTTGATTGATAAGTGTATTATATTCCCGTCGGGCATCCATGTTGCCGTACACAGCATTAACAAATACATCAGCCTTTGCTTCGTCTCTAATTAATCCTCTTAGTTCTGCCTCGCTATAAATTGTAGCAAACTGGTCGAAGTCATAGTCTGTAAGAATCTCGCCCTGCATTGTAACCAGGCCAGTTTCATCATAGATTTGTCCTGCCTTCTGTTCTTCGATCTTAAACTTCTTGGCTAGTTCAATTCCATCATATGTCTTATTGATTTCTTGAGTTACGGCCTTAAAAGTAGACTCATTACCTGCCGCATTTGCCATTTCACGAGCATATTCTTTTGCTTGAGCAGGCGTAAAACCCATATCTATAAGGTTTGATTCTGTTTGAGTTATATAGTTTTTAGCCTGTATACCCCTCATAGCAGCGCCGGGTACCGCTAGTACACTTGATATACGCAATGCACCTATAGTTGAGTCTTTAAATCCATCAAAAAAATCTACTTTTTCTTTGTTGAGGCCATACTTTTCATTAGCAACACTAACACCTTGGTTGTATATTAGATTATATAAAGCCTGCTGACTGTTTTCTTCTAGTACGTTTTCTAAAGAAAGGCCCGCTGTTTTAGCTAGGTGTCCTACAAAAGTAGTAGTGAATTGACGTTGTAGTTTTGCAGGGTTAACATTTAACTTACCTGCTAATTTTATAAATGCTTTTGACTGATAGTATTCAATAGCACCAGAGCCTGCTGCATAAACACTAGCCATTGCGTTAGCTAGACCGTATCTTTCCATTAAAGCGTCATACTCTTCATCATTACCAGTAAACTCTTCTCTGGTGGGTAGTATTCTTGGTACGTCAAACAAATTTTCAAATGCCTCAAGACTGTGTTTCTTTTCTTGAGAATACATAAAAGCTATACCATATTGAATAGGAAGAAAACCACCTGCTAGGTTGGGTGCGTTACTAAGAGTAGCCGCAATAGCAGCAGATATAGAAAAGAAGTTCTCATCTCCCGCCTTAGTTCGTAACTCTTCCATATCGGTTTTCATTCCTTCAGGAACAAGCTCAATAAACTGGTCTATCTTAGAAGCAATAACCTGCGCTTTTTGTTTAGCACGTTTCTTTTCATCTTCTGTATCTAATGGATTAAAGGTATTAGTCATACCATCTAGCATAGGATTGCCTGTGGTAATATTTCCAGATGCTGTATTTAATGTAAAAATTCTTGATGCTTCTTCGAGTACACCTTCAGCAGATGTAAGAAACTCACCTACTGTGCCGCTAACGTACTCTCCAAATTTCATTTCCTCAAAGTCACCGCTGTAATATTGGAACTCTCTGCCTAGCTCCTCTTTAATAGCCGTGTAATCGATCATAGGTGTATCGACTTTGAATCTTTGTCTAATAAACGCATCGACCTCTTGATCGTCCATCTGACGGCCATATTGAGCGTTAAATCCACTTCCGTATCTTTGTCTAACAAACTCCCTCGTAGCGACACGATCGACCTGTAGCATACCCATATCGCTGCTGTAGAACTCTCTGTCAGACAAGTCGGTTGTTTCACGAACTGGATTGTACATCAACGCATCAAATGGACTATGAGTCAAAGTGCGGGCAGTAGGAACACTACCCCCAAGTGGTCTTTTATTTTCTAGCATTATTATCCTTCTGCCGGGAGTTGGCCTTGTCTTTCAAGTTCTCGCTGTGCATCAGTAGCCCTTCTTACTCCTGGGTCACCTGTGCTTAATTTTGGTGGAATATAATATTCTTCAAAGATAGTTGGTCTAGCTAGAGGTGTGTTAACCCCAAATGCTTTCTGGAATATGACTTTTGTTTTATACTCTAGGTACTCACCAAACTGTTCATTAATAAAATCATATACAACATTTCTGTTATTAATGTTATCTACTAGGTTTCCATCATTATCAAACTGTAGTCGAGCAGAGCCAACTTGTTCAGCTCGTGCGGCAGTTGCTCTAAATTCATCTCTAGCAGTTATTTGTTTCATTCTGCCAGTACCTCTTTCAACGGTAACTTCTGGCTCTTTACCAATAACAGCCTTTCTGCCTTCTTTAATAAAGTTCATGATGGCCTGGCGTTTAAGCACCATGTCACCTTTTTTCATTTCTATTGGCATAAAGGTAGTAGCGTCATCGTACATATTCCAATAGTTCTCCCACACCCATGCGTCATCGCTGTCGTACACACTTTCTTTGTTACCTTTTACAAATACATTGAATCCTTGTGGTGTACGCATAGCGTCTAACATCTCTTCTTTGTACGCTACCTTTAATTGTTCTGGCATATTGCTAGTTGTAACCAATTCAAATATACCGTCAAACTCTGCGGCAGAATCACCTCTAAATGTACCAGACCACAACTTTTGTATTCTTGCATCTAATACATCTAAATCAACAGCATCTTCTACGTCCACGTATCCTGTTCTTAAAGTATCGATTTGACGTTGTATTTGTATCTTGTAGGCCGCTCTTTGTGCTTCTGGTATATCTAGTGCTGCTAGTTGGTCAAAATCAAGAGTGCCTGCTTTTAGCATCTTCTCTGCTTCATCTATATTTGTAGATATTGTTTGATTGTAGTATTTAGTAGCAGCTTCGTTAGCTATTTGTAGAACCATGCCTTGGTCTGATTCGCTCATGCTTTTATATCTAGGGTCTTCAGTTAACGCATTAATTTGATCTAATGTAGTTGCTGATTTAGCTTTAGACTCAAAGTATGCTTTGTTTGTTTCAGATATAAAATTGTCTTTGCTTACTGTTGTTATGTATCCTGCCTCAACCATTTGATCTAGCTGATCTATACCTTTATCATACTTCTCTGTATCACCAGATAACATTAGAAGAGACGCTTCTTCCTGTATGGTTGAAATATAATTAGCTGTAGACTTCTTCACACGGTCGAGTCTCTCGGACTGTATCATGTTGCCAAAGTCCATATCAGCACGTTCCATAATACGGCCGATTACTCTATCTGAGTAACCTTTGTTTTGTAGCACGTTTCGAAACTCAAGAATTCTGGGTTGCAACACTTTTTCTTCGTAGTTCATAAACCCTATTTCTGGTCTTTTTCTTAATATTTCTTCTTTTTCAAGTAGCATTTGATTCTGGAAATCAAGCATCAGTTGATTAGCTTCTGATTCAGCAGCCTCATCTTTTAGTAGTTCGTATCTTTCGATGCCCTTCTGTACACCTTTACCCAGGTTCTCTATGCCACCTGCTATGCTATCTGCAACCTGGCCAAGTGCTTGTATCTCTGCTGATGGGTCATACTGCACACCCGGTGCTTGGTCACTAACTCTAGATTGTTGCTGAAATAATGGTATCTTTGGCATAACTAATTCCTATGGTCTTCGTAAATATGAAGGTATCTGGTTACCCGTTAAATTAAATACTGGCTCTGGCATTGCTCTTGTAACAAAACTGTCAACTCGTATTGAAGGGTCTAACTGAAATGGTGTTTCTGTCGTTCCGGGAACATCAAATGATGAAGCAATTTTACCTACTCCAGAAAGTATACCACCTAGCAATGTAGCTCTAGATTTTACTCTAGATAAGTAAAGTGCATTCTGACCTTGATATAGTGTCATGTCTTTACCTGCTCTTGCGTGTTGAGCCTCAATCATTCTTGTTCTTCGGTTATTGTTTGCTTCTAGAGACATCTCTTCTATCTGTTCGAGCATAACCTCTAGTGGTGTATCTTCTGTAATTACAGCACCGCCTTTAGCAAACCCTGCTTTTTGTGT
>Ga0070746_10001806_pt1 | contig 12716 bp, 29 predicted proteins | sample VirMetDEL_Mar_21_FD_77016 | JGI IMG/M metagenome (GOLD analysis project Ga0070746, IMG submission 77016) | Aqueous microbial communities from the Delaware River and Bay under freshwater to marine salinity gradient to study organic matter... | ecosystem: Environmental > Aquatic > Marine >... | reverse complement strand
GAGAAGCCGACACCAGTACCACAGAGTAGTATGTACATAAGCTCGTCAAAAGCACGAGGGTGGTCGATAGGCAAATACGAACAATTAAATCCTGCAACATTATCTCTATCCAGTGCGGCTCCCGCCGTCATCAGCGCCCTCATTGAAGGCATTACTTCTAGGTTTACGATAGCCTCTTCCAGCTCATACGCATCTTTGTCAGACAGCTTGTCCTTCTCCTGCCAGAAGGTTACATAACGTCCGACAGTCTCCGGCCATGTCTCCCTACGTCCTAGCTCCGGTTGCCACCTAGCATATCTGCTGGCTGCGATAAACTCTTGGTACTGTTCCATCCTATTCTCCATCCACGCCCATCCACTGAGCTAGTTTTGTTTGGTATTGCATAAGCAGGTCACGCTTCTGCTCCCTGGTCAGCTGCTTCTTAGTCCCAGCAGGGTAGCGGAAGGGTGGTGCGCCAGCGTTGAACGCTCTATGATTGTTTGGTTTCCTGTGCCGCACTTGGCCGATCGGGAAGTTAGTCCTCTGCATTGTCATACTCCTCCGCAGTGAAGGCCATCTCGTTCACCAAGTGGGTTCCCTTAGACAGCTCAGCGCTGATAAAGTTCATCTCTGGACGGGTGCTGGTGAGGGAGAAGATACCACCAGCGTTAATCACCATAGTGATATTGTTGTAATCGTCGTACGGTATCTCGTCAATGCCCAGCGTCTCCAGTATGGACACACAAGCGTCCTTAAGGGTGCCGCCTCCCTCGCCCTCTTCTGTCGGCTTACCGAAGCCACCCTCAATTACTTTCATCGTCAGCCTCCGTAGCGTCAACCTTCACGACGCTGACATGACCTGCCACCAGCGCCCCAATAACCTGGCCCATCTCTATCACCTCTCGGTGTAGCACGAACGCCTTGTACCCAGCCATCAATGCGAATGCCCACCCTGCTGCTGCTATCATCTCTATGCTCATGCTCCGAACTCCTGTTGTAAGTAGGCCAGCGACACTGGCATCTCATCGTAAGCGCCGTCGTCGACCTCGTGCTTTATCCATATACCTGCCCAGCTACCGTTGGTCTGTGCGTTCAAGTACCCTTCATCGTGCTGGTAGAAGATGCCAGCGAACAAGCCGGTCATGCGCTTACCCATTGCATTCCTAGCGTAGGCTATCTCCCTGTCCTGCACATGGCCCATCGTACACGACATGAACTTCTTCTGCAACATCAGTCGTGCGCTGCTGACTGGCCTACCCATCACTCCACTGGTGAAGTAGTGGCAGTAGGCTACGCCGTCTACCACAACAGGTTGCAGAAAGTCGTACACTTCCCAGCCGTAGCTGTCTAGGTTGAAGTCGTCGAAGCTAATCAACCCCTCCAGCATGGCATCATCTTCGATAGCACGTTCAATGCGCTGCTCATGGTTGCCGAGTGTGAAGATCAGGCGAGGACGCCACAGCTTCTCCTTGTTACGACGCAGCCTGTCCTGCTCAGCCAAGATTGGTGCCATGAATGCGTCCATGCCAGCGTTACCAGCAGCTACGTCCTTCGTGTAGCGCCGACCTTCAAAGCTCTTCTTCCCTTTGTCATAGGAGGAGAGGGATGGCATGTCCCAGTGGTCGCCAATGTGGATGATAGTGTCCGGCTTCATGCGGACAGCGTACTGACCAGCCCAGTTTAGGTGCTCGACAGACTCACCAGGTTTGCATTGTGTGTCAGGGATTACCATGTGCCTATTCATAATAGCTTATCTCCGCAAAAGTGTTAATGAATTTGTCGTGCGTCATGTACTGCTTCAGGATGGTGCGGTATGCCTTCTTCTCCTTCTTGGTCAGGTCGCTGTGCTGGTACATCCACAGCAGCGACTCCTGCACCACCTCATTCTCTTGGTCGCAGTCTAGTTCCAATGTCACTTTCATTGCTTCACCTCCACACCCTTGACTCGCAAGGTAGCCTTCGGTTTCATCTGCTGGAAGGAAGCCATAATGCTCTCGGCCTCCCGCTTGCTGTTGCTGACGGCCAGGTTTTCACGCCGCTTACCTTTAACTTCTTCAACCATGTACACAGTAGTCATGCTTTCTTCCTCGCTTCACGTTCATCATTTGTTTTCGCTTGGTGGCAGGGCTTGCATAGCACCTGCATATCTTCGGGTTCGCAGTACAGGTTCGAGACAAACCGTGGCAGGTCGTCGAAGGTCTTAAGCGTACCGGCTGGCACCTTATGATCTACCTCGACCAGCTTGCGCTGGAACCACTCCTTGCATGTAGCACAGTGGTACTCATACCTGTGTCGCTTGCCTGTCACTGTCCTCTCCGCCTTCTTCAGCGTCTGCTGCTTGGCTGGGTAGCGCATCATACCTGCCCTAAGACAAGAGCGAATGAAGCTGAAGTACCTCGCCTCCGTCCATGTCTTCCCTGCTCTGGTGCGTTCCACTCGCTTACCCATCATCCTTCTCCAGCTCAGCTTCCAGCATAGCTAGCGCTCTCCAAGCCACCTTAGCACTATGTCGGACTCCGTCAGTGTCCGTCGTACCGCGCTCCAAAAAGTGTCGTATGAGGCAGTCATCGTGATCCGTAGATTTTGCTCTGTCCCAGTGGAGTCCCATGCCAGGGTTGTGCTGGTCGTTACCCACCTTAGAACAGTACGCGACGGCGGCCATTGCACGGGGGAAGTAGTCCAGTACTCCTGTTGCGATTGGTACATTCTTTCTCTCCTGCTTATCAGTGGACAGTATTGTCATTGGTAATGCTCTCCGGATCACAAAAGTTATACATAGCTATGCTGGTTACAAAGCCTAAATCTTCCATCCGAACCGGCGACAAGTTGCCTTCATCAATCCGTATGTAGAACTGATCTACGCCGGACAGGAGGGCTGCCGTCACCTCCAACAGCGCACCCCTGCTGCCTGCCCAACCAGGGAGTAGCACGAGGGAGTCGTAGTTGCTGGTCAGTATGTCTGCCACATCACGGCTCAGACACTCACCCCACACCTCATCGCTCTGGTTCTCACCTACCACAGCCTCCTTCGCTTGTGCTTGCAACTCTGGTGAGTCCTCCTCCGCTGGGTTAGTAACCTCGCACCCCATCTCACGCAGCTGCTCAGCCACCTCATTGAATAACGGGAAGTTGTAGTGGGCGATCCCGCTCATCGGCCCTGATATATATACTCTCATGCTGTTAACCCCGGCGTCCAAGTTTGGTTAGGTTCGTAGCGCATCCAGAGAAGCTGACCTATCTCAGCCAAGAACATGGATGCCTCCTTGTCTGCTTCGATCATCTCCATGCCATTGTCCATGAAAGCGTCCATGTATATGTCATGCACTACGTCATACATCCCCTTAGCGTCATCACATTCACGCACTGCTGCCTTCAGCTTGGCACCAGCTCTCTTGCCAGTGCGGCGGTACAGGCCAGGGATATTGTCGGTGCTGTCCCCAGTCAGTAGCTGGATGTGGAAGTTCTGTTGTGCCTCCCGCTCAGTCACCAGATACACACCCTTGTCAGGGTAGTTCCAGTTGTAGTGCAGACCAGGGACGTTGTCCAAGTCCTTGTCTACTGTGGCAATGACATCACCGCTAGCGATAGCACTATAAGCAAGGTAGTCGTCGGCCTCCTCGCCATCCACAACCACAGCATTCTGATACTTCTCAATGTACTCACGTATCTCTGCATGAAGCAGCGGCTTAGGCTGGTTACGATTCCCCTTGTATGGCTGGGTCACTGCAACCTCTTCGCGGAAGTTCCCCTTGCCTGTCAGGACTACGTTGTACGTGTCAGCATTACATGCCTTCACGATGTTAGCGATCATACGCTTGGCTGTACTCAGTACGTAATGCACTGGCTCAGCAGTTGTTACTTTGGTGAGGGAGTCAGGGTCTGCACCTGCCTCAAGAGCATCACGCTTGTTAGCGTACCCCTTATCAGTCTCGTCAAAGTACATAGTGGTTTCACCTGCAAAGCCTACAGCGTAGCAGATTACGTCACCGTCTATGTTTACATGTACCATGTGTATCTCCTGGTTGAAAAGAAAAGCCCCGCCGAAGCAGGGCTGTGTTGCTGGTGGGTTTAAACAGCTTCGCTAATGTCTACATCAGCACCACCGGCTGCATCCCCATCGTATATCTCCAGCTGGGTGATGACCAAGCGGCCAAGTGTCGGCGAAGTACCCTTACCGAACTTGTTGTTCCACTCGTAGGTGCCAATGGACGCAGCTGCCTTGCTGCCATTACCCACAATGCTACCGTCCAGTGCATTGCCGTCTGTATCGTAGGCAAAGATGGGGCGCTGGCTGCGGCAGGTGATGAAGTCACCCTTCTCAGGCTTGTCGGGGTTGTTGTTCACCTTCACGCCCATCTCTTCCAACTTACGTACGGCTGTTGGTGACAGCTCACACAGGTCAACCTGGTATTTATCAGACAGGTCGTTCTTCTGAGTGAGTGCGGCGTACATTACTGTTGCGTTAACTACTACTGACATGTGTATCTCCTAGATAATTAAATTTGCTATCTCGTTTTGCCGAGAGGCTACATTGTAACATAGCCAGATTTAAAAGTCAACCCTCCCTTCCTGTGTACATTCTGTGATTACATAGCGTATCTCAGCCTTTGGCTTATCACCCTCCAGCTTGTGTATACCCCATCCGAGTACCAGCAGAGCTATGACTACCGCCATACACGCTGCCCCGATCAATAAAAAGAACTCTAGTGCGTCTCTGCCCATGTCTTACCTACCTTTGCTTCACCTGTGAATGGTACGTTAGGGCATAACAGCTGCCCCGCCTGCTCTATGCCTTCGATCATAATCCTACCCAGCCTGTCAGCATCCGACGGGGACACCTCCACCTGCCACTCGTCGTGTACATTAGCGACCAGCTTGTAGTCTATGTCGTCAGCTGCTTCAACCCAGTTGACTAGGGCTTGCTTCATCAGCACTGCCCCGTCACCTTGCAGAAGTGTGTTGAGTGCAGCGTGTTCCGACCTGATGCGTAGCTTGCCACCGTCCAGCGCTGTCACCATGCTCTGACCCTTCAGCGATTCACGCAGCCGCCCCAGCCCTGGTGTAGCTTCCATGAACTGCTGCTTCATACGCTTACCCACTGACGCACCACCGTCCATGATGCTACCTATCTTAGCGTCACCAGCACCGTACAGGAACGCATAGATAAACGTCTTGGCTTGGTCTCTGGTTGCCAGCCCTGCTGCCTGCTGGTTGCGAGTGTGTATGTCACCCTCGACCACCTCTCGTGTGAAGTCAGGGTCGTTAATGTGGTGAGCCAGCATACGCAACTCCAACCCGCTAGCGTCCACACCTATCAACACGTTGCCCTCCTGCACAGTCCAGCAGCTACGCATATCAGCAGCGCTGTCGGCTTGTGCTACGTTGGGTTTGGAGTGGGTCATGCGGCGAGTGACTGCACCACAGGTGTTGACATAGCCATGCACTCTGTCGTCGTCACCCACTGCCCGAAGCCAGCCGTCCAGCATGGCTGCTCTCTTGCCTTGCGTCAGGTACTCCAGACACAGAGCCGCTTCAGGTATGTGGCTGTTGCGCTTGAGTGCAGGCTCGTCCACAATCACATTACCCTTCTCGGTGAACTTGGTGAACACAGCACCCTTGTCCTTCAGGCGCTTGGCAATCTGCTGCCGACTCCCCACATTGAACACCTCTACGTGATCCTTCAGGCGCTTGCCTGTCTTATCACTCCAGCGCTCAGTCACTATCGGCGGGAAAACCTTTTGCAATTCCTGGTCTATCTGCTGCTGACGACGTCGCGCATCCCGCCACAACTGAGTTGTTTTCTCACAGTCCAGCAAAAAGCCATTTTGGATTTGCTTGTGGGTGATAGCTGCCACCTTATGCTCCAGCGCAATGCTGTCGGTGCTGAATCCATCAGCGTCTAGCTGGTGCGAGAGGTAGGAGAAGAGGTGAGAGAGTACGATTGTGTCCTGCTCACAATACTCCTGCATCTCCGGCGTTAAGCCACCGTCGAAGTCATCAACCTCGAAGTCCAGCTTAGCCTCACCGATACGCTCCCCCCATGCCTTCAGGCTATGCCCTCCCTGTATGTCTGCCATCCACAATCTGCCCATCACCAGGGTATCCATCAGTGACCATGCAGCCAGCGACACATCCCATACACGCTCAATGACAGGGAAGTCGAAGCCCAGTCCGTTATGCGCTACCAGTGTATCGTATCCATTCACCATACGCCAGAAGTCTTGCGGCGTCAGCGCTGTCCCGATCAACTTGTGAGTCTGGCAATCGACCACTGAACAACACCATATCGTGTCGTGTGCCATGTTCGTCTCTATGTCTATCGCTGCTGCTCTCATTCTCTTCCCTCTCAATCAACCACTGTCCAATTTTGCTCATCAGTCTACCACTCCTGTCGTTGTTTGTCAACCAGCCACTACGTTCATGCACGATGTAACGGGATTGTACAGGAGCGAGTCTGCCTTACCTATCTCGCCCGACAACCTATTCTTAAGCCCACGCAGCACAGTTGTGTTCGCCTCAATAGGGCAGTCACTCTGTCCGTTGCGCTCCGCACTCACCACACCATCACTCAGCTGGTATATGCTGGCGCTGCCACGCAAGTCACCGCTGCTTACTTCTCTGCCCTCCTCGTGGCTAAGCCCTTGAGTCGGACGCTTCAGGTGGCTGACCAGGAAGAGCGTTATCTGCAACTCTTGCACACAGATACGCAGCTTGGTCATCACCTCGTCGATAGCCTTGCGCTCGTCGGGATTGTCCATACTGGACAGCATGATGTGCAGGTGGTCGAGGAAGATAACCTTCGCGCCGAACACCCTCACCATGTACTTAATCCTGCCCAGTATATCTTCGATACCAGTGGAGCCGAAGTGATCGTAACATATCACACGACCGCTGCCCATAGTAGCGTCAAACGCTTCACGCCGCTGCTCCTCCGACGTTACCGTTTCGGGTAGGTGTAGGGGTAGCTTGGCATACTGGCTCATCAGGCCTCGTGTGGTACGTGCTAAGTCCTCCTCAAGATGGAGCATACCAACCTTCAGGCTGGTGGTGCTGAGAACGTGCCACTCCAGCGTCTTAACTATCTGCGTCTTACCTACACCACTACCAGCACACAAGGTGTACAGGGCAGCGTCGAACACGCCGTGAAACATGCGGTCGAGTGTAGGCCAGGGCCAGTGGAACAAAGGCTGTGGTGCTGGTGCGTTAATCGCATCCCACAAGTCCACGCCTTCGATCAAACCTGATGGAGTGTATTTCTTCGCATTCCAGAAAGCGTTCTTAAACTCACCCTCCATCCCAGCCTTGAGGTAATCACACGGGTCGCCCAGTTCAGGGTTGAGGTGCGCTATCTTGGACTTGCCAGCGAACACTTCAGCACACTCCACCACAGCCTTATCACCAGCGCTGTCGGGGTCGAACATAAACACGACGTTGTCGAAGCTGTCGAGGTAGTCGTAGTTTGCTCGAACGTCAGCCAGTGCAGTCGACGACGACCTCACCGAGACAGCGCCAAACTTGCAGCCGAACATCTCATATGCCGCAGCTGAATCACACTCACCCTCAGTGACAATCATGTACTTGCCACCAGGGGGAAAGGCCTGCTGCCCGAATAGCTTCTGCTTTGCTGGCACCACACTATCGTCACGCTTGAAGGTGGGGAAGTCCTTGTCAGGTGTCCGCATCTTCAGGGTAGACAGGCCATGCTCGTCGTAGTACGGGTAGTAGTGGCTATCATCCGCCATCACACCAATACCGTACTTGGCTGTCGCCTTGCTGCTGATGAAGCGGCTTTCGATTGGCATTGGAGGCAGCCTTTCGTACTGAGCCAGGTTTTTCGACCAGGTATCAGTAGACTTGTCTGACTCCTTATGTATTTCGGGCATAGGCGCATCGCCTCCTCGTGTGGTCTGCTTGCAACTGAAACAATATACCATCCCCTTCGCGTCAGTACAGGCGGCATCGCTGCTGCCACACTTCTCGCATTCGTGGTGCTTTTTAATCCATGTCATTAAAGTCTAACTCCTTTGCGAATTCATCAAGCTCATGTGGATTTTCGACACAGTCTATCACAACATGGTCGGGGAAGTCAAGCCACATGGTTTCCTCCACCTCCTCGAAGGTACCGTGTCGATAGTGTGTGTACAGTTTCCCGTCTCTGTCCAATGTCTCTACATACCAGCTACTCATAACCCTTCTCCTTGTGTTTGGGCTTACGCTTGTAATCGTTCTTACGATCACGATGCTTTACTGCTTTGTTGAACTCCCTGGCGTATTTGGCTACAGGGTTCCAGCGTCGTTGTTGTTTCTTCATTGAACTTTCTCCCTGCGTTGTTGTCAAATAACCTAAAAAGCAATAGACTAATTAGCCTATCACCCTCTACTCTTATACCTCTTCCGAAAGAGCATAACAGGCTCTGTTGCTACATAGCTGTACCAGCGGAGCCGCCTTAATCGGCTGCTCACTATGTGCTTCGACAAAGCTGGTGTATTTATACGGGTTGTAGATGACCGCGCTGTAAGCGCCATCAACCAGGGTGCCATGATACCATTCACCTCGGACAAAGGCATGGACATTCTTGCGACCCTCTCGCCTTACCTTCGCATTACCAGCCAGCTGCACCACAAACTCGCCATCACGTATGAGCACAGCCTTGCGGTGCGCTATCACCTTACCCTTGTGACGTATCGACCACACATGCTTGTGTAAGTTCCAATACACTTCAACTTTCATCCGCAACTCCCTGTGTAAGTCACCACTATGATTGATAGCCAAACCCCAATAGATATACCCACGAAAATGGCCTTGTATACATCATCCATCACTCACTCTCCTTTCAGTGCGTCCGCACTTCTCTGATACATTATCATAGCCGCCACAGCAGGCCAGTCCCTTTGTTCGTTGTAGTCAACGATGGTTTGCTCGTGTGCTTCACGCAGCCGCTGGTTCTCTGCTTCCAGCCTTTCTAGGGCACCGCCATGCCACACAGACCACTCGTCTTGCTGTGCGCCACATTGTCCACACTTACTCATCACTCACCCTCCTGTTCGTGTGCTTCACGCAGCCGCTGGTTCTCCTTGTGCAAAGAGTCTGCGTATATCTGTATCGCATTCACCTCGGCTTCCAGATCACGGTTCTCATCACGCACGTTCTCATACATCAGAGATAGCGCAGACTTAGCAATAGCTGTGCGCTCCAGCTTCGCTTCCAACTCACGTATTTCCTTTTCCAGCTGCCCTACTGCCTTGTATTTACTCATCGCTCTCCTCCTAGTGCTTTTGCCAAAGCCACTTTGTAGTAGGCCAGCTCTTCCGCCAGCTCATCTTTCTCCTCACACATCTGCATGAATACCAACCTAAACCGACTTATCGCACTCCATGCCAGGGAATCAATCTGCTCCCACACCTCTTCGGGTCGCCAATGCTCCAGCGGCTCCCACGTATGCTGCGCTATCCAATCGTACAGCTGCGAGTCGGGCAAGTCCTGCCAACCTTCCGGCAAACGCTCAGTCAGGTAAGCCTCCGCCGCCCACTCATATATATCTCTCTTACGCATCATCACTCTCCTCCGTAACCACCCACCAAGCGGTGAATGCAACCAAAAACGACAACAACCATATCAGCTCCTCAATCATATGTCAACTCCTCGCAATTTGCTGCATACACAGCGTAGGCAAACCCTCTAGGTGTGAGGGAGCGTATGTATTTCGTACGGGCAGACTTGCCACCCAGCTTCGTGTGACCGTAGAAGTCCCTAGTTATCTCTACCCCTTTAGGCAAGTCAGCCTTCAGCGGCAGATAGAAGCCGTTGCCGCACCAAAGACCAGTCTTTTTCGGGTACAGGTCGCGCTCCGGTATCACATCAGGGAATTCTGGATGCGGACCAGGGGGACATTGGTGGGCAAACTCATATGGGTGCCAGTACATATCCGGCTTACGCCAGAGTGTAGCCAACACACTCACAGGGTTTTCAACCATGTACGGGCAGCCGAAATGCGTAGCAATCAGCGCCATGTCCAGCGCCTCCTGCTGAAAGTTCGGATTGGCTTCACGCTTACGTGCAAAGTGTGCCGCACCTGACACAGCCAAGTCCGTACACGGCGTAAACGATATACATATGCTTGGATTTGCATAGCCGTGAGAGCACAGGAGAGCGTTCACACGGGACGCAGCGTAGGGCTGTGATAGGTCAAGGTTAAACACCGTATGCCCCTCACACGGCTCCTTATGCGCCCCTGAATGGTCTGTGTCATCGTAGTCGACACTCACGACGTTAAAGCGGCCATCATCTATCCACGGCTGCACAGCGTAGCTGCTGCTATTGAACAAAAACAATACAGTCGGCTTCATCACCTCACCTCCCGTTGATCGTATGTGATACGCACCTCACCATCACGGTACAGGCGCACCATTGTGGACGTCAGCTTAGCTATCTCTAGCCAATCGTTCCACGCCTGCATCAGGAGGCTATACTCCTCGTCAGGCCAGTTGCCGCGTGACTTCTCAGTCCCGTCGGCCAGGGTTTCTACTATTCTGTACATAACCAAAGTCTCCGTTGTGTGTTGTATTCCACCAGCGCCTCTTCGAGGTGTTCTAGCCCCTCAGTCACGTACACCTCATCGAATACACGTGTGGCTTGCCTAGCGTCCTCGGCTGCCCATATCACAACCGTGAGCGCCAGTTCGAGCGCTTTCCTGTCGTCATCACTCCGCATGATCTACCTCCACAGTCAGCTGCCCAATAATTGCCTCGCAAACTTCAACCATAGTAGCTTTGTCGTCGAAAAACCAAGTTACGTCACCATCGTTGGTCGCTATGGACAACCAGTGTGTGTTGCCCTTAGTGCGCACTGATACATCGGTGATGCGCTGGTTGTTGTGAAATGTTACATTAGCCATAATTGCCTCCAAAGGCGGGGTTGATATTGTCGAACGACCTCCAATGTAGCAAAGCCGCTCTGCAATGTCAACCCCTCGCTGCTTTAGCAGCCTTACGCAGGTTATATACACACTGGTGACGTTGTGTGACGCCATCCGCCTTAATACACACCCAAGTGTAAGGTATGTGTGTGTCACCTTGCGCTATACGATTGTATTCGGCATAGGCGTCGCCAGGGGATTTGAACTCCTGCCCTATGCTTCCCTCCATGCCGTCAATTTTCACGTACACTTTAAACATATTGCCTCCTATTGCTTGCCGCTGTAGGTTACAACAACTCTGCCGCTATTGTCAATTTCGACAAAGTCAGCATAGCTGTAGGGGAAGGTAGCGGTAGTTGCTATATAGACACTAAATCGCTCTGCTAGGGCGTGTGGCAACGTGTTGAAATAGCGCTGCCCATCTATCACACGACTACCACGCCCCTTCGCACGTGACCCGGGGAAGCACTTCCGAACTGCCGGAGGCGCCTTTGGCGGTACATTTCGTATTACGAACATATCAATAACCTCCTGTGAGTGTGATCGTTAACCTGTGTGTGTGAGCCTCGAACATCACACCTTCTTTTACCAGCTGAGCACACACGATGGCCAGCTCTCGAACATTGTCGCATTGAATTGTCATATTCACTCTCCTGTGAGGTAGGTTACGTGAGCCTGTGATACAGCGTGTGCATCCGCCCACTTGTTTGGGTATTGCTTTGCAATCAGATTGCACCATGTGTTCCAAAGCCACTCACTACGCCGCTTTGCACACGCGTCCACATAGGCCTGTATCCGGCGCTGTATTGTGGTGTCACTAGCCGACATGCTGATTTTCAGCACAGTTTCCGGTATGTTGAGGCGCTTCAGATTGTGACTGTCAATACAGCCAACACCGCCATTGTACAGCTGTGTAGCGAAGCCAGCCTTCGGCAGCCCCAGACCAGGGACTTGCAAAAACGTTTCCATCACCTCCTCTGGAGACTCTGACAAATACAGCTCGTCAAACAAAGACTGCTTGTGTGCCTGTAGGAAGGCATATGTCTTGGCTTTATTGCCCCATAGGAAGCGGCTATCCGCTCCTTCTGCTCGAACGCTCTCCAGCTGCTTGCCAACGCTATCCCAACGTTGTTGGATTGACAGCACGACCATACACACCATGTCGGCTGTGTTGTCTGCGCTGCGCTGGCACCACTCGTTAATCTGTGGGTTGTGTGTAGCGTACATTATGACCACCTCCTACGGCATATTGCCGTTTTGCTTTCGTCTATAAACTGCCACCAAATGCTGTCCGCAGTTGACGGGTTAGCTGTGTGAGCGCTTTCTAACAAGCGATCATCACGATAGTGACGGACGCTATAAAGCGCCTCACCAGGGAAATACTCCTCCTCGACCCTATAGTCGCCTTGAAACCAAGTACGTAGATTGCTCAAATTGTCCATAATAAACCTCCGGTTTAGATTGACAGTGTTGGTACGAACTGCGTCCAGATTACCACATCGCAGATCAAAAGGCAAACGGTTACAACGTAGTTGTCATGTATGCTCATGTGTGTCACCTATATGTTGTGTGTATGTTGTGTGTATGTGCATTGTATGCCACCTGTGTGTGGTAGCATAGTGATGCACACACGGCTTCCCTGCCATGTGTGTGTGAGCCGCTATACGATCATGTCGAATATGTCGACAGCGCCTTGCGGCTTGTGTGTAGGCATCACAGGGACGCTAGGCGCTGGTGTGACGTCCTCACGTGGCGTTGGCACACGTGGCGCTAACTCTCTGTGTTGCCTTGCTACGCTGATGATGATGCGGTCATTGTAGT